>OBKM01000155.1_pt1 | contig 32854 bp, 25 predicted proteins | sample 1519691 | NCBI WGS metagenome assembly OBKM01 (sample SAMEA37050418, study PRJEB22526) | metagenome | biome: saline pan; feature: lake; material: water | place: Egypt | collected 2015 | depth 0.5 m
CGCTGGCGATCGCGTTCGACACGATCGGGAACCTCGGACGACTGTTCGTCGACGAGCTCGAAGAGATAGAGGAGGGCCCCGTCGAAGCGATGCGAACGACCGGGGCCAGTAAGCCGCAGATCGTGTTCTTCGGCATGTTGAGCCAGGTCCGAACCGCGTTCATCGCGTGGACGCTGTACGTCCTCGAGATCAACGTGCGCATCGCCGTCACCGTCGGGGTCATCGGCGCCGGCGGGCTCGGCTTCATCGTGACCTCTCAGCAGAACCTGCTGCAGTTCACGAACATGATGGCGACGCTGATCTCCATCTTCCTCCTCATCATCTCCGTCGAGCTGTTCAGCCAGCGGCTCCGGTCGCGGCTCCGCGCCGACGACGTGGAGATGGGGATCTGGGAGCTGATCACCGGCTTCCCGCGCCGCATGGCCGAATCCGCGCTGAAGTAGCGGGCTCTTCCTGCTGTCGGCCGTTTTCGCCACGCGTCTGGACGCTCGTCCACCGAACTGTTCCAAGGGAAACCGACTTTTCCGTCCCCCGCAGAGTAGTCGTATGAGCACCTTCGAGCCGCCCGAGGAGACGGTCGCTGACGTCGCGGTCGTCGACTACGGGCTCGGCAACCTCCGATCCGTGACCCGCGGCCTCGAACGCGCCGGCGCGAGCGTGGAGATAACGGACGATCCCGAGGCGTTCGCCGCCGCAGACGGCGTCGTCCTTCCTGGCGTCGGCGCGTTCCGTGAGGGGATGGAGAACGCCGGGCCGCTCCGGGACGCGCTGACCGACCACGCCGAGGCCGGGCGCCCGCTCTTCGGCATCTGTCTCGGGATGCAGATGCTTCTCACCACGAGCGAGGAGGCCGCTCACGAGGGGGAGGGCGACGTGACCGGGCTCGACCTCGTGCCGGGGACCAACGTCCGGTTCGACGTCGACCGCAAGGTCCCGCACATGGGGTGGAACGAGCTGGAGGTCGTCCGCGATCACCCGATCGTCGAGGGGGTCGAAGGCGAGTACGCCTACTTCGTCCACTCGTACTACGCGGCGCCGGACGACTCGCACGCGGTCGTCGCCACCGCGGACTACGGCGTCGATTTCCCAGCGATCGTCGCCAACGAGGCGGGCAACGTCTTCGGCACGCAGTTCCATCCGGAGAAGAGCGGAGAGACGGGGCTCCGGATCCTGCGGAACTTCGTCGACTACTGCACGGAGCGGTAAGCGAGGGCCACGCATGCCGGCTATCCGACTCGGCGTCGACGTGGGCGGCACGTTCACCGACGTGGCGCTCGTCGTCGGCGACGATCTCACCACGGCGAAGGTGCCGACGACGACACCGCAACACGCGGGGGTCCTCGACGGGGTTCGGACGGCCTGCCGCGCCGCGGACGTCGACCCCGCAGCGGTCGACGCGTTCGCACACGCGACCACCGCCTCTGTGAACGCTCTCCTGGAGCGCGACGGCGCCCGGACCGCGCTCGTGACGACGGCCGGCTTCCGCGACGTGCTCGAAATCGGGCGGCAGAATCGGCCGTCTCTGTACGACATCAGCGCCGAGAAGCCCGACCCGCTCGTGCCGCGGCGGCGGCGATTCACGGTCGACGAGCGCGCGACGACCGAGGGAACCGAGCGTCCCGTCGACCCCGAGGCGGTCCGCGACCTCGCGGCCGACATCGCGGAGACGGGCGCGGAGAGCGTCGCCGTCTCGCTGCTCCACGCGTACGCGCACCCCGAGAACGAGGCGGTCGTTGCCGACGTCCTCCGCGACGCGCTCGACGTTCCGGTTTCGGCCTCGCACGACGTGCTCGCGGAGTTCCGCGAGTTCGAACGCACGTCGACGACCGTCGCGGACGCGTACCTCGCCCCGGAGCTCGACGCGTACCTCGGCGAGCTGCTGTCGGGCGCCGGTGACCTCGGGCTCCCGGACCCGCGGGTGATGCGGTCGAACGGGGGCGTCGCCGACGTCGAGACGGTTCGTGAAAGCGCCGTGACGACGGTGTTCTCCGGCCCGGCCGCCGGGGTCGTCGGCGCGGCGGCGGTCGCGAGCGGCGCGACGCTGCCGGCTGGCGACGCCGTGACCGACGGCGCCCCCGCCGCCGTCACCTTCGATATGGGCGGCACGTCGAGCGACGTGAGCCTCGTCCGGGACGGCGCGGCCGAGCGCACCGCGGAGGCGACGGTGGCGGGCGTGCCGCTCCGGACCCCCGCGGTCGACGTCGAGACGGTCGGCGCGGGCGGGGGGTCGATCGCGTGGACCGACGTGGGCGGCGCGCTCCGCGTGGGGCCCGAGTCTGCCGGCGCCGACCCCGGCCCGGCCTGCTACGGGGCGGGCGGGACGGACCCGACCGTCACCGACGCCGACGTCGTCCTCGGCTATATCGGCCCGGACGCGGCGCTCGGCGGCGACCTCTCGCTCGACGCCGACGCCGCCCGCGACGCGCTCGACCGGCTCGCCGACGCGGCGGACATCACGGGCACGGGAGCGACGCCGGACGCGGTCGCGGCCGCGAGCGGCGTGTATCGCGTCGCCAACGCGACGATGGCGCGGGCGATCCGGTCTGTCACCACCGAGCGCGGTCGCGACCCCCGCGAGTTCGACCTCGTCGCCTTCGGCGGCGCGGGACCGATGCACGCCGCCGCCCTGGCCGACAGACTCGAAATGGACCGCGTGCTCGTCCCCGGGCCGGCCGGCGTCCTCTCCGCGTACGGGCTGCTCGCGGCCGACGAGACCCACGACGCGGCGCGCACGGTTCGGCTCTCGCTCGCGGATACGACCGCCGGCGACCTCACGGAGGCGTTCGCGGCGCTGACCGAGCGCGCGCTCGACGACGTCTCCGACCCCGACGCGGCGCGGATCGACCGCGCGGCCGACTGCCGATACGCGGGACAGCGGTTCGAGCTAACCGTGTCGCTGGACGCGCGTGACGCGGTCGCTCCCGAGACGCTCGCCGAGCGCTTCGCCGAGGCCCACGAGCGCGCGTACGGCTACCGGCTCGAGGCCGACGTGGAGGCCGTCACGCTCCGGGTCACGGCCACGGTCGACGTCGACGCCCCGACCGTCTCGTGGACGGGTGAGACGGACGCGAAACGCGGAACGCGGGCGGTCGTCTTCCCGGAGACCGGGAGCGTCGAGGCGACCGTCTACGACCGTGACGCGCTGGCGCCCGGTGCGGCCCCGGACGGCCCAGCAGTCCTCGCCGGAACCGAGAGCACGACCGTCGTACCGCCCGGCTGGCTGGCCAGCGTCCGACGAGACGGGACGGTGGTGTTGGAGCGCGGCGAGAGCAACGCGGACGACAGTGGCCGTCGACAGGGGGACACCGCGGCCGGACGGGCGGCCCGTGGCGACCGGACGGAGGCGGATCCCCGATGAGCCGGGAGCCCGGAACCGACGGCGACGCCCCCGGCGACATCGACCCCGTGACGCTGGAGGTGCTGCGCAACCAGCTGGAGGGCGTCGCCGAGGAGATGGGGAGCGTGCTGATCCGCGGCGCGTACTCGCCGAACATCACCGAGCGCCGGGACTGCTCGACCGCCCTCTTCGACGCCGACGGGCGGATGATCGCGCAGGCGGAGCATATCCCGGTCCACCTCGGCGCGATGCCGGCGGCGGTCGCGGCGGTTCGCGACCGCGACCCGGAGCCGGACGACGTGTTCGTCCTCAACGACCCGTTCACCGGTGGAACGCACCTCCCGGACGTGACGCTCGTCTCGTCGCTCGCGCTCGACGGCGACGTGGTCGGGTACGCGGTCTCCCGGGCTCACCACGCCGACGTCGGCGGCATGGCACCGGGGAGCATGCCAGCGGGGGCACGCGAAATATATCAGGAGGGGCTCCGGATCCCGCCGGTCCGGCTCGTCGAGGGCGGCGAGCGCGACGGCGACGTCTTCGAGCTGCTGTTCGCGAACGTCCGCAACGCGGCCGAGCGCCGAGCCGACTTCGAGGCGCAGCTCGCGGCCAACGAGCGGGCCGGCGACCGGCTACGCGAGCTGGCGGCCGAACACGGACGCGACCGCCTCCTCGACGCCTTCGACGCGGTGATCGGCTACTCGCGAGAGCGGATGGCCGCTGCCATCGACGACCTGCCTGACGGGACGTACGAGGCCGCGGACGTCTTGGAGGGGGACGGCGTCACGGAAGCCGAGATCCCGATCCGCGCCGCCGTCACCGTCGACGGCGGGTCGCTCGCGGTCGACTTCGCGGGCACCGCGGCGCAGGTCGACGGGAACTGCAACGCCCCGTTGGCGGTGGCGAAGAGCGCGGTGTACTTCGTCGTCAGGTGCGTGACGGATCCGGCGATCCCGCCGAACCACGGCTGCTACGAGCCGGTGTCGGTGCGTGCTCCTGCGGGGTCCGTGTTAAACCCCGACCCGCCCGCCGCCGTGGTCGGCGGCAACGTCGAGACGAGCCAGCGCGTCACCGACGTCGTGTTCGCGGCGCTCGGCGAGGCCGCTCCCGACCGCGTGACCGCGGGCGGGCAGGGGACGATGAACAACCTCACGATCGGGAGCCGCGGGGGTGACGCTCCGTTCACGTACTACGAAACGATCGGCGGCGGCTCCGGCGCGCGTCCGGACGGCGACGGGATGGACGGCGTACACGTCGGGATGACGAACACGCTCAACACGCCAATCGAGGCGCTGGAGGCCGCGTACCCGCTCCGTGTCGAGCGATATGCTCTCCGCCCCGACACCGGCGGTGCGGGAGCGTACCGCGGCGGGCTCGGACTGGAGCGGCGCGTGCGGGTGCAGACCGACGCGACCGTCTCGCTGCTGACCGAGCGCCGGCGTCGGCCGCCGGCGGGCCTCGCGGGCGGCGAACCGGGCGCCCTCGGAGAGAACCTGATCGACGGCGAGCCCGTTCCCGCGAAGACGACCGTCGACGTCGAGGCCGGCACGACGGTGACGGTCCGCACTCCCGGCGGCGGCGGGTACGGGGACCCCGCGGAGCGCGATCCGGCGGCTCTCGCGGCGGACGCAACAGACGGGAAGGTGACGCGAGACGGAGCGACAACCGGGGACGAGCACGCCGCGACCGACGGCGCGGAGTGAGTCGGTCTCCGACTACAGTCCGTCGTACGGCCCCGGCTTCGCCGCGGTGAGGCGGTCGACCTGCTCGTTCGAGAGGTCGATCGCCGCGGCCGCGAGGTTCTCTTCGAGCTGTTCGACGGTTCGTGCCCCGACGATGGGTGCCGTGACGCCCTCGCGGTGTGCGAGCCACGCGAGCGCGACCTGCGCGGGCGAGGCGTCGACCTCGTCGGCGACCGCGTCGAGCTCGTCGTGGAGATCGAAGTTCTCCGCGGTGAGGTACGCCTCTTGGAACCGGCTGGATTCGGCCGCCTTCGACTCCTCGGGAAGGTCCTCCTCGCGGTCGTACTTCCCGGTCAAAAAGCCCTGTCCGAGCGGGCTCCACGGACAGACGGCGAGGTCCTGCTGGCGGGCGAACTCCAGGTAGTCGCCCTCGACCTCCCGGTCGACGAGGTTGTATCGCGGCTGGAGCACGGTGAACGGCTCCCACCCTTCGCTGCGAGCGATCTCGTTGGCGCGGGCGACCTTCCAGGCGTTCGGTCGGAGGGTAGAGGCCCCGAGGTAGTGGACCTTCCCGGACTCGACGAGCCCGTTCAGGGTCTTCATCAGCTCGCGGGCCGGCGTCTCGTCGTCCCAGCGGTGGATGTAGAGCACGTCGACGTAGTCGGTGTCGAGGCGGTCCAAGAGGGCGTCGACGCGGTGACGAACGTTCTTGCGGTTCGTCCCCCGACTGTTCGGGTCGCCGTCGCGGATCTGCCAGTACACCTTCGAGGCGATCGTGTAGCGCTCGCGGTCCCGCTCGGCGAGCCAGTCGCCGATCCAGCGCTCGCAGTCGCCGCCGCCGTAGACGTCGGCGGTGTCGATGTAGCGGCCGCCGGCGGCCTCGTAGGCGTCGAGCAGCTCGTGTGCGCGCGCCTCGTCGATCTCCACGTTGCCCGCCTCGGTCACGCGACCGAACCGCCACGTGCCGAACTGGAGCTCGCTCGTGCGGAGGCCGGTCCGACCGAGCGGGACCGTTTCGAGGTCGATCTCGTCGAGTGTCGGTGTCATCGGTCGGTCGTTGTCGCCGTCGCCGCAAAAAGCCACAGCAACCGAATGCAACGCGGTACCGCGGCACAAAGCGAGGCGAAACGCGGGCGCGGGCGTCCGCTCGCCGTCGACGCCCGCGAAACGCAGCCTTTTGAGCGTGGCCGCGAACGCAACGGTATGGAACGTCTTCGTGCGGCGGCCGCGGGGGTCGCCGTCGTCGTCGCGGTGTTCGGCGGTCTCGTCGCCGTCCGGATCCTGAGTCGCTTCCTCCGCGCCGCCGTCTGGTTCGCCGAGACCGTCGCGACACTGGCGTTCGCGCTCCTGCTCGGCTACCTCGCGTACCGGGTGCTCTGGGGGGTCAGCGACGACCCGCGGCGACACTGAGTCAGTCCGTCGGGGCGCCGGGGTCGCTCGGTCGCGTTCCGCGGTCGGCCCGTTCCGCGGTCGGCCTGGTCCGCAGTCGGCCCGTTCCGGCGCCGACGGGTCTTTGCCTCGTCCCATTCACGCTCTGGTATGCCCGCCGTCAGCGACACCTACATCGAGAACCGCCAGCGCGTCCAGCCGACCCACACCAACAACTACGCCTCCGCTCACGGGGGAAACGTCGTCAAGTGGATGGACGAGATCGGCGCGATGTCGGCGATGCGCGCCGCCGGCGAGACGTGTGTCACCGCGCGGATCAACGAGCTCGACTTCAAGCGTCCGGTGCCACAGGGAGACACCTGTATCATCGAATCGTACGTCTACGCGGTCGGCCGCACGAGCCTCCGGACTCGGATCCGCGCGTACCGCGAATCGCCCCGCACCGGCGACCGCGAACTGACGACGGAGTCGTACTTCGTCTTCGTCGCCGTCGACGCCGACGGGAACCCGACGCCGGTCCCCGAACTCGTCGTCGAGGGCGAACGCTGCCGACGACTGCGTGAGGAGGCGCTCGCGGCTGAACCCGCGGAGTGAGGTCGCGTTCGCGGTCGACCCCGACGGTCGCAGCCGAACCCGGGAAGCGCGACTGCGGTCGCGGCCGACACAGACGAGGGGAGCGGCTCTCGAATTAGACGAGTCTAAAAATATTATTCGTATCGGAACGGTTATGGGCTTGCATCGACTGAACCAACGTAATGAAGACACAGCGGAGTCGGACGGACGCAGTGTCGAGACGCGCCGCGCTGGCGGGGATCGGTGGTGCGGCGCTCGGGCTCGCCGGTTGCCTCGGCGATGACCCGCAGGGCGGGACCGACGACAACCCCGGTGGCGACGACGACCGGCCGACGGTGTTCGCGACGATGCCCGCGATATGGGATTTCGTCCGGCAGGTCGCCGGTGACAACATCAACACGATCGATCTCGTTCCGGTCGGCGAGCACGGCCACGACTGGAACCCGGAGCCCGGTACGGTCGAGGATCTCGACCGCGCAGACGGCTTCGTCTACCTCCGTGACTTCTCCAGCTGGCAGGACGACGCCGCCGATCAGCTGGCAGACGACGACGTCGTCGTCATCGAGGCCTCGGCGGGGATCGAGTTCTTCGACAGCCCGGCGGAGGACAACGACGAACACTGGTGGATGGACCCGATCGAGTGTCAGACCGGCGTCGACAACATCGCCGACGGGCTGGCCGAGATCGACCCCGACAACGCCGAGGTGTACGCGGAAAACGCCGCGGCGTTCAACGAGGAGCTCCGGGAGCTCGACGCGGAGTTCGAGGCCATCGTCGAGCGGGCGGAGCTGAACCAGCTCGTCGTCGGCACGCACGACTCCTTCCAGTGGTGGAACCGCCGGTACGGGCTCGACATCTACTCGCCGGTCGGGACGTCCCCGGACGACGCCGCGTCGCCGGGTGACGTTCAGGAGATCGAGGAGCTGATCGAGGAGTTCGGAATCGGCCACGTCCTCTACGACGTGGGCGAGCCGGGGCAGCTCGCGGAGTCGCTGGCGGACGAGACGGAGACGACGGTGCTGCCGCTGTCGCCCATCGAGACACAGATCGACGGCACGCCGCCGATCGGCGGCGATCTCGTGATGCAGCCCGACTGGAGCTACCTCGACCACTTCCGCGAGATCAACCTCCCGTCTATCGAAAGGGCGCTCAGGGCGGACTGACGCGGATGGTGGACCCATCGGCGATCGAACGGGACAACGACTGGAGTACACCGGACGGAGACCGAAGGCATATGCGTTCGACACGAGTTCATACCGACAGCAACGACACCGAATGACGCCAGCAATCGTCGCCGAGAACGTCCGATTCGCGTACGACGAGACGCCGGTGGTGACAGACGTCTCTCTGACCGTCGAGGAGGGGGCGTTCCTCGGAATCGTCGGACCGAACGGGTCGGGGAAAACGACGCTGTTGAAGATCCTGCTCGGTCTCAAAACCCCCGACTCGGGGTCGGTTCGGCTGTTCGGGACGCCGGCACGGGCGTTCACCGACGGCACCCGGCTCGGCTACGTCTCCCAGCAGTCGAGCGAAGCCGACGCGACGATGCCGGTCACCGTGCGCGAGGTCGTGACGATGGGGCGGTACGCACACGCCGGGCTTCGCCGGCTCACTGACGCCGACCAGCGAGCGGTCGACCGGGCGCTCGACCGGGTCGACATCGCCGACCTCGCTGACAGGCAGATCAACACGCTCTCTGGGGGGCAGAAACAGCGGGCGTACATCGCCCGCGCGCTCGCGAGCGAGGCGGATCTGCTCGCGCTCGACGAGCCGACTGTCGGCGTCGACGCCGACTCGGTCGAGCGCTTCTACCGCCTCCTCGACGAGCTCAACGACGAGGGGATCACGATCGTCCTCATCGAACACGACGTGGGGCTGCTGGCCGAACACGCGACGACGATGGCGTGTCTCGACGGGGAGCTGTACGGCCACGACGAGACGCGAGCGTTCCTCGAAAGCGACGCGTTAGATCGCGCTTTCGGGTCCGCTCGCGCCGTGCGCGCGGACGCGCTCGGCGGCGATGCACCCGCAGCGGACGCCGGCGGCGACGCACCCGCAGAGGACGCCGACGCACTGGCCGGAGGCGACTGAGATGGCGACGCGTGACCGCCTCGAACGCGCGTTCCCGCCGCGGAGCGCCGCCCGGCGGATCGGGATCGTCGCGGGGATCGGCGTCCCAGCCGGGCTGGCGATCACGGCGTTCATCCTCTGGGTCTTCCCGCCGCTGTACGAGGCGGTCTGGGGCGTGACCTGCTCGACCGTCGACACGTGGCTGGTGTGTAGCGGGTTCCTCCAGCGGGGGTTCACCGCCGGGATCCTCATCGGGATCACCGCTCCGATCGTCGGCGCGTACCTCGTCAACAGACAGATGGCGCTGATCGGCGAGGCGCTCGCGCACACGGCGTTCGGCGGGGTCGCGATCGGGCTGTTCGTCGGTGCCGCGGTGCCGGCGCTGGATTACCCGCTCCTGTTCGCGCTCGTCGCGGCCGCCGTCGCCGCGCTCGGAATGCAGTACGTCGCGGTCAACACCGACGGCTATGCCGACATCCCCATCGCGATCATGCTCACCGGCGGGTTCGCGGTCGGGATCGCGGTCATCTCCTATGGCGTCGTGTTCAGCGCGACCGTCGAGAGCTACCTGTTCGGCGACATCCTCTTCGTCCCGTTCCAGAACGTCCAGCTCATGGTCGGATTGACGCTCCTCGTCGCCGGCACCGTCGCGGTGACGCACAAGCAGCTCCTCTTTATTACGTTCGACCGCGAGGCCGCGCGGCTCGCCCGCATCGACGTCTGGTTCTACGACACGCTGTTGATCGTCTTGACGGCGCTGGTCGTCGTCGCGGCGATGCAGGTGCTCGGCGCGATCCTCGTCGCCGGCATGCTCGTCATCCCGGTCGCCGCGGCGATGCAGGTGACGGGGAGCTTCAACCACGGGCTCCTGCTGTCGGTCGCGTTCGGCCAGGTCGCGGTGCTCGGCGGCATCTTCGTCTCTTACATCGGCAACGTCGCGACCGGGGCGACGATCATCCTCGTCGCCATCGTGGTGTACCTGCTGTCGCTCGTCGTCGGATCGCGGTGAGGGGGCGGGGAAGCGAGACGGGGTCCGAGAGCCGGCGCTCAGTAGTCACCGAGCACGCCGAGCCGTCGCGCCCGACGCGTCGCGTAGTGGAACACGACGTAGCCGCCCAGGAGGTAGCCGACGGCGACGGCGACGAGTAAAGCGAGTTCTGCGGCTCCGAACTCCCAGAGCCTGACGCCGTCGACCATCGCCCGCTGGAGCAGGGCGCTCCCGTGTGCCAACGGGAGGAATCGGGTCCACGGCGCGTCCAGCACGGGCGCGGAGATGAGCACGACGAAGCCGAACTGCAGCAGGTTCAGCCAGTTGCCGATCCGTTTGTACAGCACCGTGATCCCGCCGGCGGCGAAGCCGAGTCCGAGGACGGAGGTGATCGCCAGCCCGGCGACGGCGACGACCGTGATCGGGTCGAGACTGAGCCGCGTTCCCGTCACGAGCAGCATGACGGCCAAGACGACCGCCGAGGTGAGGAACGTCCGGACCACCTTCGCGACCCCCTTCAGGAGGGCGACCGGCGCGAAGCCGAAGGGGGTGGTGATGTGACGCTCCAAGGTCCCCCACTGCACCTCGCTGCCGATGTCGTTCGACACCGACGAGTAGGCGCCGACGGACAGCGTCCACAGGAAGTAGCCGACGATGATCCCCTCGAGCGAGTCCGCCAACGCCTGCCCGGCCAGCAGGGTGCCCCCGTAAAACAGCACGCCGAAGAAGAACAGCGCGACGACGATCCCACCGATCGCGTTCGCGGGGTACCGGACGAATATCAGGTACTCGCGGTAGAGGACCGCCCGTGCGAGGTGGTAGTAGGTGGCCGGTCGCGGCTCGTCGTCGAGCGCGTCGTCCGTCCGCTCTGTGCCCCCGGGGCCGCCCACCGGCTCCGCGTCCCCGCTCACGGCGACCGCCCCCCAGCGGCGTCCTCGCCCGTCTCCGACGCCGTCGACTCCATCCCCGTCACGTCGACGAACACCGCTTCGAGGTCGGGACGGACGGTCTCGATCGCCTCGACGGTGACCCCCGCCTCGCGGAGCGCGTCCAGGAGGTCGTACAGCGAGTCGCCGGCGACGGCGACCTCGACGGTCGTCGGCTCGGCTCCGTCGCGGCCGCCACCACCGTCGACCGCGCGCACCTCGAACCGCTCGCGGAGCGTCGCGACGACCGCGGCGTCGATGTCGACGCTCGTGATCCGGACGGCGTCGCGGTCGGCTCCCGAGAGCAGCGCCGCGACGGTGTCGTCGGCGACGATCCGTCCGTTCGCCATCATCACGACGCGGTCACAGACGTCCTCGATGACGGCCATGTCGTGGCTACTAACGACGATCGTGAGCCCCTCCTCGCGGGCGAGCCGTTTGAGTTCGCGTCGGAGCGTCCGGGAGCTCTCCACGTCGAGACCGAGCGTGGGCTCGTCGAGGAAGACCAGCTCGGCGCCGCCGGCCAGCACGCTCGCGAGCGACACCTTCTGTTTCATCCCCCGCGAGAGATCTCGGACCGGCGTGTCGGCCTTTGCCGTCAGCCCGAGCCGGTCGAGCAGTCGGTCGTGTCGCGCCGTCACCGAGTCGGGGTCGATCCCGTGGATCGTCGCGAAGTACCGCAGGTTCTCGCGCACGGTGAGCCGCCAGTAGTCGTTTCGCGCCCCCTCCAACATCGCGTCGACGTCGGCGTACGCGGCGCGTCGTCCGTCGCCCACGTCGGTGCCGAACACCCGAACGGTCCCCGCGTCGGGGAGGACGATCCCGAGCGCACACTTGATGAGCGTCGTCTTTCCGGCGCCGTTCGGTCCGAGCAGGCCGACGACCGATCCCCGCTCGACGGTCAGGCTCACGTCGTCGACCGCGAGGACCGCGTCGTCGCCGCTCCCGAACCGCTTCGAGAGGCCCTCGATCGTGAGCGCCGCCGGGGACACACCCCCCGAGTCGTCGCGGTCGACACCCCGATCGCGGGGGCCGCTGGGTTCGCTCGCCGCGCTGCGTGCCATTGCATTCGGTACGGGCCGAACGCGGATATATCCGCGTCCCGCGACTACTCGACACACAGATGGACCTCGATCGGTTCGCCGCGGACGCACCCCCAGACGACGCGCCCGGCGACGCCCGCGTCTGCGTCGTCGCGACACGACCGGACACCTTCGAGCGGTGTCGAGCGGGGGTGTATCCCGCTCCTCGCTCGTACGACCGCACCCGCGCCGCGTTCGACTACATGGCGTTGTACCGCACTGCGCCGGTGTCGGCGATCACCCACTACGCCCGCGTCGTCGACCGCACCGAGCAGACCCGCGGCGAGCCCGGGCCGCTAGACGAGTCCGACTGGGAGGCTCTCATCGACCCGTTCACCGAGGAACACGTCGTCGTGGTCTTCGAGCTCGACGGGCTCGTTCCGCTCGACTCGCCGGTCGAGAACGACGTGAACGGGGTCCGCGGCGCGTGGTACTGCTCCGTCGACGATCTGCGGGCGGCGAAGACGCTCTCGGCGCTGTCCGAGAGGGCAGACACCGACGGCTGAGTCGTCGGCCGAGTGGACGAGCGGACGCAGCCGACTGACCAGCAGGGCGAGCGGACGCAGCCGAGAGCTGGAAGCGCTCTCGTCGGATCGACTCACCTCAGGCAGCGTCGGCGGACGTGGTCTCGTCGCTCGTCGCCGCCTCGTCACCGGACGATCCCATCGCTCCGGTCACCGTCTCCTCGTCTCCCGACCCCGCCTCATCGACGCGGACGACCCGGCAGTCGAGGTCGACGGTGGCGTCGGGCGCCGCGTGCTGTGGATGTACGCAGGCGAGCAGTGCCTCGAGCGAGTCGGCGAGCCGGTGGCTCGGGCGGTTAAATAGGGCGTTGCCGTCGACCGCGTAGACGCGACCGTCGACGGCCGCCGTCAGCTTCCGCCATCCCGGACGCTCGGCGAGTTCGCCAACAGCGTCGACGGCGCGGTCGCGCCCGAATCCGCAAGGGGCGACGACGAGCACTTCGGGGTCCCACGCCCGGAGGTCGTCCCACGCGACCGGCTCGGAGGCCCCGTCCGGCTGGAACGAGGGGTCGCCACCGGCGGCCGCGACCATGTCACCGACCCAGTGTCCGGCCCGGATCGGCGGATCGGTCCAGTCGAGGACCGCCGTTCTGGGACATCCGTCGGCATCGACGGCTTTCGCGGCTCGCTCGCGGACAGTGCTCACCCGCTCCCGAAGCTCGCCCGTGAGCGCGGCCGCTGCGCCCTCGCGTCCAACGGCGTCGCCGATCCGCGCCACGTCATCGATGACATCGTCGAACGAGTGTGGGTCGAGCGTCAGCACCGTCGGTGCGGGATCCAGCGACGCAGCCGCGCCGCGCACCTCGGTCGCGTCGACCGCACAGATGTCGCAGGTCGCCTGCGTGACGACGAGATCGGGGCACAGCTCAGCGAGTCGGTCGACGTCGAGGTTGTACACCGCCCCGTCGACCGACCGCATCTGGGCGTCGATTTCCGTCGCCGACCGATTCTCGTGTTCGACAACGGTGTCGGTGAGCGTCGGGATCGCGTCGGTCGCCGCCGGGTAGTCACAGCTGTGAGAGACGCCGACGGGCTCGACACCGAGGGCGAACAGGGTCTCGGTGGCGGAGGGGAGCAGCGAGGCGACGCGCATGACTCCGTTTGGTGCCCGCGGGACAAAAACGCACAGGGCGCCAGCGAGTCGAAAACGGACAGCGCCCGAAGCTTCGGCTACGTCTCCGGCACGCGGGCGGCCGCCGCCGCGACGTACGCAGCCGCGAGGTCGCCGTTCGGGAGCGCGTCGGTCGCGGCCTCGCACCCGCGCCGGATCACCGTCCGTCGCTCGCCCGGCGGGAGCTTGTTTGCGGCCACGGTGTCGGCGGCCTCGAGCAGCGCCGTCGCGGTCGCGTCGTCGCCCGCGCTGGCGGCCGCGCGGGCCTCGTCGAACAGCTGTGTGAGGCTCGCGCGAACGTCGTGCGGGACCTCGCTCGGGTCACCGTCGCGTCCGTCGCTCACGCCCCCTCGCGAAGCGTTGCGATCACGAACTCCGTGCTGCTTCCGAGCGGGTCCGTCGCGGTGGTCGTCTCCACCGCGGTGAATCCCGCCTCGCGGAGTTGATCGAGGGTCCGCTCGCGTCCCGGCGCCGAGAAGAACATCCGCCCACCCATCCACCCGTTCCGGACCGTCTCGAACCGACTGCTCGGCAGGGTCATCAGGAGCCGCCCGCCGGGACGGAGGACGCGCGCGAACTCGGCGTACACCTGCGGATGACGCGCTCGCGGCACGTGAAAGACGGCGTGGTACGCGGTCACGGCGTCGAAGCGATCGGCGGCCACCGGCAGCGCCGACATCTCACCGTGGAGCAGTCGGGCTTCCGGAACGGTTTTGCGGGCCAGCTCGAGCCCCCGCCGCGAGATGTCGATGCCGACGCTGCCGGGCGGCATGTTCGCGAGGGTTCGCGCACCGTCCCCGCATCCCACGTCGAGCACGTCGGGGTCGCTCGGCAGCCCGGCGAGCAGCCCGTCGATCAGCGCCGCGTCGGAGCCGTCCGGGTCTCGACGCTCGGCGTAGGTCGCTGCCACGTCGTCCCACGCGCGCCGAATTTCGCGGCGGTCCATGGCTTCGCTTCGGTCCGGAGCGATATGACTCTTGGCCGGTAGCCGAAAGCGGTCGCGCATTCGATCCACCGCGTGGTCACCCCGGCTGCACGAAACTCACTGTTGTTCGAAACTCAGTATTTATTATGTTCGAACATGATGTTTGTCGCGTCGCATGTGGATGATAACCGGTCACACGGGTCGGTGTCGCTATCGAACGAACGAGCATAGTCGGGAGGTGGTGCGGTGACGACAATCGTCGAGGTGGCGGTCGCCTCGTTGCCGCTTCTTCTCGCCGGTGTCTTGCTGGTCGGATTCCTCTGGCCGGCGACCCGGGCCATGCCGCTGGCGTGGATCGTTGCGCTGCTCGTCGGCTTCTTCGTCTGGCAGAACAACCCGACGTGGCTGGCGGCAGCCTCGATAACGGGGGCGATCACGGCCATTACGATCCTGTTTATCGTGTTCGGCGCGCTCGTCTTACTGTACACGATGATGCAAGCGGGGGCCTTGGACCGGATCAACCAGGGCTTCGCGGCCATCTCCGAGGACCGTCGCGTCCAGATCGTCCTGCTGGCGTTCTTCCTCGCGACGTTCATCGAAGGGGCCGCCGGCTTCGGGACGCCCGCCGCGGTCGTGGCGCCGCTCCTGTTGGGACTCGGGTTCCCCGCGCTGGCCGCGGTGGTGGCCGCGATCATCGGCCACATCATCGCGGTGACGTACGGCGCGGTCGGGACACCGATCGTCATCGGGATCCGGAATCCGCTCGACGGACCGCCGTTCATCGACCAGATCACCGCGGAGGGTGGGCCGTACGCGGGCATGGAAGAGGCGGCGGCGGTCACGGCGTTCTCGAACGACGTCGCCGCGTGGGCCGCGACGTACCACACGCTCATCGGGTTCGTGATGCCGCTGTTCGCCGTCGGGATGATCGTCTACTTCTTCGGCGACCCCGACGATCGATCGCTTGAACCCGTCAAAGAAGTCGTCCCGCTGTGTCTGTTCGCCGGAATCGCGTTTGCGATCCCCTACTGGGTGTCCGCGTGGTTCATCACCGCCGAGTTCCCCGCGCTGATCGGCTCGATGGTCGGCGGAGCCGTCACGCTCGCGGTGCTCCGCAGCGGGTACCTCCTGCCCGACGACGAGTGGGAGTTCCCCGACCGCGACCGGTGGCCGGACCACTGGGTCGGATCGATCGAACCCGGCGGAGAAGGGATCAATTCCGGTGCGGACAACGGGAATATGAGCCTGCTGAAGGCGTGGTCGCCGTACGTCATCCTCGTCGTGTTGCTGGTGATCACCCGCGCGGTGGACCCGATTAGCGCGGCGATCAACGACGCCTCGCTCGGGGTCCAAGTCGGTGACTTCACGCTCGGCGTCGTGCTCGCGTGGGAGAACATTCTCGGGACGGGCCTCGACGACAGCATCGGCTGGGTCAACGTGCCCGGATTCTGGCTGATCGTGAGCGCGCTGATCGCGATCCCGCTGTTCGGGATGAACGGCAGTCAGGTCTCGGCGGCGTGGGCGGAGGCCGGCCGGAAGATCGTCTCGCCGTTCATCGCGCTGGTGTTCGTCATCGCGATGGTCGAGGTGATGCTCTCCTCGGGGCTCCCGGCCGCGAACCCCGAGGCCTTCGCCGGCACGGCAGCGTTCGAACAGAGCATGATCGAGGCGCTGGCGGTGTTCACCGCCGGCGCAATCGGACAGGCGTATCCGGCGATCGCGGCGCTGATCGGTGCGCTCGGCGCGGCGATGGCCGGCTCGAACACCGTCTCGAACATCACCTTCGGCGGCTTCCAGTTCACCGCCGCCCGCGAGCTCGGCATCTCGACGCAGATCATCGTCGGCGCGCAGGCCGTCGGCGGCGCCATCGGAAACCTCGTCGCGATCCACAACCTCGTCGCCGCGCTGGCGACGGTCGGTCTCGTCGGACAGGAGGGGCGGGTGATGCGGCTGAATCTGATCCCGCTGTTGTACTACGCGCTCGGCGTCGGGGTGTTGTGTCTGCTGTTCAGCTACGTGCTGTTCCCGACGCTGTTCTGAGCCGCGGCGCGGCTCGATTTTCTTTCGCACCGCCCTGCTGAGTCCTGTGAGGGGGGCGCATAAATATACGGCACCCTGATCGTACTGCATGGAGAAACACACATACAGCGAGGTCAGGGCAGAGTCGGGCCTCGTTTTCGACATCTCGATCAGGTCGAAGATGATACTTACAGAGTTTCGAGGCGAAAGCCCACGACTTTAGTCGTGGGATGAAGCCGACAACCGGCGAAACGTTGATTGTTCTGACATTCGTTGGTTGTGATACCGAGTCCGAGGTAAGGATACGCACCCTTCGCGGGGGTAGATGAAGCCCGCTATCTCGGTCGGGGGCCGCACTGGCACGGCCCACAACCCCACCGCGTACGAGTGGGGAACCTCCCGCCGTGGACTGCCCGGCCTGTGGTCGGGAACCCCCACGGCTTCAGCCGTGGGAGGATGTCAGCGTCGGAACGCTCTTGATCTCCACACTGGCCGCACCGGCAGTACACTTCCGCCGCGACGTTATCCGTGACATAGCGGGGACGGCGATCTTCGCCGAGTCCATGAGCATGACTGCGGGAATCGCTATCCTGTTCGGGAACGTGAGTACGTTCGTGATCGGGGTTTATATGCTAAAACTCGTCCGAGACCGGAAGCAGGCGTCGTCGATGACGAAGGCTGAGATAAAACGGCGGCTCCGGATCGAGGACATCTACATGTACTTTCAGGTCTTCGGGACGCTGGCGGTTGTGGTGCCGCTCGTGCCGCTCGTGATCGGCGGACTCTTCCCCGGGACGATCGAGCCCATGTACGACGCCGGGATCGCGGTGTATCGGCCGTTCGAAACGGTCTTGATCGACATCCGTCACATCGCTCTCGTCACCGGGGGCGGCCTCGGACTGCTACTCGGAGCGATGTGGTGGGCCGTGAAATGACGCCTTCCCCGTCGTAAACGGTTGGAGCCGCTCTTCGAGAGGGAGAACGTGCCGGGCTGGCGGCGTCTCGAGGTCGTCTCGCCGTCAGTCGTCGACCGCTCGCGACACGGCGGCCGGCTCGTCGACGTCGCCGGCGACGGTCGCTGTGGCCGGTCCGGTCACCGCCTCGGCGACCTTCTCGATCGGGTGTGGCGGGTTCGTCGCTCCGTCGCGGTCGCCGAGCTGCGAGCGGCACGACGCGCCCGGTGCTGTCACCGTCTCGCCCGGGCTCTCCGCGACCTGATCGAAGAGGATCCGACCGATCGCCTTCGAGAGGTCGTAGTGTTCGGACTCGTAGCCGAACGAGCCGGCCATCCCGCAACAGGAGGAGTCGAGCGGGTCCACCTCGTAGCCGGCCCGGCGAAGCACGCCGGCCGCGTGGTGGTCCTTGTTCGTCGCCTTCTGGTTGCAGTGGCCGTGATACGTGAGCGACTCGGCGGGCGCGTCGAACGCCAGCTGCTCGTCGATCCGGGCCTCGTCGAGGTACTCCAACACGCCGTATGCGGCCCCGGAGACCGCTCGCACGTCGTCGCCGTCGAGCAGGTCCAGATACTCGTCTTGGAACATCACCGCGTCGGAGGGCTCCACGAAGAGGACGGACTGGCCGTCACGGACGCGAGCCGCGAGCGCCGCGACGTTGGCCGCCGCCCGCTCGCGTGCCTCGTCGAGGAACCCCGTCGAGAACGCCGCCCGGCCGGATGGCGCGAGGTCGTCCGGCACCTCCACGCGGACGTCGGCGGTCTCTAACACCTCGACGGCCGCCTTCCCGGCCGCCGGGTAGCTGTAGTTGGTGTACGTGTCCGGGAACAACACGACCGTGTCGGTCGCCTCCCCCCGGGATACCGTCGAGCCGCCGCGGGAGTCGAACCACTCCTCGAAGCTCGTCGAACGGAACGTCGGCAGCTCGCGGTCGGGCGCGATCCCCGCCACCGCGTCCATGACTTTCCGAGAGCCGGGGACCTTCGTCGCCGCGTTCGAGAGGGGCGCGAGCGCGCTGCCGATCGCCGAGAAGCGGTCGATGTCACGGAAGAGCCGTTCACGGAGCCCCGCTCCCTCCCGCTCGTGGTGTTCGTGTTTCACTTCGGCCTTCAGCTTCGCGAGGTCGACGCCGGTCGGACAGTCGCTTTTACACCCTTTACACCCGACACAGAGGTCGAGCACCTCCTCTTGGAACCGCTCTGAGTGGATCTCCTCGTCGTCCAGCTCACCGCTGATGGCGGCTCGGAGCATGTTCGCCCGCCCGCGAGTCGTCTGTATCTCTTCGCCGGAGGCGCGGTAGGTCGGACACATCACGCCGGAGTCGGCCTCGCGACAGGTGCCACAGCCGTTACAGAGTTCGACGAGGTGTGAGAACCCACCCTCGTCGTCGAAGTCGAGGGTCGTCTGCGGCTCGATCGACTGGTAGGTCGGCCCGTATCGGAGGTTCTCACGCATATCCGTGTCGGCGGCGGTGTCGGGGTAGCCGCGCTCGTCGGCGGTGTCGCCGTCGACGTAGACGACCTTCCCGGGGTTCATCCGCCACTCCGGATCGAACGTCGACTTGAGTTCCTGAAACGCCGACCAGAGCGTTTCGCCGTACATCTTCGGGTTGAACTCGGTGCGCGCGAGCCCGTCCCCGTGTTCGCCCGAGAAGGCGCCGTGGTGTTCCAACACGAGGTCGGTGACGTCGTCGGCGATCGAGTGCATCTTCTCGACGCCCTCCGCCTCTTTCAGCGAGAGGATCGGCCGGATGTGTAAGGTACCGGAGCCGGCGTGCGCGAAGTACGCCGCCGACGTGTCGTGGGCCTCGAGCACGTCCTCGAACTGGCCGACGTACTCCGCGAGCTCGTCTGGCGGCACCGTCGCGTCCTCGATGAACGGGTACGGTTTCGGATCGCCCTTCATGCTCATCAGCAGCGGGATCGCCGCCTTCCGGAGCTTCCAGAGGTCGTCTTGGTCCGCCTCGGTGTACGCCTCCAGCACGTCGAAGGCGTCCCCTTCGTCGACGAAGTGGGCGTTCGTGTCGCCGATCGCCCCCTCGAAGCCGTCGACCAGCTCGGAGTCCCACTCCAACATGAGCGCGGCGGCCGCGCGGTCCGGAATCGGCTCGGCGTACTGCGCGAACTCCTGTGAGCCGGCGGCCAGCGCGAACACCTCGTCGTCCATCAGCTCGACCGCGCTCACCGGGAACTCCAACGCCTCCGGGACGGCCTGCATTGCGGCCTGCAGCGAGTCGAAGCAGTACAGCGCCAGCGCCGTCTCCTCGGGACGGGTGACCAGCGAGACCTCGGCCTCGACGATCGTCCCGAGGGTGCCCTCTGCGCCGACGAACAGCTTCGAGAGGTTGATGACCTCCTCGCCGTCGTCGTTCTCGTAGATCACCTTATGAAGGTTGTACCCCGACACCGAGCGTTTGAGGTTCGGGTACTTCTCGTCGATCTCGGCCTCGTTCTCCTCGACGAGCCGGCGCGTGGTCTCGTACAGCGCCGCCTCGCGGTCGTCTTTTTCGACGATCTCCGCGTACTCCGGCGAATCTACGACGACCTCGCGGGTGTGGATGAGCGAGCCGTCCGCGAGCACGACACGCAGCTCTTCGGTGTACGCGTCGGTGATCCCGTACCGCACCGAGTGAGCGCCCGTGGAGTTGTTGCCGATGCCGCCGACGACGGTCGCTCGCGCAGAGGAGGCGGGATCGGGCGCGAACTTGAGGCCGTCCTCGGCCAGCCGGGCGTCGAGGTGGTCTTGCACGACCCCGGGCTGGACGACCGCACGTCGGTCGTCGGGCCGGACGTCGACGATCTCGTCCATGTGTTTCGAGAAGTCGAGGACGACACATCCCGGCCCGACCGTCTGCCCGGCGAGCGAGGAGCCGGCGCCGCGCGGGATGACGGGCACGCCGTGGTCGGCGGCGACTTCCATCGTCGCGCGCACGTCGCCGACCGACGTCGGGCAGACGACGCCCGCGGGCCGCGCCTGATAGATGCTGCCGTCGGTCGCGTACAACACTTGCGCGTACTCGTCGAACTGCACCTCGCCTGCGACGCGGTCGCGGAGATCCGACGCGAGCGATTGGAACGCCGGCACGTCCGGCCGATCGTGCCCGAGCGCCGCCGCCGACGTGTCCCATTCCGGCGACGCCGCGTCCGGCGCGTCACTCCCTCGCGTGCGCTCAGATGCCATGGTGAACGAACGGGCCGAACCGAGAATAAAACCTTTGTTCATGACAATTACCCGGACCGTTTCGACTCGGTCGCTGTCGGGCTTTATATTCCAGCCGCCCGCACGCCGATCCATGGAGATACTCCACACGTGTCTCAACGTGGCAGACGCCGACCGAACCGCCGACTGGTACGTCGAGCAGCTCGGGTTCGAGCGCTCGTGGGCGTTCACGACTGCCGACGGCGACACGCGGAACGTGTACGTCGCGGACGACGCGGGCGTCGAGTTCCAGCTTTCCGACACCGAAGGCGAGACGCCGAGCGCGGACGGTGACCGATACGACCACGTCGCCGTCGGCGTCGACGACGTCGACGCGGCGTTCGAACGGATCGACCACCACGGCGTCGTCAAAGAGCCGGGCGATCAGCCCGAAGCCGGCGCGCGAACCGCCTTCGTCAAGGATCCCGACGGACACGTCGTCGAACTGATCGAGCCGTTATAAGGCCCGTCTCGGTCGCGAGCGGCTGCGTGGCTGTACCGGAAAGCGTCGGTTGCGAGTCGACAGTGGCGCAAAAAACCGGATGTCTTGGGGCGTCTCTCAGAGGATGCCGGCCGCCTCGGCGGTCTCGACGATCTCCTGTGCCATCTTGTTGGTCGCCTCGTCGACCATCTGGCCGTCGACGCTCACGGCGCCTTTGCCCTCCTCCATCGCCTCGGCGTAGGCGTCGACGATCCGCTTCGCCCGCTCGGCGACCTCGGGATTGGGTGCGAACACTTCGTTGCCGATCTCGATCTGCGACGGGTGGATCGCCCACTTGCCGTCACAGCCGATCATGTTGGCGTTCTCCGCCGACTCGCGGAAGCCCTCGGCGTCTTCGATGTCGGCGTATGGGCCGTCGAGACAGGGGAGGCCGGCCGACTTCGCCGCGGAGTTGCACTCCGAGAGCGCGTGGTGCCAGTAGTGGCCGGGGTAGTCGGGGAACTGCCCGATGTCGAGTCCGGGCGTTCCCATCGCCGCGGAGTAGTCGCCCGGACCGAAGATGATCGAGGAGAGTCGATCGGAGGCGTGGGCGATCTCGTGGACGTTGTGGATCCCCTCGCCGTCCTCGATCTGCGGTTCGAGACCGATCCCGCCGACCTCCAGATCGTTGTTCACTTCGACCTGTTCGAGGAGGTTCTCGACCGTGTGGATGTCGCTCGCGGACTTCACTTTCGGAACGATGATGTCGTCGATGTACTCACCCGCCTCGCCGACGACGGTGATCACGTCGTCGTACCACCATTTGGTGTCGATACCGTTGATCCGGTAGCTCAGAACCTTGTCACTCCAGTCCTCCTCGCGGGCCGCCTTGATCAGCGGCTCGCGGGCGGCCGGCTTCGCGCTCGGCGCGACGGAGTCTTCCAAGTCGAGGAACACCTCGTCAGCGTCGCTGTCGGCGGCTGAGTGCATCATCTTCTCGTCGCTCGCTGGCGTTGCGAGCTGCGTCCGACGAAGGGTAACGTCGCTCATATGTAGCGGATCTATCACGCTCGTCCATAAAAATAAAGCTACCTTACGCGGGGGTTTTTTCAGGGAGTCGAAATCGAGTTAATATGTCGGGTTCTGCCTCTCAACGGAAGATGTCGTCTGACTCGACCACGACACCGATCGGGGCCGATCTGCGCTGCTCCGCGCAGTGGCGTCGATAAAATATCCGGGTTCGAGACGGGGTCGTCCCCGGCCGCGTCAGTCGTCGGCCGGGACCCGCGGTTCGGCCGGCGGCTCGGACTCCTCGCGCTCGCCCGCCGGCTCGTCGACCGTGACGACGTCGGGGCCGTCGTCGCGGGGTTCGTCCGCCTCCTCGGACCGGTGACGTTCTTGGAGCTCCTCCCAAGAAAGCGCCTCGTCTACGTGGTGACACATGGCAACAGATAACATGGTTCGAACACTGTTAAACGTTGTGTCGATACTGCGAGTAAAGCGGGTTTAAACGGTGGTTTTCCTCGGATCGGGGTCGGTGAATCGGTCGCAAGGAGTGCCCGTCTCCGGCTTCACGACGCTACGGCTTCACGGCGTTATGGTCCGCGACGGTACGGTTTCACGGCGTTATGGTCCGCGACGGTACGGCTTCACGATGGTACGGCTTCACGACGTCACCGCGTCACGGCTTCACGAGCACTTTGATCGCCTCGCGCTCGTCCATCAGGCGATACCCCTCGTCTATCTCGTCGAGCGAGACCGTCTCGGTGAATATCGGCGCTGGATCGAGCGTTCCCTGCAGAACGTCGGCCATCAGCTCCTCGGCGTACGCCCGGACGGGCGCGACGCCGCCAGCGAGGGTGACGTTGTCGCCGAACATGCCGAACACGTCGAGCCCCTCCGCTTCGACCCCGTACGGCACGCCGACGTACCCGATCGTGCCGCCCGGCCGGACCGCGTCGATCGCGGCGTTCATCGCGCTCGCCGCGCCGACACACTCCATCACGTGGTTCGGCCCGCCGTAGGTCAGCTCGCGGATCCGTTCGACCGCGGCGTCCCCACGCTCCGAGACGGTCTCCGTCGCGCCGAACGACTCCGCGAGTTCGAGTCGGTCTTCGTGGTGACCGACGGCGACGATCCGCTCGGCGCCGAGCCGCCGAGCCGCGAGCACGCCGCAGAGCCCGACCGCGCCGTCGCCGATCACGGCGACCGTCGATCCCGCCTCGACGCCCGCGCTCACGGCCGCGTGGTGGCCAGTACCCATCACGTCAGTCAGCGGGAGGAGCGAGCGAAGCGTCGCCTCGTCGTCGGCGAACCTGTCCGGGACCCGGACGAGGGTGCCGTCGGTGTGCGTCGACCGGACGTACTCCCCCTGACCGCCGCCGTTGTCGCCGCCCCACGAGTCGCGGTTCACACAGGAGGTGTGGAGCCCCTTTCGACAGAACTCACAGGCGCCACAGGAGATGGCGAACGGCGCGAGCACCCGGTCGCCCGGCTCGACCGAGGTGACGTCGTCGCCTACGTCCTCGACGATCCCCATCGGCTCGTGGCCGACCGGCGACCCGGGGTCGCGGTCGCTGTCGCCGCGGTAAAACCACAGGTCCGAGCCGCAGACCGCGGTGTGGGTCACGCGGACGATCGCGTCGGTCGGGGCCTCGATTTCGGGGCGGGGTCGCTGTTCGACGCCGATGTCGCCGGGCTCGTTGAAGACGGCTGCGCGCATACGTACGCTTCCGGCGGGCGTCTCAAAAGCGCCCGGGTCGACCGGCAACCGATTTCAGCCCGAGCGGGCGCCATCGGACGGTCGAGCTGTGGCGCCGCCGAGCAGGTATCCGCGCCGCGCGAGCGTCAGCGCCACGGCCGGCATCAACACGAACGCGGTCAGCATTGCCATCCCCATCGCTACCGCGATCGCGACCCCGAAGTTCGCGAGCACGGGGAAATCGGAGATCATCAACACGCCGAATCCGAGCATCGTCGTCGCGCCGGAGCCGAGGACTGGCCGCGATTTCTGTACGACCGCGGTTCGCATCGCGTCTCGAGCGGCGGCGCCGCTCTCGGCTTCCTCGCGGAAGCGCTCGTAGATGTGTACCGCGTAGTCGATCCCGATTCCGAGGATGATCGCCGCGGTCGTGACCGTCAGGGGGTTCCACGGGACGCCGATGAGATACATCGCGCCGGCGGTCAGCGCCAGCGTGCCGCCCGCGACGCTCCCGACCAGCAGGACCGACTCACGACCGGAACGCAACACGAACCCGAGGAACAACGCTCCTAGCCCGAAGCTGACGAGCGTCGTCCGAGTCAATCCCGACGTCACGTTCTCGATGACGTTCCGGTTGAGAACCATCTCGCCGGTCACTCGTGACTCCATGTGGGCCGGAAGCGTCGCGTTCGCCGCCCGCTCGGTGTCGTCGATGACCTCGCGTTCCGTCTCGCCCTCGATGTCCTCGACGAACACCTGCACGACGATCCGGTCGGGATGGTCCGCCGGCGTGAGCCCGAGTTGTGGCGGCCGGTCGACCCTCGTGCGACGGTCGAGTTCCGTTTCGAACTCCGATCCGGGCTCGGGGAATGCGTCGCCGTGCGGGCCGGACGCCGGCGGACTCGCCGCGCCGACCTCCATCGCCCGGGCGGGGCTCATCACGGTCACGACGTGCTCGTGTCGTTCGATTTCGTTCTGGAACGCCCGCACGTGCTGGAAATCCTCGTACGTGTAGGCGTCGTCGGTCTCGACGATCACGTAGTTGATGTTCGGGCTCGGAACGGTCGCTTCGAGCTCTCGAATATCTTGTCGCTCCTCGATATCCGGCCAGTAGTCGAGCATGTCCTCTTTGGTGTCGACCGCGGGGTACGCCGCAGCCCCGCCGCCGACGGCGAGCCCGAGGACGAGCACGATCAGCAGCGACCGGGCGGACACCACCCCTGCGAGCCGGTCGAAGAACCGTTCTACGCCCCGAGGCGAGTCGCCGCCGTCGGTTCGCGTGACTCCGCTTTCCGCGGGGCTCTCGGCCGCCGCCGCGTCCGGGCTGGTGTCGTCGAACGTCACGAGGAGCGCGACGAGCATCGTGACCGACAACACCATCGACACGAACACGCTGAACACGACCGTGACGCCGAACTGCCGGACCGGCGGCACGTCGGCGATCAGAAGCGAGCCCAGCCCGACCGCCGTCGTCCCGAGGACGATCGCCAACGCGCGGCCGGTCGTCTGAGAGGCGACGGCCGCGGCGTCAGCCGGCGAACGCCCGCGGTCTCGCTCTTCGACGTACCGGGTCTGGATCTGGAGGCCGTAATCGATCGCCAACCCGAGCGCAATGGGCATAACGCCGAGCATGATCGCGTTGAACGCGAAGCCGACGAAGCCCATCATCCCGAGCATCGCAAGCACGACGGTCAGCGCCGTCACGAGCGGGAGCGCGACCCGACGCGTCTTCCGGAGGCGGCCGTGCATCACGACCACGACCAACGCTAGAATGATCGCGAATGCGAGCGCGAACAGCTCCATCATCTCCGGCAACATCATGCCGAACGCGGCTTCCTCGAACACCGGCGTTCCGGTAAACGTCACCTCCATGCCGTCGAGGTCTGCGTCCTCGGTGGTCGCTCTGAGCTGTTCTTCGACGATCTCGTCCTCGCTCGGCGGTAGCAGACCGAACAGTTCGCCGTCTCGATCGTCCGGAACGTCGACGTCCCCGTACTGGACGATGATGATTCCGGTATCGCCGCCGTCGAACATCGCTTCGGCGTCGTCGACGACGACCGGGAACGCGTCCGGATCCATGTCGTCGGGGAGGTCGGGGTACTGTTCAGTTTCCTGGATGTCGGGGTGTACGTTCGCGATGATCCCCATGTTCGACCGGTGTTCACTGAACGAGTAGTTCAGCGAGTAGAGGACTTCCTCTTGCGTCTCCGGGACCGATCCGCCGCCCGGTCCGGCCTTCACCGGATGTGCGGGGCTCGTCACGAGGGCGGCGGAATCGACCTCCTCGTAGTACGATTGATACAGCTCCGACAGCTCTCGTTGCGTCTCCGGATCGTACAGGTCGGTGTCCTCGTCCGTCTCCACCACGACGAAGACGACGTTCCCTTTATCGAAGTCCGTCTGAATCTCCTCCCAATCGGCCATGGTCTGGGAGTCGTCGTCGACGTACAGCTCCATTCCGAGGCTCATCTGGACGCCGGTCGCGCCGACCATCGACACGCCGACCAACAGGAGGACGCCGACGAACACGATCCGACGGTGTGCTGCGGCGGTCCGACCGATTCGACCGAGTAGGGTTCGCAGGCCGCTATCGCTCTCACTCATTGCTATCTGATTTGGAACTGGTATGCTGTGTTGTATTGTAAATTCTAAGCATTTCTAATGCTATCAAACTCGCGCTACTCGTCTGGGTGTGGCTCGTTGCAAGCGGGTAATACCCGCTCCACCGGGCAGAACCCAGTGACGCTACTTTGGACCAAATTTGCGCCAACAAACGCTGGGACCGCAATAAGCCACGGGTGGACGATCTCGGCCAGCGCGACTCCGATCAGAACGACTGTGCCTGCTATTCGCCGCACATTATTTTCGCATGGTAATGGCATTTCTACACAATACTATTCTCTAGCGTCACGCCCTTAAATCTGTTCCGTACAGACAGTTCCGGCTCCGCGCCGACACCGCCGCAACGTCTCGGGCGGCCTCAGTCGGCGCCGACCGCGGGTTCGTACTCAGTGATCGGCTCGCCGTCGCTGCGGGTGAAGTACGTCGCCAACGCCGGCCCCGAGACGTTGTGCCAGACGCTGAACAGCGCGGGGATCAGCGCCGCGATCGGATCGAAGAACGCGACGGCGAGCGCGACCGCCAGCCCGCTGTTCTGGAGACCGACCTCGAAGGCGCACGCCCGAGCGCGGTCCTCGGCCATCCCGGTCAGCTTTCCGACGCCGTAGCCGGCGCCCAGCCCGAGCCCGTTGTGCAAGACGACGGCGGCGACGACCAGCGCACTCGCGGTGAGGATCTCCTCGACGTTCAGCCCGACGACCGCGGCGACGATCGCGACGATCGCGATCACGCTGATCGCCGGGAACACGGAGAGCCCCGCCTTCGCCGCGGTCGGCGCGTATCGGTCGAGCAGCAGCCGAACGACGAGCCCCGCGATCACCGGGATGAGCACGACCCAGACGATCGTCTCCGAGAGCTGCGCGAACGTCACCGTGATCTGCTCGCCCGCCAGGGCGACGATCCACGCCGGCATCACGAGCGGGGCGGCAATCGTCGTCACCGTCGTGATCGTCACCGACAGCGCCACGTCGCCCCGACCGAGGTACGTCATCACGTTCGACGCGGTCCCGCCGGGCGCTGCCCCGACGAGGATCAGCCCGATCCCGACCTCCCACGGGATCCCGAGGCCGACGACGAGCAGGTACGCGAACGTCGGCATCAGGAGCCACTGGGCCGCCGCGCCGATCGCCACGTCCCGCGGGCGCTCGACGATGCGTTTGAAGTCGGCGGGCGTGAGCGTCAGCCCCATCCCGAGCATGATGAGCCCCAAGAGCGGCGTGATGTACTCCGCGATGGGGGTGAACGACCCCGGCGTGTACAGCGCCGCCGCGGACGCGACGAGGACCCACACCACGAAGTACTTGCTCGTGAACTCTCCCACCCGTTCCAGTCGGTCGAGTGTACGCATCCGATCGGTGTATCCGTCCACGAACAATAATACAGTATAATTGACGCAAAGCTTTCTGCCACTCGTCGGTGAGTCTCTGCGCCCACACGTCACTATCGCCCGATCCGAACGTTTCTCATCACTGAAACGACCTATCAGTTCGAGAGACAACGCTTACAAACGGGTAGCTGTCAGGCGCAAACGACCGAACGATGACGGGACGCGCGGAGGGTGTGATGGAGTCTCGGCTCGCGATCCGAACCCGGGCGGCGCGAGGGGGGCCGACATGACCGACGGCCCGACCCTCCGGATCGTCGACGAGGCGACCGAGGACGCGGGCGGCTCGGTGCCCGCTCCCGTCCCGCCGGACGACCCGGAGGCGTGGTACGCGCCCGACGTCCGCGCGCAGTACGAGTCCGAACCGGGCGTCGTCGCGACGATTCGCGAGCGCGACGGCGGCCGCTTCGGCTACGACGCCCGCGAACCGCTGCTCTCGCCCGCCGACGAGCAGGCGCTTGAGCGGGTGGACACCCACTTCTCGGCGGTGCGTCACCGCCGACCGCTCACGCGTGCGGGGGTCGTCGAGCGCGCCGCGGCCGGCTTCGAGCCGAAGTACGCCCAGGCGCTCGACCGGCTGCTTGACGCGAGCCCGGCCGCCCGCCGTCGGATCGACTATCACGCGTTGCGCGATCTCCGCCTGCTCGGCGAGTTGACGCCCGTCGCCTTAGACGACCGTATCGAGGTGGCCGACGTGGGCGACGATCGCGAACTCGTCGTCCATACCGAGACGTTCGCGCCGTTAGAGACCGGCATCGACGCCGACGCCGACTACGTCGAACGGGTCGCCGCCGAGCGCCTCGCCCAGTACGCGGTCGGCTTCGCCGGCCTCTCCGTCGACGTGGTCGTCTACCGCGAGCGGCTGCTCGGCGCCGACGCGTTCGAGACGAAGTACGCCGTCCTCGAACCCGACCTGTTGCCGGGCGACGAGGCGCTGATCGAGGAGTGTAAAGAGCGGATCTGGGAGACGACCGTCAACGGCGTCGTCGACGACCGCGAGGCGTTCGTCGCCGAACACGCCCGTCGGTTCCTCTCGCGCCGACTCACCGCTCGCAACACCCAGGCGTGGGTCGACGCGGCGACACACCGGATCCGGTCCGCGCTCGCCGACCGCGGGCTCGCGGCCCCGCCCGTCGACTCGCGGTACGCTCACGACCGGCTCGACGACCTCGCGTACTACGTGCTGCGCGACTTCGTCGGCGAGGGGATCCTCACCGTGCCGATCCGGGACCCGAACCTCGAGGACGTCGAGGCCAACCGCGTCGGCGAGCGCGTGAAGGTGGTCCCGCGGGCGTCGGTCCTCCGGGGCGCGAGCGGCGAGGCGGCCACCGCGGCCGGTGACGCCGCCTCCGATCCGACAGCCGGCGCGGGAACGCGCGTCCCGACCAACCTCGCCTTCGATGACGAAACGACGTTCGTCAACGTCGTCACCGGGTTGGCGGCCCGCGACGGGACCGAACTCAACGCCTCCACCCCGTCCGCGAAGGTGAACCTCGATATCGACGGGATAGACGAGACGGTCCGCTGTGCGGTGGCGCTGCCCGTCATCTCGGAGGGTGGCCCCCACGTCTCGATCCGGAAGCAGCGCGCCGACGCGATGACGCCCGTCGACCTGATCGAGCGCGACACGCTGTCGACCGAGCTCGTCACGCTGCTGTGGCTGCTGTACGAACACCGCGGCGTCGTCCTCTTCGCCGGTCCGACCGGCGTGGGGAAGACGACGCTGCTGAACGCTCACACCCCGTTCATTCCGTTCGACGACCGACCGGTCTCGATCGACGAGGGCTCCCGTGAGGTCCGACTTCCACACGAGACCGGGGTGTCGCTCACGACCCGCGAACACGAGGACGCGTACAAGGCCGTGAGCATGTCCGAACTGATGACCGAGGCGAACTACCTCAACCCCGACGTCGAGGTGATAGCCGAGATCAACACGCCCGCGAGCTTCGAGACGTTCGCCGAGACGCTGAGTACCGGTCACGGCGTGATCGGGACGACCCACGCCGAAGATATCGAAGCGCTCGTCAACCGCGTGATCGAACGCGACCTGCCGCCGTACCTCCTCCGAGAGGTCGACCTCGTCGTCTTCCCCCGGCAGACCGACGGCGAGCGGTACGTCTCGCGGGCGGTCGAACTGCTCTCGGCCGACGAGTACGAGGCGCTCGACCCGGAGGCCAAGCGGAGCCCGACCGGCAATCCGAAACGCGGCGGCGCCGGCGTCGTCGACAAGGGCGGCGAGGCGGTGTACTACAACACAGTCGCGTGGCGCGACGCGGAGGGGACGTTCCGCTTCCCGGGTGCGCCGGGCTCGTCCGCCACGACGGCCGACCACACCGGCCGACGCCTCCACGTTCTCGCCCGGCTGGCTGAGTACACTGACCGCGAAGTCGACGCCGTCGAGTCGGAGTTCGCGTCCAAACACCGGTACGTCGAGTACCTCGTGCGCGACGGCGTCGACGACTTCGACGCGCTGTTCGAGTTCCTCGCGGACCTCCGCACGGACGAGGCGGCGACGGTCGAACGCGCGGCTCGCACGATGGGCGCGGCGGCAGCGCGGCCGGACCCCGAGCGCGGGGCGGAGGCGACCGCGAGGAGCGCGAACGAAACCGCGACGGAGCCCGGAAACGGGAGTGAGCGGCCGTGAGAGGAGGCCCGGCGATCGAGACCGACACCGGGGACGACTCCCGGCAGTCTGCGCTCGCTGCCGCCGAGACCGACGGCTTCCTGCGAGGCGGGCGGCTCGGCGTCGCCGACCGCGTCTGTTACGCGCTGTTCGCGCGCCACGCCGGCGACCGCCGACACGACGCCGACCGGAAGCGGTACCGCGGGACCGCGCTCGACACGGGGTTCGAGACGTACCTCGCGCGGGTGTACGGCGTGTCGTGGCTCGTCTGTCTGGGCGTCATCGCGCCGGTTCTGGTGGTTGCGTCCGGCGCGGCTCCCGCGTTGCTCGCGGCGGCGGACGCCCGGTTTGCCGGCGTCTCACCGGTTCCGGTCGCGTCGCTCTCGCCCGACTGGGTCGCGGTGGCCATCGCCGGGGTCGCGGGGGTCCTCGCGAAACGCGCGACGGTACGGCTCGGCGGCCTCTACCTCAGGTGGCTCACGGCGACCCGCCGGACCGACATCGAGCGGACGCTCCCGTCGGCGGTCCGGTACCTCGAGCTGCTCGCGTCCGGGAGCGACGGCCCCCGAGAGATGGTCGCGAAGACCGCGGCGAGCGACGCGTACGGGGGGACCGCGACCTCCCTCCGGAAGGCGCTCAACGCGGCGGAGCTGGCGGGGAGCCTCGACGAGGGACTCCGACGCGTCGCCCGCGACACGCCCTCAAGAGAGCTGCTCGCGCCGTTCCTGCTCAAGTTCCGGAAACACGCGGCGACCGGCGACGGGGCGCTCGCGGAGTACCTCCGGACCGAGAGCCGGATGCTCGCACACCGGCAGGACCGCGCTCGGAAGCGGGCCCGGCGCTTCCTCGAACTGGTCACGGAGCTGTTCGTCGCGGTGTTGGTGTTGCCGGCGCTGCTCGTCATCGCGGCGACCGCGCTCACGGTCGTGATCCCCGAGTTCCTCCCGCCGGTGACGACGCCGGTCGGCGTGGTGCCGACGCGGGCGGTCGTGTTGTACGGCTCCGTCCTCTTTCTCGTCGTGATCGGGCTCGTCAGCGCGGTCGCCGTCGGGACGCTCCGCCCGCCGAACCAGCGCGCTAGCTACGACCTGCCGGGGTCGCCCCGTCGGATCGTCGCGAGCATCGGATACAACCCGGCGAGCGCGGTCGTCGTCTTCGCCCCGCCGGCGGTCCTCCTCGCCGTCGCGCTCGCGCTCGCAGAGTACACGCTCGTCAACGTCGTCCTGCTCGCGTACGCGGCGTTCGCGGTTCCGGTCGGCGTCGTCGCCGTCAGGCGAACTCGCATCGACGACGCGAAGGACCGCGAGCTGGCCGACTTCGTCCACGCCGTCTCCGGACACGTCGCGCACGGCCACCCGTTTCCGGACGCGGTCGCGGCGGTCTCCCGCGACGTCGACCTCGGGGTGCTCGACGACGACGTGGCCGAGCTCGCGTTCGCGCTCCGATCGACCACGGCGACCGGACGGGCCGCCGGTGAGACCGACGGTCCCACGGACGTCCGCGCCGCCGCGATCGATCGGTTCGTCGAGCGCGTCGGTACCCCGCTGGCCGAGGGAACGCTCGGCTTGGTGACCGGGGCGTTACACGCGGGCAGCGACGCGGAGGCGGTCTTCGAGACGCTCCGGATCGAAGTCGGGCAGCTGTACAGCGAGCAGCGGGCGCTCCGCTCGTCGATGCATCCGTACGTCGCGGTCGGCTGGGCGGCGGCCGCGCTGGTCGCGGGCGTCGTCGCAGTCGTCAACACGCAGGTGGTCGACGCGGCCCGGCTGGCCGACCTCGCCGCGGCGACCGACCTCGTGACGGAGCCGGAGACGGTCCACCCCGAGTTGGAGCGCTTCCGGCTGTACGTCGTCACGCAGGCGACGATGCTGGCGTCCGGCTGGTTCGCGGGGACCGCCTCGCGCGGCCGGTACGCGGCGCTGTTGCACTCGGGCGTGCTCGTGGTGCTCTGTTATGCGGTGTTCACGATCGGCGGGTTGGTGTGATCAGGATTAGCACCGGTTCACGACTCGCAAACAACAAGACGTGCATAAGGCCGTGAGCGTGCTCAAGCTGATTACCGGAGTGAACTATTCGAACCCCGACATTGAGGTGATGCCAATATTAATTCACCCACGAGCTTCAAGACCTTCGCTGAGATGCTGGGTACCATATAAAACGTTGGGGTGTGTTAGTAAATTCTACTGTGGCGGGTCAATTGACGGTATGTTCCCGAGCTTCCGCTGATCATATACAACCAGCATGACTGGAAACACAAACAGTAGAATTCCACCTATAGAGCGTGTCATAGAAACGTTCTCAGAGAAGGCAGCAGGGTGTTGGAACTGTGTCT
>OBKM01000156.1_pt1 | contig 32830 bp, 28 predicted proteins | sample 1519691 | NCBI WGS metagenome assembly OBKM01 (sample SAMEA37050418, study PRJEB22526) | metagenome | biome: saline pan; feature: lake; material: water | place: Egypt | collected 2015 | depth 0.5 m
TCAGTACGCACCTGTACGACAACCCCGGCTACATGTGGATCGGTGGTGCGCTCACCGCCAACGACCAGAACGGCTACACCGAGCCCGAGGAGGCCGCCCTCGAAGAGATGGGGATCCCCACGGACGACCCGGACGGGGAGGGCCAGCTCGCGGACGCCATCGAGGCGAAGATCTGGTACGACGATAACTGTGACAACATCCACCAAGAAAGCGGCGGCGTGGATGGCGGGAACGTCGACGTGATGCTCTCGATCGACACCTCCGGATCGATGGGAGGCGGCCCGGGTAGTCGCATGGAGAACGCCAAGGCCGCTGCGCTGACGTTCCTCGACAACCTCGGCTCGAACGACCGCGTCGGACTCGTGACGTTCGACACAACTGGGTCACTCCTTCAGGGACTCACGTTCGACCACTCACTCGTCGCGGCGTTCTTACAGCCGGGACAGGCTGGGATCACGTCCGGCGGGTTCACGATGATGGACGCCGGTGTCGACCTCGCGGCCGACGAACTCACGACCAACGACCGTGGCGTTGACCAGGCCATCATTCTTCTGGGTGATGGTCAGCCGAACCGATCCGCACGTCCGGGTAGCAACCACGTCCAGAACGCGATCGACGCGGCCGCCGACGCCAAGGCCGCCGGAATCACGATGATCACGGTTGGGTTGGGAGTCTCGGGGGGGCCACAGAACACCCTCATTCAGATGGCAAGCGGGAGCAACGGCACCACGCTCTACTACGACTCTCCGACGGGTGACGACCTCGACGACATCTACGCACAGATCGCGGCGGTCGTGCTCACCGGCGAGGCGGTCATCGTCGAAGGGACGCTCCGCGAAGTGATGGACGCCCTCGCGGAGGGGATCGCACTCGACGCGAATCTCTCGGAGGAGGAGCGAACCTGCTTCACGAACTCCGTCACTCGCTGCTTCGGCTTCGAGTGGGAGCTGCCGACGACGGTTGGCAACGAGGTCCAGACCGACTCCGTCGAGTTCGCGATCGGCTTCGCCGCGGAGCAGTGCCGCCACAACGACGGCGAGGTGAGTCCGTTCGCACAGGCGTAATCGCTACCGCGGACTCTCGTCCGGCGACGAGGCCGAGATCGGCGCCGATTCGACGCGACACAGTCGCGACATCGCACCGATCGCACGGCACGGGGTCCCTACCGATCCCGCGTCTGGGCGGTACGAGACGCATACATACCATACAGAAAGTGGTATCGTCGATCGACAGTCCCACTTGGACCACGCGTCCCCGGTCACTGATCGGGGACCGTGACACGGACGCGCTCCGTGACGCGGCGGTTCGACTCCGTCGGTGGGAGTTCCCTTCGGGGACCAATCATGACAAACGACAACAAATCGATCGGACTCTCGCGGCGCAAAGTGCTCGCCGGCCTCGGGGCCGTCGGCGTCGCGTCCGCGGGCGCAGGACTCGGAACGACCGCCTACTTCAGCGATCAGGAGTCGTTCGACGGCAACACGATCACTGCGGGGCAGCTCGACCTCAGCGTCACGTGGCAGCAGCTCTACTACGGCGGGCCACAGTCGAGCCGTCCGGGCGACTACGGGAGCGCCGAGCGCCCGTTCGTCAACGCGTATCCCGACAGCGACGGAAACGGGCTCCAGTCGTTCGAGCGGGACGGCGGTGTCCACGAATACGTCGATCTCGACGCGTACGACGATCCCGAGGACGCCGCGAAGGCGGGGCGAAACCTCGAGTTCGCCTGCGACGAAATCGCGACGTTCGACGACCTCTCGTTCGCGCCGAACGACGAGAGCCTCATCGAGCTCGACGACGTAAAACCCGGTGACTGCGGTGAGGTCACCTTCGGGGTCAAGCTCTGTGACAACCCCGGGTACATCTGGCTGCAGGGGCTGTTGCAGTCGGAAACGAGCGGCGACCACCCGGACGGCGAGGAGGGGGTTCCCCAGCTCGCCGACGAGATCGTCGCCCGTGCGTGGTACGACGACGGCGACAACGTGTTCCAAGAGGACGAACCGCAGATCGTCTCGGGCACGCTCCGCGAGGTGCTCGACGCGCTTCAGGACGGCACGCTGCTGACGCCGGACGCGATGCCGGCCGAGCCGCCGGAGACGGAGATTCCGGACGACGACGACGTCCCGATCGACGAGGGGGCCGTCTGTACCCCGCTCCCCAAGGAGGACGACGACGCGGTCATCGACAGCCTCACCCCCGGTGACACCTTCGAGTACACGCTCGGTGACGGTACCGAGGTCGTCATCACGATCGATGACGTGAGCTACAAAGGCGACGAGCCGACCGGCTTCGAGTGGTCGAGCACCGTCCCGATCTGTCAGGTGACCCTGAAAGGCGGCCCCGACGGCATCGCTCCCGGCGAGGGGCTCGCGACGCTGTACGACTGTGCGACCAGCGGCTCCGTCGCGACGACGCTCTCGCCGGGTGGCGAGCCGTACGGCATCAGCAACTTCCGGTTCTACGTCTGTGATGTCGAACCGGAGGAGGAGAACGGCGAGGAAGAGAACGGTGACGTCTGCTTCCAGCCGTCGAACACGTCGTTCATCGGCTTCGAGTGGTGCCTGCCGACCACCGTCGGCAACGAGGTGCAGGGCGACTCGCTGTCGTTCGACCTGTCCTTCTACACCGAACAGTGCCGGCACAACCCGGACCCGGAGAACCCGTTCGCGGGCGACGCGGCGGGATCGGGCCTGGACGACGAGTAGCCGAGCCGGGCAGGGACCCCCTGCCGCCTCGGTAGGCCGGAGCTGCCGAGAAGGGCGAGCGCCTGCTCGCTGCGGTAGGCTACGCATACATAGGACCGCAGGCGGCGTCCGAACGCCCGACGACGAGCGGCCGTCCGAAGCCGAACACGGAGACACGAATGACGAAAGAAGACCCACAACTAACGCGGCGAAAGGCACTCGTAGGGGCCGGAGCCGTCGGCTTCGCGACCCTCGGGATGGGACGGGGACGTCCGACCGCCAGCTGGAACGAATACACGAACTACACGTACGCCGAGTCGGACGTACCGACACGGCTGCTCGTCGGTTGGCGGAGCACGTACAACGGGGCGGTCGTCGGTGAGAGCCCGACTGACGACGTTGACGACGTCGACGTCTCGCTCATCCCCGCAGACGCCCTGCGAAACGTCCTCCCAGGCGACGAGGGAACCGCGAGCGTCGGCCTCCGACTGAGGGACTCAGGAGAACTGGTCCCAGAGGGCGCTCGCGTGTGGATGCGGATCGAGGCGGATCTCGACGACGACAACGTCACACAGCGGGCGCAAAACGAGGCGCTTGCGGGTCGAGTCGAACTCGACGTCCGCTACGACACCGGCGTTCTCGGCATCGGCCGGTGTGCCGGAGCTGAAGACGAGTTCGCCGGCTTCGGAGAGTCGATATTCTCCGGGACGTTCGCCGATCTCGCCGGCGACGAGCTCGGGTCCGGGATCGAACTCGATCCCGGGCGTCTCGACAACGGGTGTCTCGCGCCAGACGAGCGACGCTGTCTCACCTTCGTCTGGGCGCTCCCGCCTGGCGAGGGAAACGTCGGAAAGGGCGGTGCGATCGACTTCGACGTGACGTTCCACGCCGTCTCGTGCGACCGAACGGAAAACCCGTTCGACGACGAGAGCGAGGTGGACGCATGACCGCTTCCGGTGACGGCTCCGAGTCTGCCGCCCGGGCTTCAGGTCTGAGCCGTCGTCGGCTCCTCGCCTCGCTCGGTGCGGTCGGCGCGGTCGGTGCGGCGAGCGGATCCGGCACGTTCGCGTACCTCTCGGACCGCGAGACGTTCGCGAGCAACGATGTCGGTACCGGCACGCTCGACCTCCTGATCGACGGGGCTCCCGTCGACGGACCGGTGGCACTCGACGTCGGCGGCATCGACCGCGGGGCGTCGGGATCCGAGACACTCGTCCTCCGTGTTCGGACGAACGCCGCCCGCGTCTGGCTCGCGACCGACTGCCCCGACTTGGGCGACGACCTCGCCGCGGCACTCGACGTGCGACTGACTGTCGACGATCGGCCCGTGTCCGGCGGCTGGCAGTCGTTCGCCGCCTTCAGGCAGGAGTTCGTCAACGGCCTTCGTCTCGACGACGGCTGCCTCCCGCCGGAGGTCGACGTTCCGATCACGCTCCGATGGCGGCTTCCGAGCGACGTCGACGACTCCCTGGCGGCGTCGAGAACGGAATTCGTGTTCCGGCTGTACGCCGAGCAGTGCCGGCACGTCTCGGAAGACGACGCCGCCGGATCGAATCCGTTCGCGGGCGTCGCTCCCTGTGACGAGCCGTCAGACTGCGCGGTCTGTGCGGACGGCGATCGGTTCGCTCAGCTGACGTTCGAGTACCTCGGCTCGACGGACGCTCGCGTCACTGCGCGTTCGCGCGGGGCGGGGCAAGTCGGCGTCGCTTTCGAGGGACCGGTCTCGCCGGGCGACACGTTCATAGCGGACGGTGCAGCCCTCGGCGGCGACGACGAGCTGGGGACGAACCTCTACCTCGACGACGGCAGCGACGACCAGCCCGGCGGATCGCAGGGGGGCGGAGGCGGTGGCGGCAACGGTGGGAACAACGGGCGCCCGCCGGGCGTCAAGGTCCACACGAGCTGTTCGGAGGAGCTCTTCGTCGGACAGCTGTTCGGCTCGTCTGAGGACCCCCGGTACCGACTCGTCGCCGGTGAGATCGTTGGAAAGGGGCCGATCTGTGACCGACCGGTCGACGGCGGTCCGACGGAGGACAACTGATGAACCTACCCATATCACTCAAAACACTCGCAAACGTACTCGGGATCGTCCTGTTGATCGCCCTCGTCGCGCCCTTCGTGGTGTACGCGGTGCCGGGGGTTGTCGGCGCGGAACACAGCTTCGTCGTACTCACGGCGAGCATGACGCCGGCCATCGCGCCCGGCGACGTGGTGATCGTCGACGAGCGCGACCCCGCGACCATCGCCGAGGGCGACGTGATCACGTTCGTCCGCGGCGGCAACGAGGTCCCGGTGACCCACCGGGTGATAGACGTCGTCGACGGACCGACCGGCATCGCCTTCGAGACGCAGGGCGACGCGAACGGCGGTCCCGACGCCTCGCTCGTTCCGGGCGAGAACGTCCTCGGCGTGGTGGCCATCACGATCCCGTACATCGGGTACGTGATCCAGTTCGCCGACTCGCCGGCCGGGTTCGCTGCGCTCGTCGTGGTCCCGTTCGGACTGCTGCTGCTCTCCGAACTCTGGTCGATCGCTCGAGCCCGCAACGCGGTCCCCACAGCGGCGGAACGCGACGGCGAGATGTCGGCCGCCGCCGAGGCTGCTGCGACTCCCGACTCCGCCGCCGACCGGACCGACGACGAGTCGATCGCCGGCGACCCCTCCGGAGTCTCTCTCGACGCGGTCGTCGGGGGTCTCGCGGTGTTGTTGGCGTTCGCTCCGTACAGCGTGTACGTCGCCTCGCAGTCGACGACCGCGCTCTCGCTCACCGTGGCCATCGCGACGACGGCGCTGCTCCTCGGCGGAACCGTCGTCTGGGCCTCGGCGACGGGGCTCTTCGACCGCTCCGACACGGAGGCCGGGACCGATGTGACCGACCTGGGGGCTGTCGCGGAAGAGGAGGAGACGGAGGTCGTCGCAGAAGAGGACAACGTGGAGGCTGTCGCAGAAGAGAACAACGTGGAGGCTGTCGCGGAGACGGACGACTCGACGACCGCTATCGAGCCGAGCGATGAGCTCTCGGCGCCGGGCGCGGCACCACTGGCCACCGACGGTGCCGGCGAGGCGGAGCGATGACTCCGACTCGACGGCTGGTCGCCGTCGTCGTGGCCGCGATGCTCGTCTGGAGCGTCGCCTTCGCCGGCGGGTACACCGCCGCGCTGTTCACCGCGAACGCCGAGGTGTCCGGCACGTTCGAGACGGCCGACGAGTTCTCGCCGATCGACATGGATACCGACGTTTCCGACACGACGCGCGGCGGTGACGCCGGACCCGAAAATGCAACGAACGGATCCGTAGCGGCCGAAAACGGATCTCTCGTCGGGAACGGTTCGGCCGGGGACCGCTCGGCCGGGAACGGTACGGAACCGGAGGGCATCGTTACGGAGCCCGACGGCAACGTCACTGATTCGGGCGGTAACGTCACCGATTCGGACGGTAACGTCACTGATTTGGACTCCTCTGACGCCGCTCTTGCCGGTGAATCCGGCGACGCGGACAACGCCGACGATGAGTCTGCCCCCGAGACCGAGTCGACCGACGACGGAGAGTCTGTCGTTGGAGACGACTCGACCGCCGAAGACGGGGAGATCGCCGAAGGTGGAGAGATCGCTGAAAACGACGAGACCGCCGAAGACGATGAAGAGATTGCCAACGATGTCGATGAGGGCACCGACGAGGGAGGGACCTCGTCGGACCCCGGTGCGGTGTCGCGATGAATTCGCCTATTCGGCCGCGAAGCCGTGACCATCACGCGGCGCTGCTGACGGCCTCCAGTCGACGAAACAGACGGATCGGGCCGAAACTCGCCGCGCTCCTACTGACGGTCCTACTGTTGCTGATCGCGCTCCTCGCCGGACTGTCTCGCGGCGTCTCGTAGCCGCCCCGCTCGCGATCGTCGGGCCCCTTCTTGACGCACTCACCGGTCGAGTACGGTCGGATTCACCGCTCCGGGTCCGTCGCCGACGTCGTATCCTCGTCTGACCGCCTCGCTCATTCCGCCGACCGCGGCGGCGACCGCCTCGCGCAACTGCTCACCGCGGGCCAGCCGCGCCGCGATCGCGCTCGACAGCGTACAGCCCGATCCGTGCGTCGCGTCCGTCTCGATCCGAGCGCTCTCGTACCTGTACACCGCGGGCTCCGACCCGGATCCGGGCGCGCTCTCGGAGGCGTCGTCGCCGCCCTCGCTCTCGGCCACGACCAGGGTATCGACCACCGTCGAACCCGCGCCGCCGTCGAGGTGACCGCCTTTTATCAGGGCGGCGTCGACGCCCTCCTCGACCAGCTCCCGTCCAGCGCGCTCGGCGTCGGCGAGCGTCTCGACGGACTCTCCGGTGAGCACTGCGGCCTCGTCGGCGTTCGGCGTCACGAGCGTCGCCGCCTCGATCAGCGGCCCGTACGCCTCTTCGGCCGCCGGCGACAGCAGGCGGTCCCCCGTCGCCGCCACCATAACCGGGTCGACGACGACCGGCCCGGGGAACGGTGCGAGTAACTCCGTCACCGTCTCGACGGTCTCGGCCGTGGCCAACATCCCCGTCTTCACCGCCCCCACGTCGAAGTCCTCGGTGACCGCGTCGTACTGGGCCGCGACGTGATCCGCCGGAAGCACGTGCACGTCCGCGACGCCGCGGGTGTTCTGGGCGGTGGTCGCCGTCACGACCGACGTGCCGAAGACTCCGTGTGCGGTCATCGTCTTCAGATCCGCCTGAATCCCGGCGCCGCCGCCGCTATCGCTGCCGGCGATCGTGAGCGCGACAGCGGGGGACACCGGTTCGTACGGGTGCGTCATATTCTAGTGGTACAACCCGATTATACTAGTTCGTGGCGATCGCCGTCGCCGAACGCCCTTTGGCCGTCGCCCTCGAATTGCTCACATGACGACCCCACCTCCCGACGACGGCTCCGCGGACACAACGAGCGGGGACGGACGGGCTGAATCGACAGCGTCGAGGGAAACCGCCGCGGCACCCGACTCGATCACCGTCTACTCCGACTACGTCTGCCCGTTCTGTTATCTTGGTCGCGAGTCGCTTTCGCAGTATCAGGCGACGCGTGAGGAGCCACTCGCGGTCGACTGGCACCCGTTCGACCTCCGCGCCGGCAAACGGGGGCCAGACGGTGAGATCGACCACGAGGTCGACGACGGGAAAGACGACGACTACTACGCGCAGGCCCGTGAGAACGTCCGGCGGCTACAAGCGAAGTACGACGTCGAGATGGCCCAAGAGATCGCGACCGACGTCGACTCGCTGCCCGCACAGATCGTCTCCGTCCACGTGATGGAGACGGCACCCGACGCGTGGCCCGCCTTCGACGACGCGGTCTTCGCGGCGCTGTGGGAGTCGGGCCGCGACATCGGCGACCGCGACGTACTCGCGGCGATCGCCGCCGACGTCGAGGGACTCGATCCGGCGGTCGTCGACGCCGCGCTCGCTGACGACGACCTCCGCGAACGCGTGACAGACCTGTTCGAGGCGGCGACACAGCGAGGGGTTACCGGCGTTCCCACGTTCGTCTTCGACGGGTACGCCGCCCGGGGCGCGGTTCCGCCCGAACAGCTCGAACGGCTCGTCGACGGCGTCTAATCGGTCGACTGCGGGGGGGCGTCCGTCTCGGGACCGCTGTCCTTCTCGACGGTCACGCCGCTCGCGTCGTCCTCGTCGATCAACCGGTACGCGAGCGCCACCGAGCCGAGCGCGAGGACGATCCCTCCGAACACGTCGATGAGCCAGTGGATCCCGAGGTACATCGTCGCGATCACGACGGAGAGCGCGAGCCAGCCGGCGAGGGGGGTCCAGAGCGGATACTCGTCTCGCGTCAACACCGCAAACGCCGCGGCAGTCACCGAAAGCGACGTGTGCAGCGACGGAAACACGTTCGTGTTCTCGTTCACTTCGGTCGTCAGCGCCTGAAAGTCGGGATTGTACGTGTACAACAGCGACGTCACCAAGTCCGGCATCATGTTCCGCGGACCGTGTGCGAACACGAGGGTGTACACGATCAGTCCGATCCCGTAGTTGAGCGTGTACGCGACGATCAGCCGCTTCAGCGTCACAGATTTCGGCAGCGCGGCGTACGCGACGAACGGGAAGACGAGGAGGAACACGTAGCCGTAGACGTACACCCACGAGAAGTACATCGTCAGCTCTGGAGTGACGAACGTCGCCTGGATCCACGCCACGAAGTTCCCCTCGAGCCGGTATATCAACCCAGTCATCTGCACGCCGACGATCGAAGAGAGGTCCGCGAGCGCCCCCCTACCGACCGCGCTGATGGCGATCACGACTCCGAGCGCGGCCAGCGGGTACGTGGCGTCCCGCAGTCGCGGAACCCATCCATCCCAGAGGTCGTACAGCCGACGCGGCCCGATGATGGCGATTCCCGCCACGAGTAGCATCCCGCCGACCCACCCGACGAGCGACAGTGCGACCGACAACAGGGGGCTCATTGGTCCCGCGCGAGCAGTTCGCCGTCGTCGTTGAACCGGTACCCGGCCTCGCGAAGGTCGTCACGGGCCGCCTCGACGTCGACCTCGCCGTCGTCGCCGTAAAACGGATACACCGGGTCTGTCTCGTCGTCGCCCCAGCGGAGCGTCTCCGGGACCCACTCCGGCGAGGCCGCCAACGGCGAGGCCGCCGCCTCCGCGTACCCGTCGAACGCGTCCTCGACGAGCGTCGACTTGTCGACGAGCGACGCCAACACGCCGCGAAACCGCGGGTTCGACAGCGGCGACCGACGCGAGTTGAACCCGACGTGATAGAACGCGGCCGACCGCGCGCTCACGAGCCTGGCGTCGGCCTCCCGACCGATCCGCGGGACCGAATCCGGGCCGAGGTTCGAGATGGTCGCGTCGGCGCGACCGTCGCCGACCGCTTGCACCGCTGCGACGTCGGAGGGGACTACTTCGACGATCAACCTGTCGAACGCCGGCTTCCCGCGGAACCGCTCGGGGATCCCCTCGTACGGATCGACGTCGTCGTCGCCCGTATCGCCGTCGGCGTCATCGTCCTCGTCCTCGCCCGCCCGGACGAGGAAGTGTTCCTCGTTTCGCTCGAAGGTCACGGACTCCTCCGACGTCGCCTCGACGACCGAGATCGGTCCGCTCCCTACCGGGTCCTCGTTGTTCGAGACGACGGCCTCCGTCGTCTCGCTGTCGAACTCGAATCCGGCGACCGTCGCGATCTCTGTCCGGTCCTGCCAGACGTGTTCCGGGATGATCGGCACCTGAAGCGCGCGGAGCCCGACCTGCTGGTTGGCTTCTTCCAGCACCAGCCGGACCGTCTCGTCGTCGACCGCGCTCGCAGACCGAACGAGCGACGAGCGACCGCGGAACTTCGGGGCCGGGATCGGCGTCTCGACGGACCCCATCGAGGTGTCTTGGAGGAACTCGTAGGTGAACGCCACGTCGGCGGCCCGCACCGGCTCGCCGTCGTGCCACTGCGCGTCCCGGAGCGTGACCTCCATCGTCTCCGGGCCGATCCACTCCCACTCCGCCGCGAGCCACGGGATGGCGTCGTCTCCGCTCCCGCGGACCAGTTGATCGTACAACAGCGACGTGAACGTCCCGTGTCGGCGGTACTCCGGCGCGATCGGGTTCCAGTTCTCCGTTATCCGCGGATCGGTCGTCACGAGCTCGAGCGTCGCCACGTTCTCGTCGGTCTGCTCGTCGTCGTCGATTCCCTGCCGCTGTAACCCGAGCAGCCCGTCGACGGACAGCGGCTGTCGGTCTCCCCAGCCGGTGAACCGCTCGTCCCGAATCGCCGTGAGGGCGTCCGGAAACGCCACGACGGTGAAGGGCTGCAGCTCACAGAGACTCTCCTGTAGCTCCGCGACGGCACCCGGTCGCCGGTCGTCTCCGGCCACGCGCTGTTCGACGAGCAGATCGTCGACCGAGAAATCGCTAAACCCGAAGGGGTTCTGCCACCCCGTTTCGGGCATAAAACGGGAGTGTGTAAGCGGGTACAACGCGTCCGGATCGAACGGCTCCGACTCGAGGTACTGTCCGACGTACAGATCGAAGTCGTGGTTGAGCAGCACTCGACGACGGAGGTCCATCTGCCCCATCGTCTCGATCCGCATGTCGATGCCGACGGCGTTCGCGTTCTCCGCGAGCTGTCGCGCGATCCGGATCCCGTTCGGGTCGTCGTCGGCCGGCGTGGTGCTGATCTCCAACACGAGCTGGGACGCCCGCTCTCGTCCCGCGATGTTCCGCGTTCGACCGATACAGCCGGCGCTCAGCCCCGCGCTGATCCCCGCGAGCGCCTCTCGCCGACCGATCCGTCGCGTCATCTGTTCGTTTCTCTTTGGCCCCCGGTGTATATCCCTTCTGTGGTCAGGCCGCCCGCCGTCCGCGTCGATCCGCAGACCGGTGTCGCTGACCCGGTCCGACGGGGGCGCGGTTCCGGTGCCGGGTCGTTCAGATCACGTCCGCGAGCGGGAGCGCCAACCCGATCGCCCACGCGAGGACGCCGGCGGCGAGCGCGGGTCGGTCGTCGGCCGCACGCCCGACGGCGACGATGCCCAGCGCCGCGAGCAGCGCGACGCGGTGGACGACGAGCCCGGGGGGTATCGCGACGCCGAGCGCGGCGAAATCGAGGACGAACCCGGTTCCCAGCCCGACGCTCACGGCGAGGAACGCCGCGGTTGGATCGGCGTCCGACGCTCCCGCGACGACCAGCGCGGGGATCCCCACGGCGATGACGAGGTACAGCGGTCCGGCGATCGCCTTCGGCGGGAGTGCCGGGTACGCTGTCTCCAGCGCCACGCCGGCGACGCGGACGCCGATGAACACCGCCGCGAGCGCGACACCGAGCAGGGCCACGTCCGTGTGCCGCTTCGCTTCCCGCCGGACGCGCTCGGCCAACTCGGCGGCGGCGACTCTCGTCTTCCGTTTGAGCAGCACGCCCATCACCGTGACGGTCATCGCGAGTTCGATGATGGTGATCCACCCGTCACTCAATCCCTCGTCGATACCGCGGTACTCCCGGCTGACCTGTTCGCCCAGACCGCTCTCGATGAAGTCGTTCTCGAGCCGGACCGCGGGGTCGTTGATGTCGGGCACGGTGTGGCGGAGCCGGAACCAGTCGTAGTACTCTTCGTGGATCTGGATCGCCGTGTACGCCTCGTCCGGCGACTCGTACGCGCGGATGTGGTCCCGGGAGCCGAGGTACTCGCCGTTGTGCAGCTCGAAGGACTTGGTGACCCACGCCCCGCCGCTAGGGCCCTCGAAGTAGGTGTAGCGGGTCGAGCCGTGGGCGTCCTCCCAGTCACGGACGGCGATGTCGCGGACGAGGTCCGGCTCGGCGTCGGTCTCCTCCTCGTCGGTCTCTTCCCAGTCGGCCTCTTCGCGCGCTTCCAGCGCCTCGCGAACGGTGTCGCCGTCGTCGTGGAAGACGACGTTGATGGCGAGCGTCCGCCCGTCGACTGATTCGCTCCTGCTCGTGTACGGCCAGATCCGATATTCCCCGTCGACCTCCGTGAGCGCCCCGTCGTCGACCTCGGGAGCGGGCCGCTCGTCGAGTCCGTCGCTGAAGAAACCCGAGAGGACCAGCCCCGCGGCGACGACGGCGAGCAGTGCGACGACGACCCGCTTTCGTTGCATATCCGGTCGAAAGGGGCTATTTAAAAATGTGTTGCGGTGATTCCTGGCTGGCAGGCCGCGCTCACCGCTGGTTGGCGCGCCGCGCTCACCACGTCTCGACGAACCCCTCACGGACGTCTTCCGCACAGCCCTCGCAGTCGGGGTGATCGGGCTCGAAACAGGCCGGCCGCCCCTCGCCGTCGACGGGGATCGCTCGGCGTTCGGCGTGGCGCCGACAGACGATCCGAGCCCGCCCCTCCTCGTCGGTCGGGAGATCGTACGCCTCGGTTCCCGTGTTGTCGTAGTCCGGGTCGTCTTTCCCCTCCGCGTACGCCCGCTTGGCCTCCTCGAACTGCCTGCCCGCCTTCCGGAGCTGTTGGCGGATGACGCGTTCGAGTCGGTCGTCCATACCCCACGTTTCGGCTCTCGGGATATAGGTCCGTTGGCGGAGCGACGCCGTCGGACCGCATCCCCGACCGTTTTCGACGGGCCGGATGGGTGTCGCGTGCGGCCGATCAGACTCGGGCTTGCCGGGTCGCTTGCCGCGGCCGACCAGTGCGTGTTCGACCAGTGTCTGTCCGACTAGTGCGTGTTCAACCAGTGTCTGTCCGACCAGTGTGTTCGACCAGCATATGTTATCACACCCCGTGTGAGTCGGTTCCAGTTGAAACGAAGCCCGCGTCTGGCTGACGAGCGTCAGACGCCTCCGCGGCCGTCGGCCGCAACGCTTCCGATCGTCTCCCGAAATCGCCGGGAGACGCGTCGAGCGTCCCGATCCGTCCACTTTCACCGCGGTTACGGGATTTTTAATACCATACGGACCCAAACGGCGTACGCCTCCCATTGAAACACGACCGGAGGCGGAGACACCCCATGAGCGAACTGCGACAAGAAGCGGAAGCGATAGCGGAACAGTTCTCGGACCACCTAAGCGTCGACGCCGACGACGTCGAGGAGCGACTCGAAACGCTCGTCGACGAGTACCGCGTCCCGCTCGACGAGGCGCGTCGGAGCGTCACCAACAGCTACCTCGAAGACGCCGGCATGGAGCGCGACGAGCTCGGCCGCGGCGGCAGCGAGCTGGTCCTCGTCAACGAGATCGACGAGGACGAGCAGTGGGTCGACCTGCGCGTGAAGCTGGTCGACCTGTGGGACCCCCGCAGCGACTCCGTCTCGCAGGTCGGGCTCCTCGGCGACGAGTCGGGCACGATCAAGTTCGTCGCCTTCGAGACGTCGGACCTCCCCGAGCTGGAGGAAGGCGCCTGCTACGAGCTCTCGAACGTCGTCACCGACGAGTACGAGGGTAACTACTCCGTGAAACTCAACCGGACGACCGGCATCACCGAGATCGACGAGGAGATCGAGGTCGGTGACAACGCCGACACGGTCGAGGGTGCCCTCGTCGACATCCAGTCCGGCTCCGGACTCATCAAGCGCTGCCCCGAGGAGGACTGTACTCGCGTCCTCCAGAACGGGCGGTGTTCCGAGCACGGCCAGGTCGACGGCGAGTTCGACCTCCGGATCAAGGGCGTCTTGGACGACGGGGAGACCGTCACCGAGGTCATCTTCGACCGCGAGGCCACTGAGAAGCTCACCGGGATGGGCCTCGAGGAGGCCAAGGACATGGCGATGGACGCGCTCGACACCACCGTCGTCGCCGAGGAGATGGCCGACGACGTGCTCGGGCGCTACTACCGCGTCACCGGCCCCACCTTCGGCCGATACGTCCTGGTCGACGAGATGGAGAACCCCGGTGCAGTCGACGTCGAGAGCGCGCTGATCGAAGCGAGGTCGATCTAACATGAGCCAGAACCAGTCAACCCCCAGCCGAGAGGTCGCCCGGCGCGTCTTCGCGAGCGAGTTCAACGACGCTGGCTACACGTTCACCGAGTCGGACGACGAACGCGCCCCCGTCTACGCGCTGCTTCCGACGGGCGAGTCCTCGAACCGCGTCTTCTTCGTGGGCACGCTCACGGAGAAGGAGGACGTCGGCGAGGACAGCGAGTACTGGCGGGGTCGCATCGTCGACCCGACGGGCACGTTCTTCGTGTACGCCGGACAGTACCAGCCCGAGGCCGCCTCGAAGCTCCGAGAGATGGAACCGCCCGCCTACGTCGCAGTCGTGGGGAAGCCCCGGACGTACGAGACAGACGACGGCACCGTCAGGGTCTCGGTCCGGCCCGAGTCGATCACCGAGGTCGACGCCGAGACCCGGGACCGCTGGGTCGCCGAGACCGCCCGCCGAACGATCGAGCGGGTCGCCGCCTTCGACGACGACGGGAACGAGTACGCGCGGATGGCCCGCGAGGAGTACGACCTCGATCCCGAGACGTACAGAGCCGCTGCGTTGTCGGCGCTCGAAGCGCTCGACGACGCCGCCGGCGACGAGCTCGCCGGTAGCGCGGCCGATTCCGCGAACGATGCGGCCGATCCGACCGGCGCGACGGACGCGGCCGACGCGCCGGAGCCCTGATCCGCCGCCCACGACGCGACGACCTCCGTCGACGCGTCTGCTGACGCGACCCGCCGCACCGCGGCGGCGTCACCGCGAGCGTTCCACCGTCGACGACGGCGCGAATGCGGCTTTTTGACTGCCCTGAATATCGATCCTGCGACCGTCTGACAAACGCTTAAGTAGGTTGCGTGTCGATCGGTCCGATAATGGGCAACAAGAACAAAACGATCTCGTTCCGCGTCAACGAGGACGCCTTCGAGACCCTCCGTGACATCGCCGAGGAGCGAGACATCTCGCTGTCGGCCGTCTTCCGGGACTACGTGGATACGCTGGTTGCCCACGACGGACAGGTCCGGGTCATTCCAGAGGCCGAGCTCGAAAGCATGGGTGAGGGTGGCCAGTCGTTCCCCCCCAAAATCGAGGTTCCGAAGAGCTTCGTGCGCGAACACGAGCGGCTGGAGCTCGAAGCGGACCACCTCCGTGAACAGTTAGAAGAGCACAAACGCTACGTCAACTACCTCCGCGAGCAGCTCGAGGACGGGGAAGAGGACGTGATCCAGCTCGAGGATCTCGACGGCGAGCCCGACGAGCCGTCGTTCCGGCTCGGGTAGCGACGAGTCGTCGTACCAGCTCGAGTCGGTCGGCTTCGCGCCCGCGTCGTGACCGACGTTTCTCTGCGTGGTAGGACCGTCTCCCACCACGCCGTCGTCTCGACTCGCTACTCGGTTTCGATCTGCCGAGAAACTGTCCCGATTGTCCGTTACTGTTCGGGGAAACGCCCATGTCGACGAAAATATTGCCGCGCTCGACCGATATTATTCAAAAACGTTTGATTCTCGCCGAGGCTGGTGGACAGTTTCTCATTCGAGGGACCGATTTCTGACTATAATAAACTATTTACGAAAACAATATTACCCGGGCGACGAACCGTTCGCACATGAACAGGTGGGTTCGGCTGTGAGCGTGTTCGACAGAGCGTACGACGATCCGGTCCGCGTCCTCGACGAGGCCGGCGAGGTCGTCGGCGACCTCCCGGACCTCGACGAGGGGGAACTCGTCGATATGTACCGGCACATGCGGCTCGCGCGTCACTTTGACGGTCGGGCGGTGAGTCTCCAGCGGCAGGGGCGGATGGGGACGTACCCACCGCTGTCGGGGCAGGAGGGCGCACAGATCGGCTCCGCGTCGGCGCTCGCCGAGGACGACTGGATTGTCCCCTCCTATCGCGAGCACGGTGCGGCCCTCGTTCGCGGGCTCCCGCTGAAACAGACGCTCCTCTACTGGATGGGTCACGAGGCCGGCAACAAGGCGCCGGAGGGCGTCAACGTCTTCCCGGTCGCCGTCCCCATCGCCTCGCAGGTGCCGCACGCGACCGGCGCGTCGTGGGCCTCGAAGCTCCGCGGCACCGACGAGGTGTTCCTCTGTTACTTCGGCGACGGCGCGACGAGCGAGGGCGACTTCCACGAGGGCGTCAACTTCGCCGGCGTCTTCGACACGCCCACCGTCTTCTTCTGTAACAACAACCAGTGGGCCATCTCCGTCCCCCGCGAGCGCCAGACGCGGAGTGCGACGCTGGCACAGAAAGCTGAAGCGTACGGCATCGACGGGCTTCAGGTCGACGGGATGGATCCGTTAGCCGTCTACAGCGTCACGAAGGCGGCGGTCGAGAAGGCCCGCGATCCGAGCACCGACCGACCCCGACCAACCCTGATCGAGGCGATTCAGTACCGATTCGGCGCGCACACGACCGCCGACGATCCGACCGTCTACCGCGACAACGACGAGGTCGAACGCTGGAAACGCAAGGACCCGATCCCGCGGCTGGAGAACTACCTCCGCGCCGAGGGGATCCTCGACGACGAGCGGGTCGCCGAGATCGAGTCGTCGATCGAGCGGCAGGTCGCCGACGCCATCGACGCGGCGGAGTCCGAGGCGCGTCCGGAGCCGAGCGAGCTGTTCGAGCACGCCTACGCCGATATGCCCGCCGAGCTACAGCGACAGTACGAGGAGTTCGCCGCGCTCCGCGAAACGCACGGCGACGCGGCGTTTCTGGAGGAGTAAATGAGCGACACACAGAACCTCACCGTGGTACAGGCGGTCCGAGACGGATTGTACACAGAGATGCGCGAAGACGACGACGTCCTCGTGCTCGGTCAGGACGTCGGGAAGAACGGCGGCGTCTTCCGGGCCACCGAGGGGCTCTTCGACGAGTTCGGCGGCGACCGCGTCGTCGACACCCCGCTGGCAGAGTCGGGCATCGTCGGCTGCGCGGTCGGCATGGCGGCGATGGGGCTCCGACCGGTCCCGGAGATCCAATTCTCTGGGTTCATGTACCCCGGCTACGACCAGATCGTCTCGCATATGGCGCGGTTCCGCGCCCGGAGCCGCGGGCGATTCACGCTCCCGATGACGCTGCGTGCCCCCTACGGCGGCGGGATCCGCGCGCCGGAACACCACTCCGAGTCGAAGGAGGCGTTCTACGCGCACGAGGCCGGGCTGAAGGTCGTCATCCCCTCGACACCGTACGACACGAAGGGGCTGCTCGCGGCGTCGATCCGCGACCCCGACCCCGTGATCTTCCTCGAACCGAAGCTCATCTACCGGGCGTTCCGCGACGAGGTGCCACAGGAGCCGTACACGGTCCCGATCGGTGAGGCGGCGACCCGCCGTGAGGGCGACGACGTCGCGGTGTTCACCTACGGCGCCATGACGCGCCCGACGCTCGAGGCCGCGGCGAACCTCGCCGAGGAGGGGATCGAGTGTGAGGTCGTCGACCTCCGGACGATCTCCCCGCTCGACCGCGAGGCGATACTCGACGCGTTCGAACGCACCGGCCGCGCCGTCGTCGTCCACGAGGCGCCCAAAACCGGCGGGCTCGCCGCGGAGATCACGGCGATCATCCAGGAGGAGGCGCTGTTGTATCAGGAGGCCCCGGTCGAGCGGGTCACCGGGTTCGACGTCCCGTACCCGCTGTACGCGCTCGAAGACTACTACCTCCCGACGGCGACGCGTATCGAGGAGGGTATCACGGAGGCGGTGGAGTTCTGACCATGCCCGTCAAGGAGTTCAAGCTGCCGGACGTCGGCGAGGGGGTCGCCGAGGGCGAACTGGTTTCCTGGCTGGTCGCGCCCGGCGACCGCGTCGAAGAGGGGGAGCCGGTCGCCGAGGTGGAGACCGACAAGGCGCTCGTGGAGGTCCCGTCGCGGTACGACGGCACCGTCGAGGAGCTGTTCGCCGAGGAGGGCGACATCGTCCCCGTCGGCGACGTGATCATCTCGTTCCGGGTGGACGAAGACGGCGAGGGGAGCGGGGGAGCGGTCGAATCCGATTCGGAAGCGTCCACCGAAGCGACCGAACCCCCCGAACCCGCCGAGGCCGACACCGGTGCCGAGGTCGACGCCTCGGACGCCGACCCAGCCACCCCCGCCGGTCGAACCTTCGCGCCACCGTCGGCCCGTCGACTCGCCCGCGAGCTCGGCGTCGACATCGCGGCCGTCGACGGAAGCGGTTCCGGTGGCCGCGTGACGGAGGCCGACGTTCGGGCGCACGCGGAAGACGACGACGGTGACGCGTCCGAGCCGAAACCCGCACCGACGCCGACGGACATCGGCTCCGGCGAACGGAAGTCAGCCGTCAGCAAGCGCGGAGCGGACGGCGCGGAGTCGTCGGCTCAGGCGCCAGCGGGGGCCGCTTCCGTCGAACCGGCCGGTCGCGACACGACGCTCGCGACGCCGGCGACCCGGAAGCTCGCTCGCGACCTCGACGTCGACCTCGACGACGTGCCGACGGACGAGACGCGAGACGGCGAGGCGTTCGCAACGGATGATCACGTGCGGGCGTACGCGGACGCGCTGGCCGGCGAGGCCGAGAAGCCGGCCGCAGACGACGCCGACGAGGCGGTCGCTTCCGAGCCGGTGCCGACGGACGCGAGCGCCGGCGCCGCGTCCGCGGCCGAATTGGAAGCGGAGACCGTCCCGTACCGCGGCGTGCGCCGCACGATCGGCGAACAGATGGAACGGTCGAAGTACACCGCGCCACACGTCACCCACCACGACACCGTCAACGTCGACGCGCTCGTGGAAGCCAGAGAACGGCTGAAGCCAGCCGCGGAGGAACGGGGCGTCTCGCTCACGTACATGCCGTTCGTGATGAAAGCGATCGTCGCCGGATTGAAGCGGTACCCGTACCTCAACAGCGAGCTCCGCGAGGACGACGAGGAGATCGTGTTGAAAGGCGAGTACAACATCGGTATCGCCGTCGCCACCGACGCCGGCCTGATGGTGCCCGTCGTCGACGACGTCGACGAGAAGGGGTTGTTCGAGCTGGCCGCCGAGGTCAGAGACCTCGCGACTCGCGCCCGCGACCGGACGCTCAAACCCGAGGAGATGAAAGGCGGGACGTTCACCATCACCAACTTCGGCGCGATCGGCGGGGAGTACGCCACCCCGATCATCAACTACCCCGAGACCGCAATCCTCGGGCTCGGCGCCATCGAAGAGCGCCCGGTCGTCCGAGACTCGGACGAGGGTGAAAGCGAGGTCGTCCCCGCCCCCACGCTCCCGCTGTCGCTGTCGATCGATCACCGCGTCATCGACGGCGCGGTCGCGGCCGAGTTCGCGAACACCGTCATGGAACACCTTGAAAACCCACTGCTGCTCTTGAACCAATAATGGTCGTCGGAGATGTCACAACCGGAACCGAAGTACTGGTCATCGGTGCGGGACCGGGCGGCTACGTCGCCGCCATCCGCGCCGCACAGGAGGGACTCGACACGACGCTCGTCGAGAAAGACGCCTACGGAGGCGCCTGTCTGAACCGTGGCTGTATCCCCTCGAAGGCGCTCATTACGGGCTCGGGGCTCGCACACGAGGCGGGCAACGCCGAGTTCATGGGCGTCCACGCGGACCCCGCCGTCGACATGGCGAAGATGGTCTCGTGGAAAGACGGCGTCGTCGACCGACTCACCGGCGGCGTCGAGAAGCTCTGCAAGGCGAACGGCGTCAATCTCGTCGAAGGCGAGGCGTCGTTCGTCGACGAGAACACCGTTCGCGTCGCTCACGGCGGTGACGGGCAGGGTTCCGAGTCGCTCGCGTTTGAACACGCGATCGTCGCGACCGGCTCCCGGCCGGTCCAGATCCCCGGCTTCGACTTCTCGGCGGATCACGTCTGGAGCTCCGCGGACGCGCTCGACGCGGATACGGTTCCGGACCGAATCGGCGTCGTCGGCGGCGGCTACATCGGCATGGAGTTAGCGACGACGTACGCGAAGCTCGGATCGGACGTGACCGTCGTCGAGATGCTCGACGATATCCTCGACCCCTACGAGGACGACATCAAGCGGATCGTCCGCAAGCGGGCCGAGGAGCTCGGCGTCGAGTTCCACTTCGGGGAGGGTGCGAGCGGCTGGTCGGAGGGCGCCGACGGTGGCTACCGCCTCCACACGGAGACCGAATCGGGAGCTGAATCGACGTACGGCGTCGACCGGGTCCTCGTCGCCGTCGGCCGCCAACCCGTCACGGACGGGCTCGACCTCGACAACGCCGGGATCGAGACGGACGACCGCGGGTTCATCGAGACGGACGACCGGACTCGAAGCGCGGTCGACCACATTCACGCGGTCGGCGACGTGGCCGGCGACCCGATGCTCGCGCACGCCGCCTCGGCTGAGGGGATCGTCGCAGCCGAAGTGATCGCCGGCGAGCCCGCCGCGCTCGACCAGCAGGCGATGCCGGCGGCCGTCTTCACCGACCCCGAGGTCGGGACGGTCGGCCTGACCGAAGCGGCGGCCGAAGCGGAGGGGTTCGATCCCGTCGTCGGCGAGATGCCATTCAACGCCTCCGGCCGCGCGATGACGACCGGCGAGACGGACGGGTTCGTCCGGCTCGTCGCCGACGAGGAGACCGGCTTCGTGCTCGGCGGCCAGATCGTCGGTCCGGAGGCCTCCGAACTGATCGCGGAGGTCGCGCTCGCCGTCGAGATGGGCGCAACGTTGGAAGACGTGGCCGCGACCATCCACACGCACCCGACGCTCGCGGAGGCAGTGATGGAGGCCGCGGAGAACGCCCGCGGGCAGGCGATCCACACGCTGAACCGGTAGCCGTTGCGCTCGCCCCGGCGGTGGTTTGTCAGGCCGACGCGTCGTAGCCCGCCTCGCGGACCGCTTCCACGAGCGCGCTCGCGTCGGCGGTGCCCTCGACGGTCGCCGACGAGCGCTCTCGGTCCGCGGTCGCGCTCTCGACGCCGTCGACGCCTTCGAGCGCCTCCGTGACGCTCTGTTCGCAGTGTTCACACGACATCCCTTCGACGGTGATACTCTGGCTCATTCCGTGAGCCTGTTGGGGCGGGGGCGTTTTGTCGCTTTTCGCTTTAGAACCGGAGTTCGTGAACTGTTGTACGTTGGATTCTGAAGGCGACGAGGGGAATCGTCTTGATTCGTGAACCCCTATTCGGCCGCATGCGTGATCTTGACGACACCGACCTCGAGATCCTGTCGCTTCTGGCCGCGGACGCCCGCCGCCCCTTCAGCGAGATCGGCGACCGCGTCGGGCTCTCGGGTCCGGCAGTCTCCGACCGCGTCACGCGGTTGGAGGAGGCCGGCGTCATAAACGGATTCACCCTCGATCTCGACCGGACGAAACTGCGGGCCGGCGTCCCCGTCCTGATCGATGTCGAACTCCCGTCCGAGTCGATCGACGCGGTCAGAGAACGGCTTCGAGAGGCCGACGCCGTCGAACACGTGTTCCTCACGGCAGACGGCGAGATCCGATTTTACGCCCGCGTCGACGGGCGAACCGTTCGGGAGTGGGTCGTCGGACTCCTCGACGGCGTCGCCGTCGACGACTACGCGGTCACGCTGGTCGACGACGTCGAGTGGACGCCGTCCGTCGAGGGCGTCGAGTTCGCGTTGACCTGCGCCGAATGTTCGAACACGGTCGACAGCGAGGGGGAGACGGCTCGGATCGACGGCGACGTTTACCACTTCTGCTGTTCGTCCTGTCTGTCGCGGTTCGAGGACCGATACCGGCGGTTGGAGGAGGGCGCGTAGCTTCGGTCCCCGCTCCTGCGCCACCACCGCATAATTCTGTATAGCGCAATATGATTTATTTTGCTTCGACCACCGATACTCCGTCTCGGCGCTGGTCGTCTCTTCGGTCGTCCCTCGGCGGTTTATCCCGGATCGACCGGCTTTTTCGTCGCCGGATCGTCGATACCCGTATGGCCGAGCCATTCGACCCGGAGAAGTTCGAGGACAAGTACGTTCACTACTTTCAGGAGCTTCAGCGGGCGTACAAGAACGCGTTCAACCACATGAACGACCGGCACGACTCCGAGCTCATCCACGGGATCGATCAGATGATACTCAACGAGTCCGAGCCGTTCTACGAGGACGGCGAATTCCACGTCGAACTCCCGGACAACCCCCGCGAGCGGCTTCAGGGGGTTCTCGTCGACGACGAGACGTTCGAGGAGACGCTGGCCGAGTACGTCGAACAGATCGAGGCGGAGCTCCACCGGACGCTTCAGGTCGAACGGCCCGAGTGAGACGGGCCTTCGATCGGGCACATCCCCGTCGTCGGCCGACGACGGGCCCGTGTTCGACCGAACCAAAGGCATAAGCCGACCGGACGCTAACCGACTCGCATGAGCACGGAAACGACAGACGCGGACAACGACCTCCGCGAGCGGATCACGAACTTCTTGCGGCGCAACTTCCCGCAGATTCAGATGCACGGTGGGAGCGCCGCGATCAACCACCTCGACCGCGAGAAGGGTGAGGTGACCATCCAGCTCGGCGGCGCCTGTTCCGGCTGCGGTATCTCCCCGATGACCATCCAGGCGATCAAGTCCCGAATGGTCAAAGAGATCCCCGAGATCGAGACGGTCCACGCCGACACCGGAATGGACGCCGGCGCGGACGGCGACCTCGGCGGCACCAGCAGCGGCGGCGGGATGTCCCCGTCGTTCCCGGGCGAGACAACCGACGACGGCGACGACGAAGGCCCCCAGGCACCGTTCTGAGGGGTTCCCGCTGACAAACGCGTCCGTCATTCTGACGGATATCCGTGTTTTCGACCGTTTTAACGCCGCTAAGCCGTAGCTGCGGCCGGCGCGAACGTCGCCCGTTGCGAGCCATTAAACCATATTTTGATATACCAAATCACAGTTGGCCGTCCGCCGACTGAAGGGTTTTTGCCCCCGGCGGTCGTGGACGACTCTCATGTACCATCGGGAAGTCGAACCGACGGCGGAGTACGTCGCGCGGTTCGAGACGGGAGCGGATTGGCGCGAGGAGATCGAGGACCTCGCCCGCGCCGAGGACGTCGAGGCCGGCTGGTTCACGGCGCTCGGCGCCGTTCAGGACGCAGACGTCTGGTTCTACGATCAGGAGGACACCGAGTACCAGTCGGTGACGTTCGACGAGCCGCTGGAGGTCGCCGCCTGCGTCGGGAACGTCTCCCTGCTCGACGGTGACGTCTTCGCACACACCCACGCCGTGCTCTCGCGGCCAAGCGGTCAGGCGCTCGCCGGACACCTCGACTCCGCGACCGTCTGGGCCGGCGAGTGTCACCTGCGTGCCTTCGCAGAGCCGCTTGAGCGCTCGCACGACTCGGCGACCGATCTCGATCTATGGCTCTGAGGCGGCCCGAGACGGTCGACTCGGTCGGGCAAGCTGGACGAGGCGAGCGACCCGAGCAGCCGGACCGAGGCGAGCGGGGATGAGACCGGACGACGAGCGCTACTTCGCCCGGATCGAGGAGCGACTCGACGAGGCGTTGACGGTCGCGGAGACGGCCAAGGATCAGGGATACGATCCGGAGACCGAAGTCGAGATCCCGGTCGCTCGCGACATGGCCGACCGCGTCGAGAACATCCTCGGTATCGACGGCGTCGCGGAGCGCGTCCGCGAGCTCGAAGGAGAGATGTCCAGAGAGGAAGCGGCACTGGAGCTCGTCACGGACTTCGTCGAAGGGACCGTCGGCGACTACGACTCCCGCGCCGGGAAGGTCGAAGGCGCGGTGCGGACCGCGGTCGCGCTCCTCACTGAGGGTGTCGTCGCCGCGCCGATAGAGGGGATCGACCGCGTCGAACTGCTGGAGAACGACGACGGCACCGAGTTCGTCAACGTCTACTACGCCGGTCCGATCCGCTCCGCCGGCGGGACCGCACAGGCGCTGTCCGTGCTCGTCGCCGACTACGCGCGGTCGCTTCTGGACATCGACGAGTACAAGCCGCGCGACGTGGAGGTCGAACGCTACGCCGAGGAGATCGCCTTATACGACAAAGAGACCGGACTTCAGTACACGCCGAAAGACAAGGAGTCGAAGTTCATCGCCAAACACATCCCCGTCATGCTGGACGGAGAGGCGACCGGGGACGAGGAGGTCTCTGGCTTCCGCGACCTCGAACGCGTCGACACCAACTCCGCTCGCGGCGGGATGTGTCTCGTCGCCGCCGAGGGAATCGCGCTGAAGGCGCCGAAGATCCAGCGGTACACTCGCGACCTCGACGAGGTCGACTGGCCGTGGCTGCAGGACCTGATCGACGGGACGATCGGAACCGACGGGGCCGGTGGCGGGGACGGGGAAGCGGAGGGCAGCGTCGACCCCGGGGCCGACGAGGAGAGCGGCGGCGACGACGCAGACAGCGGCGTCGAGGGCGAGGACACTGGATCCCAGGGTGGCGACGACCCGCCCGGACCGCTCCGGGCGGAGCCCTCACAGAAGTTCCTGCGCGACCTGATCGCGGGGCGGCCCGTCTTCACCCATCCGAGCGAGGCCGGCGGGTTCCGGCTCAGATACGGTCGCGCGCGGAATCACGGGTTCGCGACCGGCGGCGTCCACCCGGCCACGATGCACCTCGTCGACGACTTTCTGGCGGCGGGAACCCAGATCAAGACCGAGCGACCGGGGAAGGCGCACGGCGTCGTCCCCGTCGACTCCATCGAGGGGCCGACCGTTCGGCTCGCGAACGGCGACGTCCGACAGATCAACGACCCCGAAGAGGCCAAGGCCGTCCGTAACGGGGTCGAGAAGGTGCTCGACCTCGGCGAGTACCTCGTCAACTACGGCGAGTTCGTCGAGAACAACCACCCGCTCGCGCCCGCGTCGTACGTGTACGAGTGGTGGATAAAGGAGTTCGACGCCGCTGGCGCCGACGTCCAGGCGATGCGGGACGACCCGCACGTCGACCTCGAACACCCCAACGTCGACGAGGCGCTCGCGTGGGCGACAGAGTACGACTGCCCGCTGCACCCGGAGTACACCTACCTCTGGCACGACGTCTCCGTCGATGCATTCGAGACGCTCGCCGAGGCGGTCGCCGACGGCGACGTGACCGACGGCGTCCTCGCGATCGAACGCACAGCGGCGACACGGGGCGCGCTGGAGTCGCTCGTGATCGAGCACGCCGCGACGGCGGACGCGCTTCGGATTCCAACGTGGCGCCCGCTGGCGCGATCGCTCGGGATCGACGACGGGTTGCAGCGCACGTGGACCGACCTCTCCCCCGCGGCCCGCGAGTGGGCCGACGGGGAGAACGCGGTGCGGGCCGTCAACGAGGTCGCCCCCTTCGCGGTCCGCGAGCGGGCGCCGACGCGGATCGGCAACCGGATGGGACGCCCGGAGAAGTCGGAGAGCCGAGACCTCTCGCCGGCGGTCCACACCTTGTTCCCGATCAACGAGGCCGGTGGCCCCCAACGCGACGTCGCGGAGGCCGCGAGCGTCATGGACGACCGCGGTCATCGCGGCCGGCTGGAGGTGGAAGTGTCCGACCGGCGCTGCCCCGACTGCGGCGAACACACGTACAAGGCCCGCTGTCCCAACTGCGAGGTCCACACGGAGCCGCACTACGAGTGTGGCGACTGCGGGACCGTCTGTGAACCGGACGAGGCGGGCCGCGTCGAGTGTCCTCGTTGCGAGTGGGAGGTGACGGCGGCGACGTATCAGGAGGTCGATCTCAACGACGCCTACCGCTCCGCGCTGGAGAACGTCGGCGAGCGGGAGGCCGCCTTCGAGATCCTCAAAGGCGTTCAGGGACTCACGTCGCGAAACAAGACGCCCGAGCCGATCGAGAAGGGAATCCTCCGCGCGAAAAACGGCGTCACTTCGTTCAAGGACGGGACGGTCCGATACGACATGACTGACCTACCGGTCACCGCGGTCCGGCCCGAGGAGCTTGACATCACCGCCGACCACCTCCGGGAGATCGGCTACGAGACCGACATCGACGGCGAGCCGCTGCGCCACGACGACCAGCTGGTCGAGCTTCGGGTCCAGGACATCGTCCTCTCGGACGGGGCGGCAGAACACATGCTCCGGACGGCCGACTTCGTCGACGATCTCCTCGAACAGTTCTACGGCCTCCCCCGTTTTTACGAGGTGAACGAGCGAGACGACCTCGTCGGCGAGCTCGTCTTCGGGATGGCGCCGCACACGAGCGCCGCAACTGTCGGGAGAGTGGTAGGATTCACATCGGCCGCAGTGGGATACGCACATCCGTACTTTCACGCCGCCAAACGCCGGAATTGCGACGGTGACGAAGATTGCGTAATGCTTCTCATGGATGGTTTACTTAACTTTTCTAAAACTTTCTTGCCAGACCAGAGGGGCGGGCGCATGGATGCACCCTTAGTGATGTCCTCGCGGATCGACCCCTCCGAGATCGACGACGAGGCGCACAACATGGACATCGTGCGCGAGTACCCGCGCGAGTTCTACGAGGCGACGCTGGAGATGGCCGACCCGGAGTCGGTCGAAGGGCTCATTCAACTCGGCGAGGACACGCTCGGGACCGACGAGGAGTACCACGGGTTCGATCACACCCACGACACGACGGACATCGCGATGGGACCGGATCTGTCGGCGTACAAGACGCTCGGCGACATGATGGAGAAGATGGACGCGCAGCTGGAGCTGGCTCGGAAGCTGCGGGCGGTCGACGAGACGGACGTCGCCGAGCGTGTCATCGAGTACCACTTCCTCCCGGACATCATCGGGAACCTCCGCGCCTTCTCCAGACAGGAGACGCGCTGTCTCGACTGCGGTGAAAAGTACCGTCGGATGCCGTTGTCGGGCGACTGTCGGGAGTGCGGGGGCCGCGTGAACCTCACCGTTCACGAGGGCTCCGTGAACAAGTACGTCGACACGGCGATCGAGGTCGCCGACCGGTTCGGCTGTCGCCCCTACACGAAACAGCGGCTGCAGGTGTTAGACCAGGCGCTCGAATCGATATTCGAGGACGACACGAACAAGCAGTCGGGCATCGCAGACTTCATGTGAGAGATCGTAGCGAGGATGCGTTTTCTGCGGGGGTATTGGATTTCGGTGGATCGTTGGCGGGCACTTCCAAAGCCCCACCCGACCGAACAGCCCCGCACCTCACGCCTCCCCAGCCTCGTCGGGCGTCCTCCGCGTTGCTCCGGACGCCCGACTCCCTCGCACGCGCTCCGAGCCGCCGTATCAGGGCACTCGGAGGCACGCAGGGCGAGAGCAGCGCTCTCGCTTGCAGCCGGCGCGTAGCGCCGGCGACGCCACCGCTCCTGCCGTCCCCATTCAGTTTATAAAGAGATCGCCGCCTCAGTCGTCGTCGCGCGCGCCTTCGACCACCTGGACGAACTCGCGGGCGGTCTCGGTGATCGCCTCGTAGTCGCCGCGTGCGGCCGCGTCGTAGTCGACGAGCGCGCCGCCGGCGCCGACGGCGAACGCGCCGGCGTCGATGTACTCCGCCGCGTTGCCCGGGCCGACGCCGCCGGTCGGCATCATCGGGATCTGTCCCAGCGGCCCCTTCATCGCTGCGAGGTGGTCCGGGCCGACCGTCTTCGCGGGGAACACCTTCACGAAGTCGGCGCCGGCTTCGTAGCCGCGGATCGCCTCGGTGGGCGTCATCACGCCCGGAGCGGTGACGGCGCCGTAGCGGTTGCAGGTCTCGATGACGTCCTCGTGGAGACTCGGCGAGACGACGAACTCCGCGCCGGCCATCAGCGTCGTCCGGGCCGTCTCGCTGTCGAGGACCGTCCCGGTGCCGACGACGACCTCGTCGCCGAAGGAGTCGGCGACCTCGCCGAGCTTCTCCGCGACGTTCGGCGTGTCTGCGGTGATCTCGACGGCGGTGACGCCGCCCTCGCGGAGCGCCTCCGTGATCCCGATGAGCTGGTCGGCCTCGACGCCGCGCAACACCGCGACGACCCCGGTGTCAGCGAGCCGTGAGAGCGTCTCGTTCATGTCTTCCCGTTCCCGAGCGCTCACTTAAATCCGCGTGGAGCAGCGACGGCCGGCAGGCCAGTGGCGGTCGGCGGTCCAGCCACATTCGGCAGTCCAGCGACGGTCGGCAGTCCAGCCATAGCCGGCAGTTCAGCCACAGCCGGCAGTTCAGCCACAGCCAGCAGTCCAGTGACGGGCGGCAGTCCAGCCACAGCCAGCAGTCCAGTGACGGGCGGCGACTGTTCGAACCGTGGACAACCGTGCGATCGATCGACACGAAATCGGCGATGACCGGGGGTAACCCCCTCGAAACGCCCGCGACGAAACACTACCCTTTTGACCCTGCTGTCGGTAAGAAACGGTATAATGGGCCGACGCAAAAAGATCGTTCAAGAGTGCGAGCGGCTGATGGACGCTCCGGAGAACATCCGGAACATCGCCATCGCCGCCCACGTCGACCACGGGAAGACCACGCTCTCCGACAACCTGCTGGCCGGCGCCGGCATGATCTCTCAGGACACCGCGGGCGAGCAGCTCGCGATGGACACGAAGGAGGACGAACAGGAGCGGGGCATTACCATCGACGCGGCGAACGTTTCGATGACTCACGAGTACGAGGGGACCAACCACCTCATCAACCTCATCGACACGCCGGGCCACGTCGACTTCGGGGGTGACGTCACCCGCGCGATGCGCGCGGTGGACGGTGCCTTGGTGGTCGTCGACGCCGTCGAGGGCGCGATGCCCCAGACCGAGACGGTGCTCCGGCAGGCGCTCCGCGAGGGCGTGAAGCCGACGCTGTTCATCAACAAGGTCGATCGCCTCATCTCCGAACTCCAGGAAGGGCCACAGGAGATGCAGGAGCGACTCATGTCCGTCATCGCCGACGTCAACGAGCTCATCCGCGGCATGGCCGAGAACATGGACGACATCCCCGAGGACTGGACCGTCTCCGTCGAGGACGGCACGGTCGGGTTCGGCTCCGCGCTGTACAAGTGGGGCGTCTCGATGCCGTCGATGCAGCGGACCGGCATGGACTTCGGCGACATCATGGAGCTCGAACGGAACGACAAGCGTGACGAGCTTCACGAGCGTACGCCGCTGTCGGACGTCGTGCTCGACATGGTTTGTGAGCACTTCCCGAACCCGGTCGACGCGCAGCCCCGTCGTGTGCCGCGCATCTGGCGCGGCGATCCCGAATCGGAGCTGGCCGACACGATGCGGATGGTCAACGAGGACGGCGAGGTCGTCTTCATGGTCACCGACATTTCCATGGACCCGCACGCGGGCGAGATCGCGACGGGCCGCGTCTTCTCCGGGACGCTGGAGAAGGGCCAGGAGCTGTACGTCTCCGGGACCGCCGGCAAAAACAGGATCCAGAGCGTCGGGCTCTTCATGGGGAGCGAACGCGAGGAGGTGGACCGCGTCCCGGCCGGCAACATCGCGTCCGTCACCGGCCTACGCGACGCAATCGCCGGCTCGACGGTCTCTTCGGTGGAGATGACGCCGTTCGAGTCGATCGAGCACATCTCCGAGCCGGTCATCACGAAGTCCGTCGAGGCACAGAACATGGACGACCTGCCGAAGCTCATCGAGACGCTCCAGCAGGTCGCCAAGGAGGACCCGACGATCCAGATCGAGATCAACGAGGACACGGGCGAGCACCTCATCAGCGGGCAGGGCGAGCTTCACCTCGAAGTGATCACCCAGCGGATCCGCGACAATCAGGGGATTCCGGTCATCACCGGCGAACCGATCGTCGTCTTCCGCGAGCAGCCACAGGAAGAGTCCCGCGAGGTCGAGGGACAGTCGCCGAACCGCCACAACAAGTTCTACATCACCGTCGAGCCGATGGCACAGGAGATCGTCGACGCCATCCAGCTCGGCGAGGTCTCGATGGACATGCCCGAACTGGAGCGCCGCGAAGCGTTACAGGAGGCCGGCATGGACAAAGACACCTCCCAGAACGTCGAGGATATCCACCGGACGAACATCCTCATCGACGACACGAAGGGGATCCAGCACCTCAACGAGACGATGGAACTCGTCTTGGAGGGGCTTCAGGAGGCGCTCGACGACGGGCCCCTCGCCGCCGAGCCCGTCCAGGGGTCGCTGTTCCGGCTCCACGACGCGAAGCTCCACGAGGACACCATCCACCGCGGGCCCGCACAGGTCATCCCCGCGGTCCGCGACGCGGTTCACCGCGCGCTGATCGACGGTGAAGTCCGTCTGCTGGAGCCGATTCAGGACGTTCGGATCGACGTTCCGTCGGAGCACATGGGCGCCGCCTCCGGCGAGATTCAGGGGCGTCGCGGCCGCGTCGACGACATGTACCAGGAGGGCGACCTCATGGTCGTCGAGGGGATCGCCCCCGTCGAGGAGATGATCGGCTTCTCCTCCGACATCCGCTCCGCCACGGAAGGCCGAGCGTCGTGGAACACCGAGAACGCCGGCTTCCGCGTGCTCGTCGACAACCTCCAGCGCGAGAAGATCATGGAGATCCGCGAGCGCAAGGGGATGAAGCTCGAACTCCCGTCGTCGATCGACTACTTCTAACTCGGTCGGCCGGCTCGGGGTTCGAACCGCTTCCGCTGGCGACTCCGATGCCGCTTCTCGTCCGGCCTTCTTCCGGGCGGCACTCGCCTTCGAGAGCGGCGGCGATTTCTCGTCCCCCGCAGTCCCGTGCAGTACGTTGACACGCTCGACCGCGAGGCAACGCCTGCCATCGCCGAAGGCTTATACCGGATCGCCCGACTCCTTTCGGGTATGCAGACGGGCACGACTCCCGCTCGGCGCATCGTGGTGGAGCCAGTAAGCGACCGCTCCGCACCGCCGACAGGAACGTGCCGGCTGACCCGCCGTTCGACTGTCGCCGCCGATCCGGAGGTGGTCGCGTGAGCGATATCCGCGACGGCGCGCCCGAGCCCGAGGCGGAAGCGGACACCTCGCCGGACGGCGGCCACGCCGCAGCGACCCCCTCGACGCACACCGTGCGGCTCGAACTCGTCGACGAGCCGGGGCAGCTGCTCGCCGCGCTTCACCCGATCGCGGACAACGGGGGGAACCTCCTCTCGATCTACCACGAGCGCGGGAACAAGACCCCGCGCGGCCGAATTCCGGTCGAAGTCGACTTCGAGGCGACCCAAGAGCGGTTCGACGACATCGTCGAGGCCCTCCGACGCGAGGGCGTGAACGTGATGCAGGCCGGAACAGAGCGGTACGCGGAGGAGGTGACGCTGCTGCTGTTCGGTCACCTCATCGACACGGACCTGTCGGACACCCTCTCGCGGATCGAGGCGTGCGCGTCGGCGTCGGTCGCCGACGTGTCGCTGGCCGCTCCACAGGGGACAGAGGAGGCGTCGAGCGCGCGGCTCCGACTGGAGGCCCGCGCCGGTGAGACGGAGCAGGCGCTCGCGGCCGTCCGTGAGCTCGCGGCGGAGAAGGAGCTGCGTCTCGTCGAGCCGCTCACGGGGGTGGACCCATGAGACTCGCTGTCATCGGCGCCGGCGCAGTCGGGCGGTCGGTCGTCGAACTCGCGGGCGAGTACGGCCACGAGGTCGTCGCCGTCGCGGACTCATCGACCGCGGTCGTCGCGGACGGGACCAACGGGGCGCCCCACGGCGTCGACGCCGAGGCGGTGACGACCCGGAAGGCGGAGGCCGGCATCGTCGGCGACGACGACCCCGAAGACGCGCTGGCGGCCGAGTACGACGTGCTCGTCGAGGCGACCCCGACGACGCTCGGCGACGCGGAGCCCGGCTTCTCGCACGTCGTCTCGGCGCTGGAGCGCGACCGACACGCCGTGTTGGCCAACAAGGGTCCGGTCGCGGAGCGATTCGGCGACCTGCGGGCGGCGGTCGACGACAGCGACGGCGAGATCCGGTTCGAGGCGACCGTCGGCGGAGCGATTCCCGCAGTCTCGACGGTCGAGGACATCGAACCGGGCCACGTCACGGCCGTCCGGGGCGTCCTCAACGGGACCGCGAACTTCATCCTCACTCGGATGGCTGCCGAGGGGCTCGACTACGACCACGTGCTCGCCGAGGCGCAGGATCTCGGCGTCGCGGAGGCGGATCCGTCCTTCGACGTCGAGGGGACCGACGCGGCGCTCAAATGCGTCATCCTCGCGAACGTGCTCTCGTTCGGCGCGGCCGACGACCCCGCGGACGCGCGGGAGTTCACCTTGGACGACGCCGAGGTCGAAGGGATCCGCGACGTGCCCGGCTCCACGCTTCGGCTCGCAGCCGAAGACGGCCGCACGGTCCGACTCATCGGCGAGGCGACCGGGGAGACGGTCCGGGTCGCACCCCGACTCGTCCCGGAGAACGGAACGCTCGCGGTGTCGGGAACGCAGAACATCGTCCAGATCGAGACCTCTCACGCTGGGCGGCTCAATATCTCCGGACGGGGTGCCGGCGGTCCGGAGACGGCGAGCGCGGTTCTCGGCGACGTCGGCCGCCTCGAGTGAGCCGTCGCGGGCCCGTCCGCTCGGCGTCCGTGTGTCGCTCACCCGTGACCTGCGTTGTCTGGAATCGCCCGACGGCGTCAGGATGAGCTGTGGGACGTATCGAAACCGTTTTAGTGGAATCTACCGAAACTTACTCACAGAGCGCCTTAGCGCGTGATTACCCCATGAGTGACAAACCGCACCAGAATCTGGCCATTATCGGCCACGTCGACCACGGCAAAAGCACGCTCGTGGGCCGACTCCTCTTCGAGACGGGGAGCGTCCCCGAGCACGTAATCGAGCAGCACCGTGAAGAAGCAGAAGAAAAGGGCAAGGGCGGCTTCGAGTTCGCCTACGTGATGGACAACCTCGCCGAGGAGCGCGAGCGTGGTGTCACGATCGACATCGCCCATCAGGAGTTCGACACCGACGAGTACTACTTCACCATCGTCGACTGTCCGGGCCACC
>OBKM01000157.1_pt1 | contig 32816 bp, 30 predicted proteins | sample 1519691 | NCBI WGS metagenome assembly OBKM01 (sample SAMEA37050418, study PRJEB22526) | metagenome | biome: saline pan; feature: lake; material: water | place: Egypt | collected 2015 | depth 0.5 m
GTATATTAATTCTTACTCACTGTAGAATATATATCGGCGCGATGTCGGCGATGCGGTTTGCCGGGCACTCCTGTGTTACCGCCAACGTCGACGAACTCGACTTCCAGCGGTCGATCCCGATCGGCGACAACGTGCTCGTCGAGGCGTATGTCTTCGCGGCCGGACGCACGAGCGTCCGCGTCCATCTCCGCACCTATCGCGAAAATCCCCGAACCGGCGAGTGCGAACAGACGACCGAATCCAACTTCGTGTTTGTCGCACTGGAGGATGGTTCCCCAACTGAAGTCCCGGAGCTAGCCGTCGAGTCCGAGCGCGGAGAGGAACTCCGACAGCGGGCTCTCGACTACGATCCCGGATCGTAACGATCCATTATATATTTTACGTCTTGCTCGTTACGTATCGGCAGTGAGACGGACAGTTAGTATCGCTCTGGCAGTGATCGTGATTGCGGTCGGCGTCTCGACGGCGATGTCGGTAATCGCCCCGCCCACCGCGGATCTCGTCGCGCCCGAAGAGGATACTGAGCGAAACATGGTCGAGCTGGAGGGAAGCGAGAGTAGCTTCTCCCCGTATCTGAGCGCGGCCGAGGAACACCGAAAAGGGAGCTCGATCAACATCGCCGTTCGTGCGGATCTGGATACGACGTTACAGATCATGGCCGACGAAGGGGACTGGAACGTGACCGAAGAGCACGAACACGATGTCGGCCCGGAACAGCTCTCTGCCGAGCAGATCCGGATTAACACGACCGGCAGCACATCGATGGAATGGGACGAGGCCGGTGGCTCGGTCCGCTACGCGTTCGTGGACGACACGGCCCGCGGGAACGATGCCGAGTTCGTCACGGAATCCGCACAGGTTCACTTCGGCGATTACTACGGCCACCGGTACCACATCCGGATGTACGAAGCACCTCACGAGGACGACGAGTGGGTGATCATGCAGGCCCACGACGAGCACTTCGATTGGTTCACGCTCCGACACGCGGTCCATGGAAACGACGAGGCCCAGCGACAGGTCGAACGGGACTTCATGCAGCAGGACTTCGTCGACGATGTCTGGCGGATGTACGTCGGAAACGACGAGCCCTACGACAACGACGGCTGGATGACCGTCGTCGAACTGGCCTGGGTGCTGCCGCTGCTGGCGGTGGGTGCGATCGGTCGACGGCGACTTCGAGACGAGGCGATGGTGCTTTGGGGACGCCTCAGCTCGGTCGATCGGGAACGTATTCGTGCCGCCTACAGTCGATTGACACTGAACCATCTGCTGTTGTTCGGCGGGATCGTCGGGCTGTACTTCGGCGTACGTGTCTCCGGTATACTCCTGGAACGGTACGTTCCCGCGCTCTCGATGCACGCTATCGCGGCGCTGCTGTACCCGTTCATCGCGATCGGAATTCCAGCCGTGACGTATCTGATCGCCCGCCGGATGACGCGACGAATGGACGCCGGTGTCGTGGCTGCGGGTGCGCTGTCGACCGCGGTCATCCTGGATCTGCTGGCGCTTTCGGTATCGGTGATGCCGATCGGCATCGTCGTCCAGCGGGCAGGGATCGTGCTCGCACTCGGTCTGATCGCCATCGGTGCGACCGACCGCGCGACCAGACAGGCAAACGAGGCGCTCCCGAACGACTGGCTGGTCGTCGGCGCTACCCTCTGGGTCGCCCTGCTAGTTGCGACGTTGATGGGCTGGATCTGAGCCCCGTCCGGAAGGCCAATTTTAAGCACGTCGCTCTCAGTACAGTACGTATGGACACGCCGTCAGATCTCTTCGACTTGCGGGGGCGGTATCGATGAGCGTCTCGACCGCCGAAGAAGAGCTATCAGAGGAAGAGCGTGCCGGGCTCGAGCTGGTTCGTGAAACCGGGGGGATCCACCAGAGTGATCTCTGGAAGGAGTTGGACGTTTCCTCCCGTCAGGGAAGCCGAATTGTTGACTCGCTCGCCGAAAAAGAGCTCGTCAACCGCGAAGAGACGGTGTATGAGGGCCACAACACGTATTACGTCTCGCCGACGGCGATGGATCTCGATTTCTCGCTGTTGATGGCTGGTGACATGCTCTCGCCGTTTATCGGCGAAGAGGAGATCGATCCACAGAGCGACGCCTTTTCACAGTGGATGATGAACCTCGCCTACGAAGACTGACATCCTCCACACGACTGAAGTCGTGGGCTTTCTCCTCGATGTTCTGTAAGCTCACTGCCAACCCCTGTCCCGGTCAGGTACTCTGCGAGAAATCGGGTTTCCGTCCGCTGTTCGTATCGATTCCGACCGTCGTTGAGCTGGTCGACTGCCTTCGACCACCACAGATGGGGAGATTCAATAGGCATCGGCTACCGTTGCTACACAATGCGGGACGAGCACCTCATAACGGCCAAACAGCTAACACGGGAGGACATCGAGACGGTCCTCGATCGGGCGGCCGAGATCGCAGCCGATCCGTCCGCCGTCAGCGACCGTCACGCCGACACGTTGCTCGGGCTGCTCTTTTTCGAGCCGAGCACCCGAACAAAGATGAGCTTCGAGACGGCGATCAAACGACTGGGCGGGGACGTCGTCGACATGGGCTCGGTCGACTCTTCAAGCGTCTCGAAGGGCGAGAGCCTCGCCGACACCGTCCGCGTGATTCAGGGCTACGCCGACGCACTTGTGCTGCGCCATCCCCGGCAGGGATCGGCGAAGATGGCAAGCGAGTTCGTCGACGTACCGCTGGTCAACGCCGGCGACGGGGCGGGTCATCACCCCAGCCAGACGTTGCTCGACCTCTACACGATGCGTGAGGCGAACGGGCTGGACGACCTGACCGTCGGGATCATGGGCGACCTGAAGTACGGGCGGACGGTTCACTCGCTGGCAAACGCCCTGACGAACTTCGATGTTCGCCAGCACTTCATCAGTCCGGAGAGCCTCCAGCTCCCCCGGAACGTCAGGTACGATCTCCACCAGGAAGGGGCATCGGTCCGGGAACACACCGATCTCGACGAGATCCTACCGAAACTGGACGTGCTCTACGTCACGCGCATCCAGCGCGAACGGTTTCCAGACGAGAACGAGTACCACGCGGTCGCTGGCGAGTATCAGATCGACGCCGAGACGCTCGACGCGGCCAGTGACGACCTGACGATCATGCATCCGCTGCCTCGTGTCGACGAGATCGCGCCCGATATCGACGATACCGATCATGCAAACTACTTCGAGCAGGCACACAATGGGGTTCCCGTACGGATGGCGCTCCTGGATATTCTGCTCTCGAACCAGAGGGGTGAGACACAGTGAGCGACCACGAACTCCGCGTCAGCAAGATCCGCAACGGTACGGTGATCGACCACGTTCCCGGTGGGCAGGCGCTGAACGTCCTCGCCATCCTCGGGATCGACGGCTCCGGCGGCGAGCAAGTCAGTATCGGCATGAACGTCCCCAGCGACCGGCTTCCCCGCAAGGACATTGTCAAGGTCGAGGGGCGCGAACTCAGCCAGAACGAGGTCGACGTCCTCTCGCTGATCGCCCCCGACGCGACGATCAACATCGTCAGCGAGTACGATGTCGTCGACAAACGACGTCTTGACCGCCCAGCCCACGTCGAGGGCGTGCTCGCGTGTCCGAATCGTAACTGTATCACGACCGACGACGAGCCCGTCGAATCGAAGTTCGAGGTGTTAGACGACGAAGTGCGCTGTATCTACTGCGATACGATCATCCGGGACAATCTGACAGACCATATCGAAAACTGAGCTTCCGGTCACCGTCACCGCGCTCGCGACCACCCCAGAAACTAACGTGTTTGCCCGTGGACGGTACAGTATGCAGTTCCATCACACGGGGATCGCGACGCGTGATGCCGACCGGTTGATCGACCTGTACGGCGACCTCTTCGACGCGCCAGTCGTCCACGAGGAGGAGTTCGATGGCCTTCGGGTCGTGTTCCTCGAACTCGAGGGGTGTTACTTCGAGTTACTCGAACCGAAAACACACGCGAGTGTCGCCCGGTTCCTCGACAAACACGGTCCCGGGGTACACCACATCGCCGTGGCGACGGGCGACATCGAAGCGGCCCTGCAGACGGCTCGGGAGTGGGGGGTCGAATGCATCGACGACGAGCCCCGGCCCGGCGCGTGGGACCACGACGTTGCCTTCCTGCACCCGAACGATACTGGGGGGGTTCTGTTCGAGTTCGTCGAACTGTAGTGCGACAGCGGGCCGTGTATCCACGACTGAACTCTTGGGTTCGTGCCTGTACCACGATAACCCCCGAGATACATTACGGAGGTCGCTGATACGGCCTCATGTATGCCAACAGGAGAACGACATATCGGCAAGTATTATAAGGGAAAGATTAGACCTAGATATGAGTTGGGGGAAGGCTTATATACATCCACTTCTGTGACTAGTACACGATTCGGTGACCGCCCACCGGACCCTGACGCCACTTGCACTGTTGTGTTGTTCACCACTGAGTCTCTCGTTGCGCGGAACGGTCTGGGGAGTGACAGCACATGACACGAACGATCAGATACGACGGCGATCGATCCGATCCGGACGAAGACGCCGAAAACAGCGTGATGACGGAGAAATTATGACAGGAGATACTGAAACGCTCGATCAACTAAGCCAGGAGTACAGGGAATCGATACCGGAGGACTTGCGTGAAACCAGATCCTTCGACTGGTATCTCGACGAAGTGTACGAGGACCCGAGGATCGCCCGCAACGCCCACCAGCGCGTCGCGGACATGTTCGACCATTACGGGACGGAGTACGACGAGGAGGCGGGCGTCGTCGAGTATCACCTGGCGTCGCAGGACCCGCTCCATGATGGGGAAAACCGGTTTTTCGGCCGGGTGATCCACGAGTCGATGCACGAGTTCGTCAACAAGGTCAAAAGCGGTGCCCGACGGCTCGGCCCCGAACGGCGTATCAAACTCCTGCTTGGCCCCGTGGGGTCGGGGAAGTCAGCCTTCGACCAGCAGGTCCGCCGTTACTTCGAGGACTACACGATGCAGGAGGAGGGCCGGATGTACACGTTCCGCTGGACCGACCTCTGTTCGGTGATCGACGATCAGGACCCCGCCGACGACGTCGTCCGATCGCCGATGAACCAGGATCCGCTGGTCTTGCTCCCGCTCGAACAGCGCCAGCAGGTCATCGACGGGCTCAACGACCGGTTGGACGCACCGTACACGATCCGTAACGAGCAGAGCCTGGACCCGGAAAGCGAGTTCTACATGGATCGATTGTTGGCCCACTACGACGACGACCTGCAGAAGGTACTCGACAAACACGTCGAGATCATCCGACTCACTGCCGACGAGAACAAGCGACAGGCCCTGGAAACGTTCGAACCCAAGGACAAGAAAAATCAGGACGAGACCGAACTCACCGGCGACGTCAACTACTCGAAAATCGCCGTCTACGGCGAGTCAGATCCGCGCGCATTCGACTACTCGGGCGCGTTCTGTAACGCCAACCGTGGCGTCTTCTCGGGCGAGGAGCTGCTGAAACTCCAGCGGGAGTTCCTCTATGACTTTCTGCACGCCAGTCAGGAACAGACGATCAAGCCAAAGAACAATCCGCGGATCGACATCGACCAGGTGATCGTTGGGCGGACGAACATGCCCGAGTACAAGGACAAGAAAGGCGACGAGAAGATGGAGGCCTTCAACGACCGCACCAAGCGGATCGACTTCCCCTACGTCCTCTCCTACGAGGACGAGGCCGAAATCTACCGCAAGCTGCTCGGGAACGCCGACGTGCCCGATATTCACGTCGAACCCCACACCCTGGAGATGGCCGGGCTCTTCTCGGTCCTGACGCGGATCGAGGAGCCCGACACCGAGACGGTCGACCTGCTCCAGAAAGCTAAAGCCTACAACGGCGAGGACGACGAAACGGACGAGGTCGACCTGAAGAAGCTTCGCGAGGAAGCCGCCACGAAAGCCGAAGTCGGCGAGGGAATGGAAGGAATTTCGTCGCGGTTTATCGGCGACGAGATCGCCGAGGCGATCATGGATAGCAAACACCGTGGCCGAGACTTCCTCTCGCCGCTAATCGTGTTCAACTTCTTCGAGGAGAACCTCGAACACCACGGTTCGATTGCGGAAGAGCGGTTCGACAAGTACTACCGGTACCTCGAACGCGTTCGCGAGGAGTACCGTGAACGCGCCATCGAGGATGTCCGTCACGCACTGGCCTACGATGTCGACGAGATCCGCCGTCAGGGCGAGAAGTATATGGATCACGTGATGGCGTATATCGACGACGACACCGTCGAGGACGAGATCACCGGGCGAGAACAGGAGCCCGATGAAACGTTCCTCCGCTCGGTCGAGGAGAAACTGGACATTCCCGAGGACCGTAAAGACGACTTCAGACAGGAAGTCTCGAACTGGGTCTCCCGGCGCGCCCGCGAGGGCGAAGCGTTCAATCCGCAGGACAACGAGCGCCTGCGTCGCGCCCTCGAACGCAAACTCTGGGAGGACAAGAAACACAACATCAACTTCTCGGCACTGGTCAGTGCGAACGAGTTCGACGACGACCAGCGCTCGGCGTGGATCGATGCACTCGTCAAGCAAGGCTACAGCGAAGACGGCGCACGCGAAGTGCTGGAGTTCGCTGGTGCCGAGGTTGCCAAATCCGAGCTCGAAGAGTAATGAGCCGAGGAGAGAAGTTCGTCAGCGAGGCCGACGACGCCCTCGAAGGGGCCTACGAGGAGCCGAAGGCGCTGTCGGAGTACGTCGACGCCGTCTTCGATCGCCCGCGGATCGCGTCACATGCGACGAAATATCTCGTCGAAGCGATCGAGTCACAGGGTACCCGAACGGTGATCGAGGAGGGCGAGGAAACGGAGCGGTATCGCTTCTTCGACGATCCGCACAACGACGGCGAACACGCGATTCTCGGCAATACCGAAGTGCTCAACGCCTTCGTCGACGATCTGCGGACGATCGCCGCCGAACGCGGGAAAGGCGAGAAGATCATCTGGTTCGACGGGCCGACGGCGACCGGGAAATCCGAACTCAAACGGTGTCTGATCAACGGGCTCCGTGAGTACTCGAAGACCGAAGAAGGGCGTCGCTACACGGTCGAGTGGAACGTCGAGGGCGCAGTCGACACACGCGGTCTGAGCTACGGGAGCGAGCGCAGCTCCGACGAGGACGACTGGTATGAAAGCCCCGTGCAAGCACATCCGCTGTCGGTGTTCCCCGACGATGTCCGGGCGGAGTTACTGGCTTCGATCAACGATGTCTCCGACGATCACGTCGACCTGCACGTCGACACGCGCCTCGATCCGTTCTCACGGGAGGCCTACGAGTACCTCGAAGAGCAGTACCGGCGCGAGGGCCGGTCCGGGGAGCTGTTCACGGCGATCACCGATCCCGACCACCTCCGGGTAAAAAATTACGTCGTCGACGTCGGACAGGGGATCGGTGTCCTCCACTCGGAGGACGAAGGACCGCCGAAACAGCGCCTCGTCGGCTCCTGGATGCAAGGTATGCTTCAGGAACTGGACTCCCGCGGGCGGAAGAACCCGCAGGCGTTCAGCTACGACGGTGTACTCTCGCAGGGCAACGGGCTCCTCACGATCGTCGAGGACGCCGCCCAACACGCCGATCTGCTCCAGAAGCTACTGAACGTGCCCGACGAACGAACGGTCAAACTCGACAAGGGGATCGGGATGGACATCGACACGCAGATGCTGATTATCTCGAACCCGGATCTGGAGGAGCAGCTAAACCAGCACGCCGACCGAAACGGGGCGGACCCGTTGAAAGCGCTCAAACGCCGGCTCGACAAACACGAGTTCGCCTACCTGACGAACGTCTCGCTGGAGACGGAGCTCGTTCGGCGCGAGCTGACAGGGGAGACCGCCGTCTGGGAGACCGAAGAGTACGACGAACTGGCCGCGAAGATCCGCCAGCCAGTACGCATGGAGGTGCGCGCGGGCGACGGCGAGATCCGGGAGCGTGAGCTCGCGCCACATGCCATCGAGGCCGCGGCGATGTACGCCGTCGTGACGCGGCTCGACGACGGGGACCTGCCAGCCGGACTCGATCTCGTCGACAAGGCAATCCTCTACGATCGGGGGTATCTGCAGGATGGCGACGAGCGGCGGCCGAAATCCGATTTCGAGTTCGACGACGTGAGCAGTGGAAAACAGGGAATCCCGGTGACGTACACCCGGGATGCCCTCGCCGAGCTCTTACAGAGCGAGACGGACCGACATCACGCCGAGCTCCCGGTCGAATCGGTCATCATGCCCCGTGACGTGTTGAACGCGATGGCCGAGCGGCTCTCCGATGCGCCGATGTTCTCGGCGGGTGAAAGCGCGGAGTTCGAGAACCGTGTCGTCCCGGTGAAAAACTACCTGTTCAGCGAGCAGGAAGCGGACGTGCTCGAGGCGATGCTCCACGACAACCGGGTCGACGAGGACACAGTTGGCGAGTACGTCGAACACGTCTACGCCTGGGCGACGGACGAACGGATCACCAACGACCGGGGCGAGCAGATCGATCCGGATCCGCTGAAAATGAAGCTGTTCGAGATCGAACAGATGGGACGGTTCGCAGAAAGCGACTACGACGGCAACGAGCCATCAACTGCAGTCGCCGAGTTCCGGCGGAGCAAGATCATCACCTCGCTCAATCGGCACGCGTGGGAGCATCGCGACGAGGACTTCTCGGTGTCGGATGTCGATCTGACGTCGATTCCGATCATTCGGAGCCTCTTGCAGAGCTACGACTGGGACGACGTCGACCGGATCTACGAGGACTTCGATCCGAGCCAGTGGTCGGATCCACCGGCGGACACGGAGACGGAGAGAGTGAAACGACAAACGATCGATACCATGATCGATCTGTTCGACTACACGGCGGCGTCAGCCGAGTTGACGAGCCGCCACGTCGTCGGCCAGATCGCGTACAAGTGGGAATAATGGGACTACAGGACGATCTCGACAGATTTCGGGAAGTGGGCGAACAGCGCCGTGAAGACCTCGCCGAGTTCATCCAGTACGGCGATCTGAGCGGGAGCGGTCGGGACGAGGTGCAGATCCCGATCAAGATCGTCGACCTCCCCTCGTTCGAGTACGATCAACGCGATCAGGGCGGCGTCGGACAGGGGAAGGGTGAGGTCGGCGACCCGGTCGGTCCCCCCCAACCGGAGCCGGGCGACGGTGACGAGGACGGCGATCCCGGCGAGGAAAGCGGTGAACACGAGTACTACGAGATGGACCCCGAGGAGTTCGCCGAAGAGCTCGACGAACGACTCGGTCTGGACTTGGAGCCAAAGGGCAAGAAGGTCGTCGAGGAGAAGGAGGGTCCTTACACCGATCTCACACGGAGCGGTCCGGATTCGACGCTGGACTTCGAGCGCATGTTCAAGGAGGGGCTCAAACGAAAGCTCGCGATGGACTTCGACGAGGAGTTCCTGCGGGAGGTCCTGAAGATCGACGGCTGGGGCCCCCAGCGTGCCTTCGAGTGGGCACGCGGCGAGAATATTCCGGTCTCGAAGCCGTGGATCGAGGAGGCCTACGGCGAGGTCTCGGACGACGAACTCGATACGTGGGAGAGCTTCGAGGAGCTACAGGCGAACGTCGAGCGCGAACCGGTCCAGCGAAAGATCCGGCGCGAGGGGCTCAAACACGTCCCACTGCGCCGTGAAGACGAGCGCTACCGACACCCGGAGATCATCGAGGAAAAGGAGAAAAACGTCGTCGTCGTCAACATCCGTGACGTCTCGGGGTCGATGCGCCAGAACAAACGCGAGCTGGTCGAACGGACGTTCACGCCGCTCGACTGGTACTTACAGGGCAAGTACGACAACGCGGAGTTCGTCTACATTGCCCACGATGCCGAAGCCTGGGAGGTCGACCGCGACGAGTTCTTCGGCATCCGATCGGGCGGCGGGACGAAGATCTCCTCGGCCTACGAGCTTGCCGCGGAACTGCTCGAGGAGTACCCCTGGAACGAGTGGAACCGCTACGTGTTCGCCGCGGGCGACAGCGAGAATTCCTCGAACGACACCGAGTCCGGCGTGATTCCGTTGATGAAGGAGATCCCGGCAAATCTCCACGCCTACGTCGAGACCCAGCCCAGCGGCAACGCGGTCAACGCCACGCATGCCAAGGAGCTGGAAAGCCACTTCGGCGAGGACGACAACGTTGCCGTCGCCTACGTTTCGGGACAGGACGACGTTGTCGATGCAATCGAGGAAATCCTCAGTACGGAGAGCGAATCATGAACTTCGATCGAATCACTGCACAGCGTGAGGCGGATACACTGCAAGAACCAGTCGAGGAGGCCCGGAAGCTGGCCGAACGGCTCGGCCTCGAACCGTACCCGGTCAACTACTGGATCGTCGACTACGACGAGATGAACGAACTGATCGCCTACGGCGGCTTCCAGCAACGGTACCCACACTGGCGGTGGGGGATGCAGTACGACCGCCAGCAAAAGCAGGGTCAGTACATGGGTGGGAAGGCATTCGAGATCGTCAACAACGATAACCCCTCGCATGCCTTCCTGCAGGAGTCAAACGAGCTGGCCGACCAGAAAGCGGTGATCACACACGTCGAGGCCCACGCCGACTTCTTCGCCAACAACCAGTGGTTCGGCCTCTTCACCGACGGTCGAAGCGACGATACCGTCGAGGCGGCCGCGATGCTGGAACGCCACGCCCGGCAGATCCGTGAATATATGGAGGATCCCGACATCGACCAAGCTGACGTCGAGCGCTGGATCGACCACGTACTCACGCTGGAGGATACGATCGACCAGCACCAGGCGTTCTCGGCGACCCGGCCCGGGGAACCCGAGGTCGAGACGGACGACGTCGAAGCCGATCTCGCGGAACAGCTCGGTGAACTGGATCTGAGCGACGAGGTCCGTGAGGAGGTGTTCTCCGAGGAGTGGCTCGAACGCCAGACCGACGACGAAACCACGACGGACCCGGAAACGCCCGAAAAAGATGTCATTGCCTTCCTCGGCGAACACGGCAAGCGCTTCGATGCCGACGCCGGGAAGGCCCGCGAGTACGAGCCCTGGCAACGCGACGTTCTGGAGATGCTACGCACCGAGTCGTACTACTTTGCCGGACAGAAAATGACAAAGATAATGAACGAGGGATGGGCGAGCTACTGGGAATCCGTCATGATGGCGGGCGAGAACTTCGCCGAGGCCGACGAGTTTCTCACCTACGCCGATCACATGGCTCGTGTGCTCGGTTCACCCGGACTCAACCCCTACAAGCTCGGACTCGAACTCTGGCAGTATGCCGAGAACACGGCCAACCGGCGGGAAGTGCTGGACAAGCTCCTGCGCGTCGATGGGATCTCGTGGCGGAACCTGACGGAATCCGTCGACTTCGACGCCGTGTTAGAGACCCTCGAACCGCCGTCTGCGCTGAAACTGATCACGGACGACCGGCTCGACGAGGTTGCCGACCTGCCCGACAGATATGTCGATCGTGAGTCCCTCCAGCGCGCCCGTGACGGCGATATTGATGTCGATCGCTATCCCTGGAAGGTGCTGACCTATGAGGGACTGGCGCGTCGGCACTTCTCGTTGATCAAGCCACAGAACCGTAGTTTCCTGCCGAACGTGAGCCAGTCCGAACTCGAACGACTCGGCCGATACCTCTTCGACGACGAGATCTACGATAGCGTGCAGGACGCACTCGATGACGTCGAGTACACCGCTGGCTGGGACCGGATGCGCGAGATTCGCGAGAGCCACAACGACGTCACCTTCCTCGACGAGTTCCTCACCGACGAGTTCGTCGAGGAGGGCGAGTACTTCACGTACGAACACTCCCATGCGACGGGTCAGCCACGTGTCGCCAGTCGGGAGGCCGCGGACGTAAAGAAGAAACTCCTCTTGCAGTTCACCAATTTCGGGAAGCCGACGATCGTCGTCAAGGACGGCAACTACAACAACCGAAACGAACTGCTGCTGGCCCACCGGTACAACGGCGTCATGCTCGATACCGAACAGGCAAAACGCACGCTCGAACGTGTCTTCGAGCTGTGGGGCCGCCCAGTCAATCTCCTGACGATCGTCAAGCAGGTCGACGATCACGACCGCGAGGTGGCCCGGCGTCGCAACGAGGAGCCGGACCCGACCGAGGAAGGTCGGCTCATTCGGTACGACGGCAAGGAGTTCGACGAGCGGTCCCTCCCGTGGGAGGACGTCGAGGATATCGCCGCGAGCGACGTGGATTACGACACGAAGCCCGACGACTGGCTGGCGTGATCGGTCACCCTCGAAGACGTCCGCCCTCAGGCGAGTTCCGCTGCGCGGTCCCGCAGGGACGGTTCTAGCGTCCGATCCTCGGCGACCGATTCGAGTTCGCTCGTCGCCGAGCAACGGCCGAGCCCTTCGAGGGCGTATCTGCGGAGTTCGCCGACAAGTCCACCCGTCCGTACCAGTACGCCGAGGTTCGTCGTGTCGCGTTTCTCGACGAGCCTGTCGATCGCTTCGCGTCGGCTATCCTTCGATACGTTCCGTTTGACCGCGGTTTGAAAGTCCGAAGACATGTGTATCAATCGGCGATTCCGATCTCTTCGCCGCCGTCGGCATCAGTCGTTCCGTCCGATTCGTCCGCGTCGGTCGCTTCCTCGGCTTCCTCGGCATCGGGAGCCTCGAACGTCGGGAAGCGATCCTCGAAGGCGTCCCAGTCGGCGGCCATCTCCTCGTCGGTGAGCAGGCTCTGTTCCAGATACGTGTGGAGCGCCTCGTGATCCATCTCGACGCCGATCAGTACCAGTCGTGTGCCACGATCCCCCCACTGGTCGTCCCACTCCTCTTCGAGCCCGGGGTGGGCCTCGAACTGCGCTTTTTGCTCTTCCGGCGGGAGACTCGCCACCCACCGACCGGCCGGGGCGACCCGGATGGACTGCCCTGCGACGTGGAGCATGATCGCGTTATCCTCGCGCCCGGCGAGCCAGAAGTGGCCTTTCGAGCGGACGACTTCGTCCGGGAACGAATCCAGCAGTTCGGCGAAGCGCCCGGGGTGGAACGGACGGTCGGCCTCGAAGACGAAGGAGGTGACGCCGTGTTCTTCCTCGGCGGACTCGTGGGGCTGTTGGAGCTCCTGCATCCAGCCAGCCGAGGCGCGTGCTTCCTCGAAGTCGAACCGCTCGGTCTCGACGATGTCGTCGACGTCGACCCGGCCGTGGGTCGTTCGCAGGATTTCGGCGCGGGGCTGTAAGACTTCGAGCGTCGCCTCGATCTCTTCGAGCGTCGCGTCCTCGACGAGGTCGCACTTGTTGAGCAGGAGGACGTCACAGAACTCCACCTGTTCGACGAGCAGGTCACCGAGATGTTTCTCGGTGCCGTCGTCGTCGAGAACCTCGTCGGATTGCATCGCCTCGTGAAACTGGTGGGCGTCGACGACGGTGACCGTCGTATCGAGGTGACAGCCCGAGAGTGGCTCGATACCGGTCTCCTCGTAGAACTCGGTCGGATCGAGATCGGACTGGTCAAAGCCCATCGTCAACGTCTGTGCGACAGGTAGCGGCTCGGCGACGCCGGTCGACTCGACGACGATGGCGTCGAAATCGCCAGCCTCGGTGAGCCTGTCGACCGCTTCCAGCAGATCGCCGCGAAGCTCACAGCAGATACAGCCGTCGTCCAGTTCGACTAACTCCTCTTCCTCGTCGGAGATGTCCGAGGATTCGGCGACCAGATCTGCGTCGACGTTTACCTCGCCCATGTCATTGACGAGGACCGCCAGCTCGCGGTCGCCGCTCTCCGCGAGGATGTGGTTGAGTGTGGTGGTCTTCCCGGCACCTAGCATACCGGACAGTACCGTCACAGGGGTCGTTTGTTCGGTCATTCGTTAGCAATAAAGAACCCTGATCTAATATAAGTTATTATCTATAGCGAAGTTCTTATTAACAGACGGTCCGTCAAATAGCATACCGATCAGACGTGACCGACAATATACAGGACCGACTCGACTGTGCCATCGTCGGTGGAGGGATCCACGGCACGTACCTTGCAAACAGGCTACTGGAGGAGTCACCGCTGGGGCCCGCCGACGTCGCTATCTTCGACCCCCACGAGCAATTACTGGAGTCGTTTCGACGCAAGGCCCGACGCTGTGGGATGGAGACGTTGCGATCGACGTTTGTCCATCACGTCGGCACGGACTCGTTCGGTCTCGAATCGTTCGCGGAGCGACACGGTCGGACTGACGAACTGGTCGAGACCGTCGATTACCCCCCACGCCCTAGCCTCGATCTGTTCTTGGCGTACGCCGACGAGGTCATCGCCTCGGCCGGGCTCGATAGCTGTCACCGGCAGTGTCGCGTCGAGTCGATCCACCCCACCGAGGAGGGTGGATTCGTCATGGAAACGGCGAACGAGACAGTCGTGGCCGACAGCTGCGTGCTGGCGATCGGTCACGGTGGTCGATACTCGCGGCCGGACTGGGCGCAGGGACTTGACGACGCCGTCCACGTCTGGGGCGGCTTCGATCCCGAACGGAGTGTCGATCGGACACTGATCATCGGCGGGGGAATCACTGCCGGGCAACTCGCCTGCACGCTGAGTGAGTCCGAGACGGTCGGGTTGGTTACCAGACATGCCCTCGAGTGGGAGGTCTCGGAGGCCGCACCCCCGTGGATCAACTGGTCGCGGATCGAATCCGAGTTACACGCACACCCGCCGGGCTCGAAAGAGCGACTGGAGGTGGCGACGAACGCACGAAACGACGCGTCGATGCCGCCGTACATGTACGCGAAACTGGACACGCGGATCGACGAGGGCGCGCTCGTCATCGAGAACGGCGAGATCGCGACGGCCGAACGGCAGGACGGCGGGATCGCCCTGTCGATACGTCACGGCCGGGATCTCGTCGGCGACCGAGTAGTGTTCGCGACCGGTTTCGAGCCGGTGTTCGATCATCCGTTCGTGGAGCAGATCGCCGAGGATTGTTCGCTCGCACGCGGACACGCCGGAATGGCGCTCCTCGACGACGAGACGCTCGCGTGGCGACACGAGGAGGAGGAGCTATCGAACCTGTTTGTCACCGGAGCGCTCGCGCTCGGGACGGTCGGTCCCTACGCACCCAACATCCCGGGTGCACGGCGGGCTGCAGACCGGATCGTTCCGGCGCTCACTGGTAGTCGGGAGCGCGACGACCGTACCCTTGCGAAGACGCCAACGGAGTCCGACTAACTCGGGCTAAGCCGGTATACCGCCGGTCTCCTGTGTCGTCAGGTGGTCGACGATCAGGCCACCAGCCCGCCGCGCCCCGATAATGTTACGGGCGAACGGGCCGAGAACCTGTTCAGCCGCAGCTCCGGAAACGAGGATTCGCGATCGGGAACCGTCCGTCCGACGCCAGCACAGCGTCTCGTCGTCGAGCACCGGCGCGCCGGCATACCCCGTCTGTAGCGATGTTTCGGCCAGCGATCGGAACAGTGCACAGTCGTAAGGCCGGCCGAAGCCGGTCGCACAGAGCAGTCGGTCGAGACAGAGCGCGGACCCGTCCTCACAGGTGACGACGAGCGTCCCGCCCGCTTCCGTCGCGGTCGTGATTTCGGAGCGTTCCAGACCGACACAGCTCCGCCGGAGGGACTGTCGGAGCCGATCGAAGACGTACGGGGGGATCGCGCCGTCGTTGCGCGCCCCCTCGACGCGGCGCTGGCGCTGGCGTGAGGCGGGCGGCAGGTCGTGGAGTTCGTCGACGACGCCCGAGAAGTGCATCCACTCGGTGCTCGCCTCGAGGGACTCGACCCGGAACGGACTGCGGGCGAACAGTGTCACAGTTCGAGAGGGTCGCGCGAGCGTCGCGGCGAGCTGTGCAGCCGTGATACCGCCACCGACCACGCCGACGTGTTCCGTCTCGCCGATCGCCTCGCGGCTGAACGCGGGGTCCCAGACGTGTGACACTGGTGCGTCGGCTGGCAGATCGTTGGCCCACTGCGGGATCGATGTCGTACCCCCGTAGCCCACGGCCAGCAGACACCAGCCGCTCTCGATTCGCCCAGCAGTCGTCTCTACTGTAACGGCCTCGCCCCGATCGCTGATCCCGGTTGCCCGCGCCTCGACGACGCTTCGTTCGAGGTCGTAGCGGTCGATCACCCAGTCGGCGTGATCGAAAAATAGCTCGGTCGAGGGCCGGTCGCCACCGGTATCGCTTTCGTACAGTTCACCTTCACGTCCCTGCCCACGGGCGAAGTCACGCAACGAAAACGGATCACGGGCGACGTGATGGACAAAAGGAGACCTGAGTGTCTCGACGCCACACTGTCGACACTTGCGACGGAACCCACCGAGTAGACCGCTGGGCTCGACGATCCACAGGTCGTCGTGGTCGACGACATCGGCATCGAGCAGCCGAATCGCGAGGTGGACGCCGTGGACGCCGCCGCCGACGATAGTTACGCTCCGGTCGCTGTGTGTATCCGCACAGGCGCGCTGCCGCGTCGGTCGTTCAGCCATCCGTTTTTATTAATACTGTGTACTATATTAATAACTTTTGAACCGGCGCGCGCGGACGAGCCTTCGGAACCGGCAGACACGCAAGTCCGTTCCCACGTAGCCTTTTACACGCCGACTACCAAGTGCGAGTATGAGCGCAGCGATCACCGCAACGGAGTTCCGGGATCTGCAGGACCGGGACGAGGAGTACGCACTCGTCGATACCCGCCCATCGGAAAGCTTCGAGTCGTGGCATATCGAGGGGGCGATCAACTACACGTACAAGCCCCACCACGAGTTCGACGCCGAGGACTTTCGGGCGGAGACGGGACTGGGACCGGACGATCGGATCCTCACGATCTGTGCGAAGGGCAAGTCGTCGTTCGACATCGTCGAAGAGCTAGCCGCGGCGGGCTACGACGACGTGACAGTGATCGAGGACGGCATGCGGGCCTGGAGCCGGGTGTACGACGTGACGACCGTCCCGACCGAGAGCGACGGGATCGATCTGCTGCAGGTCCAGCGCCGCGCGAAAGGCTGTCTCGGCTACGTCGTGGGCTGTACGGAGACCGACGAGGCCGCCGTGATCGACGCGACCCGGCACACAGAGGAGTTTATCGAGGCTGCCGGGTCGGCGGGCTACGAGATCGTCGCCGTCTTCGACACCCACGTCCACGCCGACCACATCTCGGGTGGCCGGGCGCTCGCCGACGAGCTGGGCGTGCCCTACTACCTCGGCGAGGACGCGACCGATCGCGGCGTCGCCCACGAGTACGAACCACTCCCAGGAAACGAGGTCGTCACCGTCGGCGAGGTCGATATCAAGGCCCTTGCCACGCCCGGCCACACCTCCGAGATGGTCAGCTACCTGCTCGACGCGGAAGCGGTCGCGACCGGTGACACCCTCTTTGTCGACTCGGTGGGACGCACCGAGCTCCAGTTCGGCGACGCCGAGGCCGCGGAGGGGGCCGAGCAGCTCTACGACTCCCTGCACCGGACGCTGCTGGCCGAACCGGACGGCGTGACCGTCCTGCCGGGCCATTTCGCCGTGAGCGATGCGGGCGAAACCGGCGAGCTAACGCGTGGCGAACCGATCGCCGACTCGGTCGGAACGATCCGAACGACGGTCGATCTGCTCTCCCGTGACCGGGACGCGTTCGTCCGCCACGTCACCGAGCGCCGCCCCGAGAAGCCGCCGAACTACGAGCGGATCATCGACCTCAATACGGGTCGTGAGGCCGTCGGTGACGAGACAGAGGCGATCGAACTCGAACTCGGGCCGAACCGCTGTGCAGCGGAGTGATCTCCCGTGTCTCCCCAGCAGTTCACCGTCTCGACCGACGCACGGCTCGATATCGTCGACCTGACTGACCGGGTCGAACGTGCGATTCCGGCGGACGTCGAGCAGGGGCTCTGTACGATCTTCGTCAGGCACACGACTGCCGCAGTCGTGATCAACGAGGCCGAGCCGCGGCTACTCGCCGACATCGAGGAGTTTCTCGGCGACCTCGTCCCCGACGAGGGCCATCGTCACGACGAACTGGACGGGAACGCCGACTCGCATCTCCGGACCGCGGTGCTGGGGCCGAGCGAAACGATCCCGATTCGGGACGGCGACCTCGACACCGGCACCTGGCAGTCCGTCCTGCTGGTCGAGTGTGACGGCCCCAGAACGAGAGAGGTGTCAGTGACTGTCGTCGAGGCGTAGCTCAGTCGGGACTCTCCGCGGCGATCAGCCGCTCCAGCGCGTCGGACCCGACCGTCGCAACCACGAGCGGCGTCACAGCTGACACGCCGGCGACGTACACCACGATCCCGAGGCCGATCGCGAGACAACAGACGATCCCGGTGGGAGCACCGGCTGCCGTGTCGGAGCGGACGCTCACGCGAAACCCACGACCAGCACGGTCGTGTTCCACGCGACGACGATCACCCCGAGGACTGCGAGAGTGCCCGGAACGACGAGTCGATGTACCGGCCGAAGTCGGCGAGCGATCAGGACGAGCCCGCCCAGCACGAGCGCCTTCCAGACGGTGAGGACGATCGCCGCGCCGACCAGTCCGGGTGCCAGATCGACGAGCGCGGCGGGCAACGGATTGGCCTCCGTCGCGCCGAGCCACAGGCCGACGACGGTCGAAACGAGGTCGCCGACCCCGTAGAACGCGATCGCGAGCATCCAGAGCGTGTACTCCACCGCGTCGGCGTCGAGACTGGTCCACTCTACGTCGTTGCTGCGGATCGTGCTATCGACGGCCACCGGACCACCTCCGGCCCGCGCAATCCCTGGGTCGCCCGTAATCGCAGTGCGAGAATATCCTGCTGGGCATGGACGGTTCGTCTCATCCCTCGGCGAGACCGCCCTTTGCTATGGAGCGAGTACTCGTCTACAGGTGTGGCTTACCCGCAACTGGGTGGTGCTAGACTGCGCATATCAGCCAGGAGCCCGGGACCCTAGAGGTACGGTCGAGCGACAGCTGCAGCGTCGGTCGCAATGCCATCCACGCCCAGCCCCGACATTGCGCGGGCGACCAGCGGCTCGTTGACGGTCCACACGTTGATGTCCAGCCCAACCGATCGAGCACGGGAACGCAGGGGCGAGTACAACAGGAGAGTGAATCGTGGATGGACTGATCCACAGTCGAGTTCGACCGCTCGGCGGATCGGCTCGTCGCGGAGTCGCCCCGAAATGTACGCCGTCTCGACCGACGCGTCGTGGGAACGAACGTCCCGTAGCGCGCGTTCGGAAAACGAGGAGACGATGCTGTCGTTGTCGATCCCGTCGAGCGCGTCGAGAACGTCGCCCGCAATACCCGTCTCCTTCAGCTCGACGTTGACTTCGATTCCCGGTGGAATTGCTGCCAGCACGTCGTCGAGCGTCGGAATCGACTCGTCGCTCCCGAGCACGTCGAACGACTGGAGTTCGGAAAGCGAAAGCTCGGCAACGCGGCCCGTTCCATCGGTAACGCGGTCGATCCGCTCGTCGTGGATGACCACGAGTTCACCGGAGCCACACCGCCGGACGTCGAACTCGATGCTGTCGGCGATCCGACTCGCCCCTTCGATAGCCGTCACCGTATTTTCCGGCGCGTCGGCAGCGAACCCCCGGTGTGCGATCACGCGCATGTGCGCTGATCGATCTCCAGCAATGTAACCCCTCGCCCCGGGGATTCATTTCACTGCCGCTCCTACGGGACGTATGTCCGTTAGCTTCGATTTCAGCGATCGTGTCGTCGTCGTAACTGGTGCCTGTGGCGCGCTCGGTAGCGCCGTCGCCAACCGGTTCAGTGCCGCAGGCGCGACGGTTGCCGCCGTCGACGTTCTCGCCCCGGACGACGAGGACGCGCTGCTAGACCTCGACGAACGTACGACGTACTATCAGATCGATCTCACCGACGAGGACGACGTCGAAAATGGGATCGACGCGATCGTCGATGCACACGACGGGATCGACCACCTCGTGAACGTCGCCGGGACGTGGCGTGGGGGCCAGCCGATCGAGGAGACGCCGGTCGAGGAGTTCGAGATGCTGTTCGACGTCAATCTCAAGACTGCCTTCCTCGCCTCGAAACACGCCCTGCCACATCTGCAGGAGGCCGAAGGATCGATCGTCAGTATCAGTTCCCGGTCATCGCTGGAAGGCGGTGAGGGCGACGGCCCCTACCGGGCGTCGAAGGCGAGTATCCGGCGACTGACCGAAACCATCGCCGCCGAAAACGAGGGCGTCGTTCGGGCGAACGCCGTGATGCCGAGCGTGATCGACACGCCCATGAACCGCGAGATGATGTCGGGATCGGACCAGGACAAGTGGGTGGAGCCGGCAGACATCGCGGGCGTCATCGCGTTCCTCTGTAGCGACGCCGCGAGTCCGACGAGCGGCGCAGCGGTCCCGGTGTACGGCGAGGCCTGACTCGACGAAACCTCAAGATCGTTTTTTGTGAGCCTCACAGCGGTGATCTATCTGTACGTTTGTTGAAACGGTTCTTCAAGAAGGTCAGATTTATCAAAACCCGACGTAGACGAGGCACGTATGGCAGAGACATCGGCAGATCGAGAGCAGTGGGCCACCCGTCTCGGGTTCATCCTCGCTGCAGTCGGGAGCGCAGTCGGGCTCGGGAACATCTGGCGGTTCCCGTTCCAGATCGGACAGGAGGGCGGCGGCGCCTTCCTGCTCGTGTATCTACTCTTCGTCGTGCTCATCGGGATCCCCGTGATCCTCGTCGAGTTCGTCATCGGACGGCGGTCCAAGCAAAGCCCAGTGAAGGCGTTTTCCGAACTGGGATACGGTAACTGGCGATATATCGGCGGGCTGTTCGTCCTCACCGGGCTGATGATCATGTCCTTTTACTCCGTCGCGGCGGGGTGGGTACTGCGATACACGGGCGGTAGCGTGACCGGCGCCTACTTCGAGAACCCGGAGGCGTACTTCGCGACGATCTCGGAGGGGACGATGACGATCGCGTTACACGGCCTCTTCATCGCGCTGACTGCCGTCATCGTCGCAGCGGGGGTCAAACGCGGCATCGAACTCGCCGTCAAGACGATGATTCCGGCACTGGTCGTCGTCATGGTCGCACTGATCGGGTATGCCGCGACACTCGACGGCGCGATGGCTGGCTACTCGTGGTTCCTTTCGCCCGACCTCGACGTCCTCGCCGAGAACTGGATGTCGATCCTGCCGGCGGCTGCCGGACAGGCGTTTTTCACCCTGTCGCTCGGGATGGGCGTGATGATAACGTATGCCTCGTATCTCGGCGAGGATCGGAACCTCGTCGAGGACAGCGGCTGGATCGCCGGGCTCGACACGCTGATTGCGGTCATGGCCGGTTTCATCATCTTCCCGGTGCTGTTCGCGATCGGCGCGACGCCGGGTGACGGCGGCCCCGGGGAGCTGTTTATCGGCGTCGGCGGAGCGATCGCCGAGATCCCGGGCAGTCACATTGTCGGGTTGCTCTTTTTCGGCGTGGTAGCGATCGGCGCACTGTCGAGCGCGATCAGCATCCTCGAAGTGCTGGTCTCGTACCTGATCGACTCGTACGGCGTCGACCGGCAGCGAGCGACCTACGGCATGGCGGGCCTGATCTTCCTGCTCGGCGTTCCGTCGGCGATGGATCTCGATACGCTCGGTCTCATCGACGGCATCACCGGCGGCTTCATGCTCCCGCTTGGCGTCTTCTTGCTGGTCATCTTCGTCGGCTGGGTGTTCCCCCGTTCCGACGACGAGCTATCGAAGGGGCTCAAAAGCGGGGCCGAAGGGCGACTCCCCCAGCTCTGGCTGTGGTACGTCCGAACTGTGGTCCTCGTCGTCGTCGCCATCGTGCTGGTCTTCGAGGCGTATAACCAGCTCGTCGCGTTCGGCGTTATCGGCTGAGTCTAACAGTCCCTGGTTGCGGAAATCTTTTCCATTCGGTCGCCGATACTCGCGATATGAAGACGACCGAGAGGGAGATTGCATGACGATGGAAGATCGCTTGGCGGAACTCCGGGAGCTCCGCGAAGAGGCCGAACTCGGCGGTGGCGAGTCCCGGATCGAGCGCCAGCACGAGAAGGGCAAAATGACCGCCCGCGAGCGGATCGAGTATTTCCTCGACGACGGCACCTTCCACGAGTTCGACAAGCTCCGGACTCACGGCAGCCACAACTTCGGGATGGAGGAAAAGAAGATCCTGACCGATGGCGTCGTGACGGGCTACGGTGAGGTCGACGGGCGGAAGGTGTTCGTCTTCGCCCACGACTTCACCGTCTTTGGCGGCTCACTGGGCGAAGTGTTCGCCGAGAAAATTTGTAAGGTGATGGATACCGCGATGGAGGTCGGCTGTCCGATCGTCGGCCTGAACGACTCCGCCGGAGCGCGGATTCAGGAAGGCGTCAACAGCCTCGCTGGCTTCACCGAGATTTTTCATCGGAACCAGAAGGCAAGCGGTGTCGTGCCACAGATCTCCGGGATCATGGGCCCCTGTGCGGGTGGTGCGGTCTACTCTCCCTCGATCACCGACTTCATCTTCATGGTCGAGGACACGAGCCACATGTACATCACGGGGCCGGGCGTCACCAAAACGGTCACCGGCGAGGAAGTCTCTCACGAGGAACTCGGCGGCGCGTCGACACACAGTTCGACGACGGGCGTGGCGCAGTTTTCGGTCCCCGACGACGAGACGGCGCTCGACCGGATCCAGCATCTGCTCTCCTACCTTCCGCAGAACAACGTCGAGGACCCGCCACGGGTCGAGCCGTGGGACGATCCTGACCGACAGGACGAGGAACTGGAACAGATCGTCCCGCCGAGCCCGCAGAAACCGTACGATATGGTCGATGTCATCGACTCGGTGATGGACGAGGGCTCCTTTTTCGAGGTCAACGAGAACTTCGCGAAGAACATCGTCGTTGGCTTCTCGCGACTCGACGGACACTCGGTCGGTGTCGTCGCGAACCAGCCCCGGGTCAACGCCGGGACGCTCACGGTCGATTCGAGCATGAAGGCAGCTCGTTTCGTCCGCTTCTGTGATGCGTTTAACATCCCGATCGTCTCCTTTGTCGACGTCCCGGGCTACATGCCGGGTACCGATCAGGAACATCGTGGGATCATCCGCCACGGCGCGAAACTGCTCTACGCGTACTCCGAGGCAACAGTACCACTCCTCACGGTTATCACGCGCAAGGCCTACGGCGGGGCCTACTGCGTGATGGCATCGAAACATCTCGGCGCGGACGTCAACTACGCCTGGCCGACGGCCGAGATCGCGGTGATGGGTCCACAGGGCGCGGTGAACCTGCTCTACAGCGACGAGCTCGAAGCCGCAGAGGACACCGAGGCGCTCCGTCAGGAGCTGATCGAAGAGTACCGCGACGAGTTCGCCAACCCCTACACCGCTGCCGACCGGGGCTATCTCGACGACGTCATCGAGCCGACCGAGACGCGCCCGCGGCTCGTGCAGGATCTCGAGATGCTCCGCTCGAAGCGAGAGGACCAACCGGACAAGAAACACGGCAACATCCCGCTCTGAGCGATGCCCGACACTACTACCGACCCGGAAGCGGTCAACCAGCCCCTCGGGGACGTACTGCCACAGGACGTCTCCCTGTCGCTTCCCGACGACGCGAGCGACGCCGAGGCGGCCGCGATTGCCGCGGCGATCGGCGCACATCTCCGCGACAGGGAACTGGCCGCGGTCCGTGGAGAAAGTGAGGAAGAAACATGGCAGGGCAAGCAGTGGGCCTTTGCCGGAAAACTCGACGGTTGTGGCGGCTCAACACGACGTGTGCCGCTCGACGCGCCGACCGATCCGTGGACCGCTGCCGGGCGGAGCGACCGATTCTAGCGTTTTTGGGTTCTCAAGCGGCTGGAATCGGAGCGGAGCTTATGTCCACCCCCCGTGTTTATCCCATCGATGGCTACGACCGAATCCGAGATGAACGTCAGCGACTCGGTCGCCGATCTGATCGGTGAGACGCCACTGCTTTGCATCGATGAGAACCTCTACGCGAAGATCGAGGCACAGAACCCCTACTCGGTGAAAGATCGGATCGGCCGCGAGATCATCGACGCCGCGGAGCGATCCGGCGCGCTCGAACCGGGCGGAACCGTCGTCGAGGCGACCAGTGGCAACACCGGGATCGGGCTCGCCGCGATTTCGGCTGCCCGTGGGTACGACTGCGTGCTGACGATGCCCGAGTCGATGTCCGAAGAACGCCGTGCCATGCTCGCCGCGCTGGGCGCGGAGCTGGAGTTGACACCGGCCGACGACGGCATGACGGGTGCGAACGAGCGGGCTGCGGAAATCGTCGACGAGCACGACAACGCCATCCTCGCCCGACAGTTCGAAAACGAAGCAAATCCGACCGCTCATCGCAAGACGACTGGCCCGGAGATTTGGCGAGATACGGGCGGGCGCGTCGATGCGGTCGTCGCGGGGGTCGGGACGGGAGGCACGATCACTGGGCTTGCCGAGTACTTCGACGAGGAACGCGGCGCGGATGTCACGACCGTCGCCGTGGAACCGGCCGAATCACCAACGTTGACCGAGCAAAGCGACGATAGTCACGGAATACAGGGGATCGGGCCGGGCTTCGTACCGGAGATACTGCGGACGGAACTCGTCGACGACGTGCGGGCTGTAGACACCGACCGTGCCAAAGAGACGGCGAGACGGCTCGGACGTGAGGAGGGACTCATGATCGGCATTTCCTCGGGTGCAGCGCTGGCCGCGGGACGGGAATACGCGGCGGAGAACCCCGATGATTGCACCGTCGTCATTCTCCCCGACACTGGTGAGCGGTATCTATCCACGGACCTGTTCGCGCCCGAGTGACTCCCCGAACCGGAAAAGTAAGGTACGTGGTCGCTGATACTTCGATCAAGAATGTTCCGGAAGGTCTTGGTCGCAAACCGCGGGGAGATCGCGGTCCGGGTGATGCGCGCCTGTGAGGAGTTGAACGTCGGGACAGTCGCTGTCTACAGCGAGGCCGACAAGAACGCCGGCCACGTCCGATACGCCGACGAGGCCTACAACATCGGCCCCGCACGGGCGGCCGACTCCTATCTCGACCACGAGGCGGTCATCGAGGCGGCACGGAAGGCAAACGCCGACGCGATCCATCCCGGCTACGGCTTCCTCGCGGAGAACGCCGAGTTCGCCGACAAAGTCGAGGAGACCGAGATCACGTGGATCGGCCCCTCGGCCGACGCCATGGAGCAACTGGGCGAGAAAACGAAAGCGCGCAAGGTCATGGATTCGGCCGACGTCCCGATCGTTCCAGGGACCACCGACCCGGTGACCGAACCGGAGGAAGTCGAGGCGTTCGGCGAGGAACACGGCTACCCGATCGCGATCAAGGCCGAGGGCGGCGGCGGCGGACGCGGTATGAAGATCGTCGAGGGGCCAGACGAAATCGAAGACCAGCTGACGAGCGCGAAACGCGAGGGTGAGGCCTATTTCGACAACGATTCGGTGTATCTCGAACGCTTTCTGGAAAATCCCCGTCACGTCGAGGTCCAGATCATCGCCGACGGCGAGGGTAACGTCAGACACCTCGGGGAGCGGGACTGCTCACTTCAGCGCCGCCACCAGAAGGTGATCGAGGAAGGGCCGAGCCCGGCACTCACGGATGAGCTGCGCGAGCAGATCGGCGAAGCGGCCCGTCGCGGCGTGCAGGCCGCCGATTACACGAACGCCGGGACCGTCGAGTTTCTCGTCGAGGAGGACGTCGACCGAGAGGCTGGCGAACTGCTGGGCGCGGAGACGAACTTCTACTTCCTCGAAGTGAACACCCGCATTCAGGTCGAACACTGCGTCACCGAGGAGATCACGGGCATCGATATCGTCAAGTGGCAGATCCGCGTCGCTGCGGGCGAGGAGCTGGCCTTCGAACAGGACGACGTCGAGATCGACGGGCACGCGATCGAGTTCCGGATCAACGCCGAGAACGCCGCCGAGGAGTTTGCGCCCCAGACGGGGACGCTGCGGACCTACGATCCGCCGGGTGGGATCGGCGTGCGCGTCGACGACGCGCTCCGGCAGGGCGACGAGATCGGCGGCGATTACGATTCGATGGTCGCGAAGCTGATCGTCTACGGCAGCGACCGGGACGAGTGTATCAGCCGGAGCCTGCGTGCGCTCCGGGAGTTCGAGATCGACGGGCTGACCACCGTCATTCCGTTCCACCGGCTGATGTTGAGCGACGAGGCGTTCGTCGACGGGCAACATACGACCAAGTACATCGACGAGCAGCTGGATCCGGCCCGGATCGAGGAGGCCCAGGCCCAGTGGGGCTCGGAGACGATAGAAGACGATGCCGACGACGAGGCAGTCGTCGAGCGACAGTTCACGGTCGAAGTCAACGGCAAGCGGTTCGACGTCGATCTCGAAGAGCGCGGGGCGACGCCGATCGCGGCACAGCCGTCCTCGGGCGGCGACGACCGGCCGGACACGGTCGGTCCCGGCGGGACCGACGACACGGAGATCACGGGTGACGGCGAGACCGTCACTGCGGAGATGCAGGGAACCATTCTGGAGATCAACGTCGAGGTCGGCGACGAAGTCGCCGCGGGCGACGTAATCTGCGTCCTCGAAGCGATGAAGATGGAAAACGACGTGGTCGCCGAGCGCGGAGGCGAGGTCACCCAGGTCGCCGTCGCGGAAGAGGACAGCGTCGACATGGGCGACGTGCTCGTCGTGCTAGAGTAGGCGTTCGACGTTCGCACCAACGAGGCTTTACTCGGTCCGTAACTACACCCAGCAAATGCACCGTCGTACCTATCTTCGTGGGGCTGCCGGTCTCGGCATCGTCGCGGCCGCGGGCTGTCTCGGTGAGGACGGACCGACAGCGCTCGATGCACCCGACGACCAGCTGGCAGATCCGGCGGATCTCGCCTATCCCGCCTACGGGCAGGAGCTGCCCGACGCCACGCTCCCCTCACCGATTCACGACCGGGACGTGAGCACCCGCGAGTTCGTCGGCGATCGCCACACGCTGCTGACGTTTCTATTCACGCGCTGTCACGAGGTCTGTCCGGCGCTGACCGCGAACCTGGCGCAGGTCCAGACCCACGCTGCCGAGGACGACTACAGCGATGATGTCGCACTCGTGCCGGTCACGTTCGATCCGGTCTACGACACCGAGGACGTGCTCCGTGAGTTCACCGAGGCGAGGGGAGCCGACCCGACCGCAGAGAACTGGCAATTTCTGCGCCCCGAGAGCGACGAGCGCGCCGAGGAAGTCATCGGCGAGACCTTTGGCGTCCCGTTCCAGCAGACTGACGCGTACACACCCGACGAGGGGGACACCCACGAGATGGAGTTCAACCACCAGTCCCTGACGCTGCTGGTCAACGTCGACGGCTACGTCGAGCGCGCTTACGCCGACGGAGCGCCCCAGCCTGATGTCGTGCTCGACGATCTGACAGCAGTTCGGAATCACTTCGAATGAACCGGAGGGAGTTCGTCGCCGCGGCGGCGAGCGTGGGGGTGCTCGGAACGGGTGCAGCCGTCGCGACCGACCGGATCGATCTGAGAGAACCGTCCGATACGGCGACGGTCGAGCCGATCGAAATAGAGACGCTCGACGGGCCGGGGAGCACGGCCGGGTCGATGGCCGTTCTCGAACATGGGCGCGTTACGCTCGTGTCCGTCTTTGCAACGTGGTGTCGCATCTGTGAAGATTCGATGCCCGCATTGGGGCAGGTGTACGACGGGTACGGGGACGACGTCCGATTTCTCTCGGTCTCGAACGAGGCTATCGGTGGAACGGTAACCAGGGACGATATCGTCGACTGGTGGGAACGCCACGACGGTCGCTGGCCGGTCGGCGTCGATACCGATCTGGCACTGACTGCCGAGTTCGACGTCGGAACCGTTCCGACGACGCTCGTGCTGGGCGCAGACAACGAGGTTGCGTGGCGCTCGACCGGCGAGAAGACGGTCGAGGAACTACAGTCCGGCATCGATGGAGCGCTGGGTAACCCATGAGTTCGCTCGGCTTTCTCGCCGCGGCAGGGCTGGCCGCGGGTGCTGGCGTCGCGACGTTTTTCTCGCCGTGTGCGTACGCCCTGCTCCCCGGTTACGTGGGCTACTACGTCGCCGCGACGGGCGACGAGCAACCGCCGCTATCGGGAGCGATACTCAGGGGTGGCGCGGCAACCGCCGGTGTCATCGTCGTGTTCGCTACGCTGGCCCTGCTCGCGGTCGCCATCCAGCAGTCGATCGAGGCGTATCTTCCAACGGTGGAGCTACTCGTCGGCGTCGCGCTGGTGGCCCTTGGCGTCGCGCTGGCTGCCGACCTCGGCCCGCGTCCCCACGTCTCGCTTCCGGAGCGACGGACGACAGTGCTTGGCTTCGGCGGCTTCGGCGCGCTGTACGCGCTCGCGGCTGCGGGCTGTGTCGCGCCCCTCTTCCTGTCGATCGTCTTCCAGTCGGTCGCCCTGCCGACGGCACAGACGATCGGCGTGCTCGGAGTATACGCGGGCACGTTCGGCGCGCTGATGCTGGCAACGACAGTGCTGACCGCGATTGGCCACGGGGTCGGTGTCGGTCGGGTAGCGCTTCCGGCCCGCCGTCTCGCCCGGATCGGGGGCGGCGTCCTCGTCCTCGCGGGACTGGTACAGCTCTGGCTGGCGCTCTAGGGATTGCGGGGCTTTCTTTTATCCCCTCACCGTTCGTGCACGTATGTTGACGTTACTGTGGCTTCTCGGCCTCTCTGCGATCGCTACGGCACTCGTCTGGAAGGGCAGTCTCTATCTCGAAGGCGCGGCCGACAGGCTGGCGCTGTACTACGGCCTGCCGGCGATCGTGCAGGGATCGATCATCGCCGCTGCGGGCTCCAGCTTTCCCGAACTGGCGAGTGTCGTGATCGCTACCGTACTGTACGAGGAGTTCGTGCTCGGCGTCGGCGCGATCGTCGGCTCGGCGGTGTTCAACGTGCTCGTGATCCCCGCCCTCTCGGTGCTGGCTCGGCGAGGAACCCTGGAGTCCAGCCGCGCGCTGGTCTACCGGGAGGCGCAGTTCTACATCATCTCCGTCGCCGCCCTGTTGCTGGTCTTTTCGTTTGCCGTGATCTACTATCCGGTCGAGGGCGCTGGCGGGCTCGTGGGTGAGATCACCCGACCGCTCGCGATCGCCGCGATCGCACTGTACGCGCTCTATCTGTTCATCCAACAGCAGGAGACGAGCGACTTCGACGCCCCCGATCCACCGTCCTCGCTCTCGGTGGGCAAGCAGTGGGGGCTGCTCGCGCTTGGCCTGTTCGTCATTCTGATCGGCGTCGAGTTGCTCGTTCGCGCGGCCGTCGGGCTTGGCGAGTTCTTCGGAACGCCCTCCTTTCTCTGGGGGCTGACGATCATCGCGGCCGGAACGAGCCTGCCGGACGCGATCATCAGTGTCCGCGCCGCACAGAGCGGTGACTCGACGATCAGCCTCGCGAACGTCTTCGGAAGCAACATCTTCGACCTGCTGGTCGCGATCCCGGTCGGCGTCTTGATCATCGGGGCGGCCGAGATCGACTTTGCGGTCGCCGCGCCGATGATGGGCTTTCTGATCGTCGCCACGATCGCACTCTTTGCCGCCGCACGGACCGACTTCGAGATCACCGATCCCGAAGCGTGGCTGTTGCTCTGTCTGTACGGGCTCTTCGTCTGCTGGATGATCTTAGAGAGCGTCGGCGTGACGGGGTTCGTCCTATAACAGGCGCTCAAGCAACTCGACGGGATGTGGTGGCTTTTCGGTCGCCCCATCCCGCTCTCCCAGCTGGCTTCGACAGGAGGTTCCCGGCGTCGTGACGATCTCGCCGTCGCTGCGCCCGACCTGATCGAACAGGATCGAGCCGATCGCCCGACTCATCGAGTAGTGTTCGGCCTCGTAGCCGAAGCTTCCGGCCATGCCACAGCAGCCACTGTCGAGCTCGTCGACGTCGTAGCCCGCCCGTTCGAGGACGTTTGTGACGTGGTGGTCACGTTTCGTCGCCTTCTGGTGGCAGTGACCGTGGTAGGTCACGGCGGCGTCGCCGCCGGTCGGGACATCGAGCGCGAACCCGTTGAGGTACTCCATGATGCCGTAGCTGTTCGCGGCGACCCGTTCGACGTCCTCGCCATCGAGTAGATCGAGATAGTCCGACTGGACCATCACCGCGTCGGACGGCTCGATGAACACGACGTCCCAGCCGTCCCGTACGTCCGGAACTAGCTCGGCGACGTTCTTTTCGGCGCGCTTGCGTGCGAGCTCGAGAAACCCCTTGGAAAAGGGCGGGCGGCCGCTTCCGGTCACGTCCTCGGGAACCCGAACGTGGACGCCCGCGGCTTCGAGGACGCGGATCGTGGCCAGCCCGATCTCGGGATCGCTGTAGTTGGTGTACGTATCGGGGAACAGCAGGACTTTCCGATCGGCCTCCTCGACAGTAACTTCGACATCACGGTCAGCGGCCTGTTCGACGAGCGATCGACGCTCGAAGGTCGGCAAGTCGCGTTCGCGGGCGATGCCGGCGAGCTTTTCGGTCAGGATTCCCGACCCGGGAAGCTTTCCGAACCAGTTCGACAGGGGGGCGGTTGCACTCCCCAGCGTAGCGACCAGCTCCACGTTGGCAAAGAGCCGGTCGCGCAGGCTTGCCCCCTCGCGTTTGTGATGCTCGTGAGTCAACTCGGCTTTGAGCTTCGCCATATCGACCTCGCTGGGACAGTCCCGCGCACAGCCCTTACAGCCGATACACAGGTCGAGGACTTCGGTCACGAACTCGTCGGAAAACGCTTCCTCCTCTGGCAACTCGCCGCTCATCGCCCGGCGGAGCGCGTTCGCCCGCCCGCGGGTGCTCGTGATCTCCTCGTCTGCGGCGCGGTAGGTCGGACACATCACGCCGCCGGTCGTCTCCTGACTCCCACGACAGTCCCCACAGCCGTGACAGAGCTCTGCCATCCCCTGAAAGCCGTTCTCGTTCTCCCAGTTCAGCACGGGATCGAAACCGGTGTCGAAACTGTAGTCGGTGTCAAACCGCAGGTTCTCCGTCATGTCGGGCGCGGTCCGATTGGCTCCCGGCCGATAGCCACAGACCTGGCCCGGGTTGAGTAGCCAGTCGGGATCGAACGCCGCCTTCAGATCGCGGAAGAGCGCCCAGACATCGTCCCCGTAGAGCTTGCGGTTCCACTCAGTGCGGGCCCTCCCGTCGCCGTGTTCGCCCGAGACCGAGCCGTCGTATTCGACGACGAGGTCGGTAACCGCGTCGGCGATGGCCTCCATTCGATCGATCCCGCCTGCGGTTTTCGTGTCGACGAGCGGGCGGATATGCAGACAGCCCGGACCGGCGTGACCGTATAAACTGGCGAACGTGTCGTGTTCGGCCAGCACGTCCTGTACGTCCGCGACGTACTCGGGGAGGTTCTCCGGGGGGACGGCCGTATCCTCGATAAAGGAGATGTGTTTCGCGTCGGACGTGCGGGAGAGCAAGATCGGCAGGCCGGATTTTCTGAGCTGCCAGAACGTCGAGCGACGGTCGGCGTCGTGGGCTTCGAGCGCGTCAAACGCCGTCGTCGGCGCGTCGGTGCGGGCCGCGGCGTCCGTGCCGGGAGCGCCCTCGGGCGTCGCGTCCGGGACACGGTCGGCGTATAGATCCGCAACGCGCTGGAGGCCCTCCGCGTCGCTGCCAGCGTAGAACTCCACGAGCAGGGCCGTATCGGTTCCGTCGGGGAGCATTTCGACGAGGTCGGCGAACTCAGCGGTCTCCCGGGCCAGATCGAGCAGGACGTCGTCGAGCACTTCCACAGCGGCGGGATCGTGTTCGAGGACTGGCGCGACGTCTTCCATGGCAGCCCGAAGCTCCTCGTAACACAGCAACGCGACCGCCTTGGTCTCCGGTACCGGTTCGAGCGAGACCGTGGCTTCTGTAATGATCGCGAGGGTCCCCTCGCTGCCGGCGAGCAAGCGAGCGAGGTTGACCGAGCCGCTCTCGGCTTCGTCGAGCAGCCGATCGAGGTTGTAGCCCGAGACGTTTCGTTTCAGCTGTGGGTACACCTCCCGGATCGTGCTCCCGTGGCCGTCGATGATGTCCACGATCCCCGCGTAGATCCGGCTCTCCGCGTCACCCTCGCGATCCGCGCGCTCGCGGAGCGTCGAGAGCGACATCTCACCAAAGGTCGTGACGGTGCCGTCCGCGAGGACGGCTTCGACTTCCTCGACGTACGCGTCCGTCAGGCCGTATTTCAGCGAGTGCGCGCCGGTCGAGTTGTTACCGATCGCCCCGCCGATCGTGCTCCGGTTGCCCGCGGCCGGATCGGGCGCGAACTTCAGGTCGTGTGGTTCGAGGGCCCGGTTGAGCTCGTCGAGGATCACACCGGTCTGGACGCGTGCCGTCCGCGCGTCGGCATCGACGCCGAGCAGGCCGTCCATCCGTCGGGTGAAATCCAGCACGACCGCTTCGTTGACCGCCTGCCCGGCGAGGCTCGTCCCACCACCGCGGGGCAGGACCGGGATCTCCCGGCGCGCGCAGTACGACATGACTGCGGCGACATCGTCGGTCGACGACGGGTGGACGACCCCGATCGGGGTCAGTTCGTAGGCACTGGCATCAGTCGCGTAGAGGGACTTCGAGTACTCGTCGAACCGCACGTCGCCGTCGATCAGTTGTTCGAGGTCGTCGACCAGCCCGCTCCGGTGAACCTCGTCGCTCCGGTAGTCGTATGCTGCGCGCCGGTCGGTCGCCGGTGGGTTGAAAGAATCGCTCATGGGTGAGAGATCGGGCGAGAGAGCGTCAGTGATTGTATGTCAGACTTCGCGGTAATGAATCGTTCGGGAACCGTCGAAGAAAAACCGGGGTGTTGTCAGAAGAATATTCAGTTTTATTTGCCGACGGGTTACAAACGAACACCAGATTGCGTTACTGTGTAACGTGTTATCGTAACCTTGGTCGGTATACCGACAA
>OBKM01000158.1_pt1 | contig 32801 bp, 30 predicted proteins | sample 1519691 | NCBI WGS metagenome assembly OBKM01 (sample SAMEA37050418, study PRJEB22526) | metagenome | biome: saline pan; feature: lake; material: water | place: Egypt | collected 2015 | depth 0.5 m
ATTTGAACCGGGGTCACGGGCACCCAAGGCCCGAAGTATACCAGGCTAACCCACGGTCCCTCACCCGTAGTAGCCGCATCCGCCGCTAAAGCGTTTCGTTCGCCGATGCCCGTTCTCGCGTCTGCCCCGACTCGCCGTTGACGACTCACACCCCCCAGAAGTAGACGATTCCCAGCGTCGTCACGACGGTCAAGATCACCTGGAGCGGCGCGCCGAGACGGAAGAAGTCCGTGAACTTGTAGCCGCCCGGTCCGTACACCATCAGGTTCGTCTGGTAGCCGATCGGGGTGAGCATCGCGGTTGACGCCGCGAACGTCACCGCGAGCACGAACGAGAACGGGTCAGCGCCGATCGCGTTCGCGGTGTCGATGGCGACCGGGATCATCAACACGACGCTGGCGTTGTTGCTGACGACGTTCGTGATGAGCGCGGTGAACAGGTAGAACAGCCCGAGCACGATCACCGCGTCTAATCCGCCGGACGAGACGACGACGACGCTCGCGAGCCACTCGGCGGCCCCCGTCCGCTCCATCGCGACGCCGAGCGGGATGAGCCCGGCCAACAGGAAGATCACGCTCCAATCCACCGAGGAGTACACCTCGTTCGGCTTCACACACCCGGTCGCGACCATCGCGACGATCCCGCCGAGCGCACTCACGAGGATCGGGACGACCTCCAACGCCGCCAGCCCGACGACGACGGCGATGATACCGATCGCGATCGGGATCTTGCTCGTCCGGAAGTCCGGACGCGTCAGGCGTCCGCCGACGATGAAGTTGCGGTCGTTGCTGAACCGGCCTATCGTCTCTTCTGTCGCCTGCAACAGGAGCGTGTCGCCGGCGCGGAGCCGTCGCTCGTCCATCCGCGCGTGGATGATCGTCCCGCCGCGTCGGATCGCGAGCACCGTGGCATCGTACCGGTCGCGGAAGTTGAGCGTCTCCAGCGTCTCGCCGATCAGCGGTGCCTCCGGCGAGATGATCACCTCGACGAGGTTCTGTTCGGTCTCCGCCTCGATCGCCTCGTCCTCGGTGGTGAGCTGGTCCTCGCTCACCTCTGCGTCGGGCGCCAGGTCGAGCCCCTCGGCGTCGACGAGGGCCATGAGACTTGCGCGGTCCGTCCGCAACACCAACACGTCGCCCTCTCGGATCTGCTTCGGTCCGAGCGGCTCCGTGAACGCCCGGTCGTCGCGGACGAGCTGCACGATGTCTGCGTCGACATCGAGCTCGTCGAGGCTCTGCGTGACGGTCTTTCCGATGAGCGGCGAATCGTCGCGAACGACGACCTCCGTCAGGTACTCCGTCATCTCGAACCCCTCGATCAGCTCGTCGTCGATCTGTACGCGCTCCGGGAGGAGGTATCGGCCGACGGTCGCGAGGTAGACGCCGCCGGTCAGGAGGACGATGAGGCCGAGCTGCGTGAACTCGAACATCGAGAACGGCCGGCCGATGAGCCGCGCCGAGACGTCCGAGGCGAGGATGTTCGTCGAGGTTCCGATCAGCGTCAGCATGCCGCCGAGCATCGCCATGAACGACACCGGCATCAACAGCTTCGATGGCGAGATCCCCGTCTTCTTCGAGATCGCCGACACCATCGGGATCATGATGGCGACGACCGGCGTGTTGTTGATGAACCCTGCCGTCCCGCCGGAGAGCCCCAACACCGCGAGCAGCTGTTTGAACGGGCTGTCGCCGAACGTCTCGGCGATCCACGCGCCGATCATGTTGATGAGCCCCGACTGCCGGATCCCCTCGCTGAGCACGAACATCGCGAGCACCGTTATCGTCGCGGAGCTGGCGAAGCCGCCGACGCCGGTCGCCGCGTCGACCCGCGTCCACGGTTCGAGGACGATCAGCGCGACCATCACCCCGATGGCGGTGATGTCGATCGGTACCGGCTCGGTGATAAAGAGGAGGAGCGCGACCGTGATGATCGCGAAGACGACGAGCATGCCGACGGTCAACGGCGGTACCGTCGTTCCCGTCAGTACCGCCTCCGACGAAAGCATACTCGACCGACGACGCCCCGCGAGCAAAAGCGTTGATACATCTTCGAGGCCGGCTGACGGGCGGGCCGAATTCGACGACGGGCCCCGTCCTCACCTCCGAAGACGGGCTCCGTCCTCACTCTTCGTCGTCGCGCAGTTCGAGGTCGGCGACGATGTCGTACGGGTCCGTCCCCTTCCGCACGGCATCGAGGATGTAGAAGGCCTCGTCGGGCGCGAGGAAGTGTCTGGTCACGCCCCGGCCGAGCGGAGTCGGGGAGAAGCCGTCGATGAACCCCCACTCCAACAGCTTCCCGACCGCGTGTTTCGTCGGCACCTCGCCGATCATGCGGTCGTTGAGCCGCTTCGCCCGCTTGCCGGCGACGACGATGTTCGCCAGCGTCTCCTCGACGGCGGCGGTCTCGTCGTAGTGTGTCGCGACGTCCTCCATCTCGCCTTTTAATAGGGTGAACGCGACCTCGTCCTCGGTGCGGTCCATCGAGTTGTGGTAGACGCCGTCGGGCTCGACGAGGAGGTAGACGCGGCCGCGGTCGTGGTAGTCCGGCCGGCCGGCCCGTCCGAGCATCTGCGAGAACTCCTGAACGGAGAGCCACTCGATCCCCATCGCCAGCGAGTCGAAGATCACCTGCGAGGCGGGGAAGTCGACGCCGGCCGCCAGCGCCGCCGTGGTGACGACCGCCGAGAGATCCTGATTCCCGAACTGTCGTTCCACCTGCTTCCGGCGCTTGTAGTCGAGTCCCGCGTGGTACGGCGCGGAGTCGTACCGGAGCTTCCGGCTGATCTCGTGGCAGCGCCGTCGGGAGTTGGTGAAGATGATCGTCTGCCCGCGGTACCCCTTCGACGATTTCGTGTCGAACTCGCGTTTCACCAGCTTGTCCGCGATGTCGGCCTTCTCGCGGCTGTCCGCGAAGGTGACGTGGCGCTCGATCGGCACCGGCCGCTCCTCGTACTCGATGAGCGTCGCTCGGAGCTTCTCGGCGAGCCACTCCGGGTTCCCGACCGTCGCCGACAGGTAGACGAACTGCGTCCCGCCGTAGCCCGTGTGCGTCTCCATCCGGCTCTCGCTGTAGTATTTCAGCCGCGAGATGAGTCCGTCGAGGCGGTGGCCCCGCTCGCCCTCCTTGAGGGTGTGGACCTCGTCGATGACGACCGTGCCGACGTCGCCGAGGTCCTTCCCGGTCCGGAGCGCGTGGTCGATCCCCTCGTACGTGCCGACGATAATGGCGGCGTTCGGATCGAAGCGGTTACCGTCGTCGTTCACCCGGGAGGAGCCGACCCGGATCGAGACGTCGAGGCGGTCGCCGTAGCGGTCCTCGAAATCCTCGTGCTTCTGGTTGGCGAGCGCGACGAGCGGCACCAAAAACAGGAGCTTTCCCTGCCCTTTCAGCGCCCGGTCGATCCCGGCCAGCTCGCCGACCAGGGTCTTCCCCGTCGCGGTCGCGCTCACCACCAGCTGGTCGTCGCCGTCGAGGAGGCCGTTTCGGATCGAGAGGCTCTGGACCGGGAGCAGCTCCTCGAAGCGGCCTTGGAGGTGCGCGGACAGGTCGGGGTGGAGATCGAGCTCGTCGGTCCGCACCGGAGAGATGTCGTCGACGTTCGCCGACACCTCGTCGTACTTCGTCAGGTCCGGATCGAGCCCGCCCTGCAGCAGGCTCACGATCCGGTCTAAGTCGCCAGCCTCGTACAGCAGCTCCTCTAACCGCTCCTCGGCCGCGCCGGTGAACTGCCCCTTATACGATAGCTCTCGCTCCAGCTCGCGGCGGGCGCAGTCGCGGCAGATCAGCTCGTCGTTGTGCTCGATCGCGGTGTCGGCCGTGATCGGTCCGTACCGTCCGTCGTTCGCGCACCGCCGACAGGTCCGGACGGTGAGCGACTCCAGCTGGTAGCCGGCGAGCATCGCTTCCAGCCGCTCGCGGTTCTCCGGGGCGGTCTGCTCGGAGATGCGGATGCGGTCGGCCGCCCGCGCGAGTTCGACGAACTCGTCCGGCTGCCGAGGGTGGTCCTCGCCGTCGCGGATGACGCGGAACTTCCCCGGACGGGGGCCGGCGGACGTCTCCTTGAGCTCGAGCCGCCCGCGGAGCACCCGACTCCCGTCCCGGGTGGCGACGACGGTGTAGTCGCTCCGCGCCTCGTGTAAGAAGAGCGTGCCGACCTCGGCCAGCTGCTGTGACACGATATAAGCGATAGGCGATCGGGGTATTTCAGCCGTTCGGCTGCGACCGGCTCTCCGACATCTATCGGTGGCTGGCCACGGTCGACGGCGTTCTCGACGGCGACGCTCAGAACACCGCTCTGAACGCGCCGACCGCGATCGCGACGATGGCGACGTGGTAGATGAACGTCGAGGTGAACGCGTAGAAGACCAGCGGCAGCACGGGATACTTCGCGATTCCCGCCGGAACGAAGATCAGCCCGCGAAGATAGGGGACGAAGTTCGTGACGAAGACGGCCGGACCGCCGTAGCGATCGAAGAGGTCCTCCACCTGATCGAGCCGCTCCTCGGAGACGGAGACCCGCGGCGCCGACTCGATGCCCGACCGACCGCTGCGGCGAGCCGCGGAGTAAACGACGAGCTGGCCGGCGACGTAGCCGGTCGCGGAGACGAACACGATCAGCGCCGTCTCGGTGCGGTCTGCCCCGATGGCGAGGACGTATCCGGGGAGGAAAATGGAGGTCGGGAGCGGCTTACCTATCAGGGCCCCCTTCAACACGAGGAAGACGAACAGCGCAGGGAGGCCGACGTAGACCAGCAGGGCGAACGCGGCGTCGACGAACGCGTCAAACATCCGATTCGACGTTCGTCGTCGATCCGGATAAGCTATCGCCGTCGCTCTCGGTGGGGCGACACCACCAGAACCGGCGGTAACCGAGCGTCTCGTTCACGCCACCACCCACGAGGGTGGTCCGGCCTCGGTCGAGCGGCCGACACAGCCACGGCTCGCGTCGTGCGGTCCGGGAAAACGAAGGGCGCGTCGGGTGTCGTTACGAGACCAGCAGCTTCTCGCCGCGCTCGACCGTGATCCGGCACGGCGGCGAGAGCTTGTTGTACGCGCGGCGGAACGCCTCTTTCACCACGGGCGCCTGCTCGGGGGTGCAGTACGCGGTGAAGACGATGTCGTCCTTGTCGAGCCGTGCGGCCGTCCCGACCGGCTTGCCGAACGCCTGACGCATCCCGTCGGAGACGCGGTCCGCGCCGGCGCCGGTCGCCTGCTTGTTCTCCCGGATGACCTGGTGGGGGAACTTCCGAAGGGTCATCTTGTAGTTCCCCTCGCCGAGCTCCTTGATCAGGTGACGGTTCGCGGAGAGGCGTGCGCTCTCGAGCGAGCCGTGACGGATCTGGAGTTCTTCGCCGACGCGGAGGCTGATCTCGACGGGGTAGTCGTCCGGCTCCGCAGAGAGGTCGCCCATGTTGTGCTGGGCAATTTTCGAGCCCGGGATCCCCGTGATGTACTCGCGTCGGGTGAACGAGGGCTTATCGATCGTCCGGTACATAGAGGCGGGTTTGTCAGACATGGCTACTTGTCGGATGTAGCCGGTGCTGCGGCGATAAAGCCTTCGATACCACCGCGTCACCGACGGGGTGTCGGCCTTCGATCACTCCCCCGTCGTCGGCTCAAGCGCGACGTGATCGAACCCGCGGTCCGCGAGCCGCTCTGCCGCGCGCTCGGTGACGGAGGGGGCGACGAGGACGCCGCGAACGACGGGGTCGCTCTCGGGAGACACTCCGCGGCCGATTTCGGCTGACCCCCGGCTGTCCTCCGCTCTCGGCTCCTCGCCACTCTCCGCTCCCGGCTCCTCGCCGCCCTCCGCTCCCAGCTCTTCGCGGAGCGCCCGCACGTAGCGCGCCAGCTGGCCGACCGCGTCAGGCCCCACTCGCCGTCGTTTCAGCTCCACGACGACCGGAGTCCCGTCCCCGTCGACGCCGAAGATGTCCATCGGTCCGGCGTTGGAAGGTCGTTCGGTCTCGCGCGGCTCGAACCCCGGCTCGATCAGGTCGGGCCGTTCGAGGATTCGGGTCCGGAGGTCCGCTTCGCTCCCGTGCAGCGTCAGGTCCCGACCGCCCGTGACCGACATCGCAGAGAGCTGGTGGACCGCCTCGAAGCGGACCGTGAGCGTCTCGTCGGGGGCGGTTCGCGTCGAACGCACCCGGAGCCGCCCGTCGCGCACCGCGACGTGGTGTTCGGAGCCGGGCGGCTGCCAGTTGACCGGCTCACGTCCCTCGTCGGTGTGCACCAAGGCGGCGCCGTCGGGTTTCAACACGAGCAGGCGGTCGCCGACGCCGAGCTCGGAGGCGGCCCGGCCGTCGTACGTGACCGTACACCGCCCGAAGACGGTTATCAGGTCGCCGCGCTCGAAGGCGTCTTCCAGCTCCCACAGCGCCTCGCGGTGGCTCGGACCGTGGAGGCTCGTCACTGTCACTAGACTGTGTAGGCCGGTGTCAGTGAAAAAGGACTCGCGGGCGAGCTCGCCGCGATCGACGAGGGACGGCTGCGGTCCGGTCAGGTTCCGTGCTCCCAGCTCCCCATGTACTCGCGCTGTTCGTCGGTGAGGTCGTCGTACTCGACGCCCTCAGCGGTGAGCTTGATGTCGGCGACCTCCCGGTCGAGCTCGTCGGGCACGTCGTGGACGCCGGGCTCGTACTGCTCGCCGTTCGCGGCGAGCTCGCGGACGACCACCGCCTGCACGCCGAAGCTCTGGTCCATCACCTCGACGGGGTGGCCCAAGGCGATGGGCGCGGCGAGGTTGACGAGCCGCCCCTCCGCGATCACGTTGAGTACGCGGCCGTCGGGGAGCTCGAACCCCTCGACGCCGTCACGGACCTCGTAGCGGTCGACCGCGAGGTCGTCGAGGTCCTCGAGATTCACCTCGACGTCGAAGTGGCCGGCGTTCGCCAGCAGGACGCCGTCTTGCATCTCCTCGAAGTGTTCGCGGGTGATCACGTCGCGGTTGCCCGTCGTCGTGACGAACACGTCGCCCTTCTTCGCCGCCTCGGCCATCGGGAGCACCTCGTACCCCTCCATGTGCGCTTCGAGCGCCTTCCGCGGGTCGACCTCACAGACGATCACGTTCGCGTTCTGACCGGCGGCCTTCTTCGCGACGCCTTTCCCGCACTGCCCGTACCCTCCGACGACGACGTTCTTTCCGGCCCACGAGAGGTTCGTCGTCATCGCGATGGTCGCGAGCGACGACTCGCCCGTCCCGTGGACGTTGTCGAACAGCTGTTTCATCGGCGTGTCGTTGACGGCGAAGACGGGGTAGTGGAGCTCGCCGTCGGCCTCCATCGCACGCAGGCGGTCGACGCCGGTGGTCGTCTCCTCGGCGCCGCCGACGATGGAATCGATCAGGCCCGGATACTCCTCGTGGACGAGCTTCACCATGTCCATCCCGTCGTCGACGGTGATCGTCGGCTCGTGGGCGAGACACGCGTGCATCGCGTCGTAGTACTCGTCGTCGTCGACACCCCGGACCGCGTAGGAGGTGATCGACTCGTGGGTGTCCAGCGCGGCCGACACGTCGTCGTGCGTCGAGAGGGGGTTACAGCCGGTGATCGCGACCTCGGCACCGCCCTCGGCGAGCAGCTCGACGAGGTTCGCCGTCTTCGCCTCGACGTGCATCGCCATCGCGACGACCTCGCCCTCCAGCGGCTGCTCGTCGGCGAACTCCTCGCGGAGCGCGTTCAGGATCGGCATGTGCTGGAGCGCCCAGTCCATCTTCCGACGCCCCTCGATCTGCGCCGTTTCGAGGTCCGAGAGATGCTGTGACACCGGTGGATACGCGGTTTCGCTCATACGAGACTCTTCGCCCACGGCGCACTAAACCCTGCCGACACGGGGGTGGAGCAGAAGAGGGCCGCGTCGCCGTTATCGTCTCGCGGGCTTACGGTGGGCCGTTTCCGTTACCGTTTCCCTGTCCACGGTCGCTGCCGCCATTCTCACTGTTATCATCGTCGTCTTCGTCGTCGGCCTCGTCGCTACCGCCGCTGTTTCCGGGGTTCTCGGGAGCGTTACCGGGGGCGTCGCTGTCGTTACCTGGTCCAGCGTCGTCCGGAGCGTTACCGGGGGCGTCGCTGTCGTTGCCCGGTCCAGCGTCGTCCGGGGCGTTACCGGGGGCGTCGCTGGCGTTCCCGTTCGCGTCATCCGGACCGCCCGGACTTCCGGCGTGATCGGGCGCGTTACCAGGGTTGTTATCCGTCACGAAGTCGGAGACGGCGGAACCGATGCCGCCCTCACGATCCTGAAGCTGGTCGATGAAGTCGCGGACGAGCTGTCCGAACGGCCGGTCTTCCGCAACGGTCAGGTCGGCCGTCGTCGTGGCGGTCTCGTTCTCGTACTCGGCGGTCACGTCGATGGTGACGTTCTGCACGGCAGCCGGAAGCGTCACCGTGCCGTTCTCGTCGGTCGTGTACTCGCCCTCGCCGGTGTAGGTGACGTTCTGCCCGTCGGCGGTGGTGACGTTCACCGACGCGTTCTCGACTCCAGCGTCGTTCTGCGTCACGGTGACGAGCGGCTCGCCGTCGGTGTTGGTCACGTCGACGGCGAGTTCGGCGGGCGCTTCGAGGTCAACCGTCGTCGTGGCGGTCTCGTTCTCGTATTCGGCGGTTACGTCGATGGTGACGTCTTCCTCGGCTGCGGGCAGCTCGACGGTGCCGTTCTCGTCGGTCGTGTAATCGCCCTCGCCGGCGTAGCTGACATTCTCGTCGACGGTGGTGACGTTGACCGACGCGTTCTCGACGGCGGTGTCGTTGTCCGTCACGGTGACGAGCGGCTCGCCGTCGGTGTCGGTCACGTCGACGGCGAGATCGATGGGCGCTTCGAGATCGACCGTCGTCGAGGCCGTCTGGTTCTCGTACTCGGCGGTCACGTTGACGGTGACGTCTTCCTCGGCTGCGGGCAGCTCGACGGTGCCGTTCTCGTCGGTCGTGTAGTCGCCCTCGCCGGCGTACGACTCGTTCGTCGGGTCAACGACGCTCACGTTCACCGACGCGTTCTCGACGGCAGTGCCGTTATCCGTCACGGTGACTGTCGGTTCGCCGTCCGTGTCGTCTACCTCCACGTCGAGGTCTCCCTCGGCGGCCGCGGCGCCGGCCATCGCGCCGAGCGCGACGACGGCGACCATCAGGATGGCTATCGTGCGTTTGCTCATGTCCATTCGGTGCGTTGCGCCGTTACCGTATAAAAAGGGAACTCGGTTAACTCCGTTTAACCCGGATTATTTCCGGTTTAGCTGTTTCCTCGTCGAACTCCAGTGTGCGGCGGCTTCAAAGCGTGAGCGCGTCGGATTCTGCTCCGTTCACCCCCCGTCTTCCGCCCGGGCGACGAGGTCGGCGGCCGCCACGCTTGCGCGCTCTCGGATCGTCTCGGCGTCGAGCGTCAGCACCTCGCGGTCGCGCATCAGGACCCGTCCGTCACAGACGGTGTGGCGCACGTCGCTTCCGCGAGCCGCGTACGCGAGGTGAGAGACCGGATCGTGAACCGGCGTGAGATGCGCGGCCTCGAGGTCGACGACTGCGAGGTCCGCGGCGGCGCCCGGCTCGATCCGACCGCCGGGCAGTCCCAGGGCGTCGGCGCCCGCGGCGGTCGCCATCTCCACGACCGCCTCGGCCGGGACCGCGCTCGCGTCGTCCGCGGCGAGCTTGCCGAGCATCGCGGCGTCGCGCATCTCGTCGAACACGTCGAGGTCGTTGTTCGAGGCGGCGCCGTCGGTGCCGAGCGCGACCGTCACGCCGGCCTCGCGGAGCCGCTGGACCGGGGCCATCCCGCTGGCGAGTTTCATGTTCGAGGCCGGACAGTGAACGACCGCGGTCCCCGACGCTGCGAGCCGCTCGATCTCCGTCTCGTCGAGGTGGACCCCGTGCGCGAAGAAGTCCTCCGGACCGAGTGCGCCGAGGTCGGCCGCGTACTCGATAGGCCGCTCGCCCCGCTCGTCGACGATCGGATCGACCTCGTCTGTCGTCTCGTTCGCGTGGAGGTGGACCGGAATGTCCGCCTCGCGCGCCTCGGCTATCCCCTCGCGGAGGTACTCCGCTCCGACGGTCGTCAGCGAGTGGGGCATGAACGCGGTCCGGATCCGGCCGCCCGCGGCACCGTCGAGCGTTTTCGCGACCGTGAGACTCTCGTCGATGTCCGCACGCGCGTCGGCATCGTCCTTCCCTATCGTGACTGCGCCGTGACCGAGCCGCGCGCGCAACCCCGCACGGTCGACGACGTCGGCCACTCGGTCCATCGCGAAGTACATGTCTGCGAACGCCGTGGTCCCCGACCGGATCAGCTCCACGGCGCCGAGTTCGGTGCCGACCTCGATGTCGTCCGGGGTGAGCTCGGCCTCCACCGGCCAGATGTCCTCTCGCAGCCACGCGTCGAGCGGCTTGTCGTCCGCGTACCCCCGGAGGAGCGTCATCGCGACGTGCGTGTGCGCGTTGACGAGTCCAGGGATCACGAGCGACCCCTCGGCGTCGAGCGTCTCGGTCGCCGCGTCGACCGCCTCCGCGACCTCGCCGGGCGCGTCGACCGTGCGGATCGTCCCCGCGTCCCGGTCGACCACGACGTCCGCCCGTTCCACGCGACCGTCCGGCCGCAGGACTCGTCCGCCCGTAACACACAGGGTGTTCATACGCTTCGATCCCGTCTCTCGTACCAAACGCCTTCGGTTCGGGTTCAGCCGAGGCCCCCGGATCTCGGCTCCGCTGCCGATACCCGAGCAACACGGTTTTATAACCGGACCGGAACAGACGGGTATGAACGTGGGTAGCGCAGCCGCTGCGGTCGTTTCCACCAAACTCCGGATCGCGCTCGTCGGAGTTCTCGTCGTCGGTGTGACCGTCGGCGGCGCGTTTGTCCTGGGCATCCTCGGCGTCCCGAGCGTCGCTGGCATGGACAACACGTTCGGTGACGTGACAGAGGAGACGACGGCCATCGAAACGGAACTGGTCGTCTCGAACCCGAACCCGATCGGCGTCGGTCTCGACGGTGTTTCGATCGACTACACGGTCTCGATGAACGACGTCGAGATGGCACACGGCGAGCGCGAGGGCGTCGCGATCGAGCGGGGTAACTCCACGATCGACCTCGAAACCCGACTGCAAAACGGCGCGATCCCGCCGTGGTGGACCAGTCATATTCGGAACGACGAGCGAACCGTCATCGGTATCGACGCCACGGTCACGTCCGGTTTACTCGGCCGGAGCGCGTCGTTCAGTCGGACACACGAGATCGAGACGGACGTGGTCAGCGCGTTCAATACCGATGAGACGCGCCCGGTGAACGCCGAGAGCCCGCTGGCGAGCGATCCCGTGCTTTACGTCAACGAGACCCGCGGGCAGTGGGGGACGGTGACGGACGAGAACACGCCGATCGACATGGCGTTCGTGGTGTACAACCCCAACCTCGAACCGTACGCGATCACGGAACTCGGCTACGAGGTCACGATGAACGACGTCGAGATGGGAACCGGCGAGACGGAGCGCGAGTACGTGATCCCCTCTCGCAGTTCGGAAACGGTCGCGCTCACGACCGTCCTGAACAACCAGCGGCTCGACGACTGGTGGGTGACGCATCTCGACGAGACGGTGAACGGTCATCAGGTGAGCGACCTCCGGATCGAGTTTTATGCGGTGATCGAACTCCCCACCGGGGACGAGGTCACCGTCCCGCTGGACGAGTTCACCTACGAAGAGACGATCGGAACCGACATCTTCGACGAGGGAGGGGAGGTCGGCGAACCGACGCGGTCGGGGGACGACGGCTCCGGTGCTGAGACCGACGACGGAAGCGACGACGACGAAACTGACGACGGAAGTGATGACGACGGAAGCGACGACGACGGAGTGGACGAGGACGAAACCGACGACGACGGAAGCGATGACGACGAGGACGACGGAAGCGACGACGGAAGTGATGACGACGAGGACGACGAAACCGACGACGGAAGTGATGACGACGAGGACGACGAAACCGACGGGGACGAGGACGACGACGGCGGACTGCTCTCGGTGGTGTGACCTCCAATACGTCGCTCCGGTTCGCCTCCGAAGCTTCTTGCATCATCGCCGCCCCGATCCGGTATGGCAACTGACGCTCAGCAGGCGTGTTTCGAGGCGGGGATCAAGTTCGGGTCGCTGTACCACCAGTTCGCCGGGACGCCGGTCAGTCCGTCGAGCACGCGGAGCCTGGAGTCGGCGATGGCGGAGGCGATCGAGAACCAACCGTTCTGTGAGTCCGTCACCGTCGAGATCCACGACGACCGCGTCGCCGACGCGATCGATCACGAGAACGGCTACACGGAGCTCACCGGCTCGCTCATGGACGTCGAGATGCGGATCGACTACGACGGAGTCACCGTCCGCACGCGAATGGCGATGGCCGACGGCTACCCGCTGATGGAGCTGGTATCGGTCGACGATGCGTGATATCCGAGGGGCGTGGCCGCCGGACCCGGTGTCGACGCCTCCGCGTCGGCCGCAACACTCAACGCCTCGCGCCGACTTCCCTCTGATCTGATGGACCCGTCTCGCGGCCAGCGAGAGGCCGACCCGCTCGCCGACGAGTACAACCCTTCGGTGTTCTCCCGAGGGCTCGACAAGCTCGTCCCCGGCGTCGTCGCCCGCCGTGCGGTCACGATCGGTGTGACGACCGACCGAGAGACGTACGCCCCCGGCGAGGCGGTCTCGATGACCGTGACGGTCGACAACCGGCTTCCGCTCCCGATCGAAGTCCCGATCGCCGAGCGCCGGGTGTGGGGGTGGTCGATAGACGGGCTCACCGAGGCGACCGACGAACGGATTTACGAGCCCGACGGAAGCCAGACGCTCTCGTTACGCCCGGGAGAGACCCGACGCTACGATCACACGTGGAACGGTCGCATTCGTCGTGAGGGCGCCCGGACGACCTACGAACCGCTCTCGCTGGGCACACACGAGCTCTCGGTCTTCCTCGGGACGGCCCCCCGAAAGACGGCGACCGCCGAGATCACCGTCCGCTGACCGGCCGGCCGCCTCGATCGCTCCGGGGGTCGGACTCGACGGCGCGGCCGCGGGTTAGTCGTCCCCGGTCTGTGCCGTCTCACCGGGAGCGGCCGCGTCCGCCGCACGCGGCGACTCGTCGATCCGGCTCGCGTCGCCGCTGGCGATCGCCGTCTCCCGATAGAGGTGACAGTTCACGCGATGGGGGTCGGAGCCGTGTTCGGCGTCGACCGCGTACTGCGGCCGGTCGGTCGCACAGGTGGAGGCCTCCTCGAACCGCTCGGTGACGAGCGACTGCGCGTCCGCCCACTCTCGGTCGGCGATCGACCGGCACGCCTCGTCGATCACCTCGCTGACCGGCCCGGACGGTCGCCCGTCGGGGAAGTACTCCTCGTTCACTGCCTCACTGACCGTTCGAACCGGCAGTCCCTCCTTCTCCTCCTCCTCGGGGTACTCGAGCGCGAACGTGCGGCGCTGTACCGCGCGGGTGAACGCGAGCACCCCGTCCCACTCGGCGTCCGAGAGGTCGTATTCCGACGGCTTGATCAGCGACGGACACCGCGTCCGGAACCGGCAGCCAGACGGCGGGTCGATCGGGCTCGGAACGTCCCCTTCGAGGGTGCCGCGAGCGTCCCGCGAGCGCGGGTCCGGGATTGGGATCGCGTCGAGAAGCGCCCGCGTGTACGGGTGTTTCGGGTTCTCGTACAGCTCCTCTTTCTCTGCCAGCTCCGCGATGTGACCGAGGTACATGACGGCGACGCGGTCCGCGATGTACCGCACCGCGGAGAGGTCGTGTGAGATCACGAGATAGGTGAGTCCGAACTCCTCTTGCAGGTCGCGCATCGTGTTGAGGACCTGCGCCTGCACGCTCACGTCGAGCGCGGACACCGGCTCGTCACAGACGATGAGGTCAGGGTCCGTCGCCATCGCCCGCGCGAGATTGATGCGCTGCCGCTGGCCGCCGGAGAACTCGTGTGGATACCGGTTGTAGTACCCCGGATCGAGCCGCACCCGATCGAGCAGTTCTTTCGCCCGGTCTCGGCGCTCTGCCGCGGTGTACATGTCGTGTGCCTGCATCGGCTCCTCGATGATCTGTCCGACCTTCATCCGGGGGTTCAGCGACGACTGGGGGTCCTGAAAGATCATCTGCATGTCTCGCCGAAGCGGCCGGATCGTCCGCTCGGAGTGTTCGGTGAGGTCGATGCCCTTGAACGACGCGCTGCCCGCGGTCGGTTTGATGAGCTGTAAGATCGTCCGCGCGAGCGTGCTCTTCCCGCAGCCGCTCTCACCGACCAGCGCCAGCGTCTCTCCCTTCTTGATGTCGAAGGTGACGTCGTCGACGGCCTCGACCGAGTCGGAGCCGAACAGCCCAGCGAGGAAGCCGGAGTCCGACTGGAAATGCTTCGTGAGTCCCCTGACCTCCAACAGCGTCTCCCCCATCTCGACGTCGTCGAGCTCGTCGAGGACGCTCATCGCTCGACCTCCGTCTCCAGCGGCTCGCTCTCCCAGTACCCGACCTCCTCGTGTTTGAGGCAGGCGGCGTGATGCGGCTCGCCGCCGTCTGCGTCCGTCTCGACGGCCGTGAACGCCGGCGCGATCTCCCGACAGGGCTCCCGCGCGTCCGGGCACCGCGGATGGAACCGGCACCCGGACGGCGGGTTTCGCGGACTGGGCATCGTCCCCTCGATCGGTTCGAGCTCCGCGACAGTGCGGTCCGGACGGGGGATGGAGTTCAACAGCGCCTCGGTGTACGGGTGTTGCGTGTCGTAGAATATTTCGTCGATCGGCCCCTGTTCGACGATCTCGCCGAGGTACATCACGTTGACACGGTCGCAGATCTCGGCGACGACACCCATGTCGTGGGTGACCCATATGAAGCTGGTTCCGTACTCGGCCTGCAGGTCGTTGACGAGTTCGAGGATCTGCCCCTCGACGGTGACGTCGAGCGCGGTCGTCGGCTCGTCGGCGATGATCAGGTTCGGCTGGCAGCCGAGCGCCATCGCGATCAGCACGCGCTGACGCATCCCGCCGGAGAACTCGTGTGGGTAGTCGTCGTATCGGTCTTCCGCCTCGGGGATCCCGACGCGGCGGAGCATCTCTATCGCTTCCGCCTTCGCCGCGCTGCCGTCGAGGTCGCGGTTGAGTTCGATGAACTCCTTGACCTGCCCCCCGACGGTGTAGACGGGGTTGAGACTCTCCATCGGGTCTTGGAAGATGATGGCGATCTCGCCGCCCCGGATGTCTCTGCGCATCTCCGCGTCCGAGAGCATCTCGTCGCGCGGGACCAACTCCTCGCCGGTGTCCTCGAACCCGACGAGGGTCTTCTCTCCGTACGTCACTTCTCCGCCGACGACCTCGCCGGGCTCTTCGACGAGTCGCATGATACTCGACGTCGTCACGCTCTTTCCGGCGCCGGACTCGCCGACGAGCCCGACGATTTCACCTTGCTTGACGTCGAACGAGACGCCGTCGACGGCGCGGACGACGCCTCGTTCCGTGTAGAACTGGGTTTTGAGGTCGGTTACTTCGAGTATTGTGTCTGACATTTATGTTGCGTACGGAGAGATCACTTGATTCGCGGATCGAGCGCGTCCTGTAACCCGTCGCCGAAGAGGTTGAATCCCATGATCGTGACGAGAATCGCTAAGCCGGGCCAGATGCTCATCCACGGGTTCGAGTGCATGTACTGGTGCGAGATCCGCAACATCTCGCCCCAGTCCGGCGTCGGCGGCTGTGCCCCGTAGCCGAGGAACGAGAGGCCGGCGACGATGAGGATGGTGACGCCGATCTGGAGCGTCGCTAACACCAACACCGGCGCGAAGCTGTTCGGAATGACGTGACGCCGGAGGATATCCCGGTCTTTCACACCCGTCGCGCGGGCGGCCTCGACGTAGTCCATCTCTCTGACGCTGAGCACCCGGCTCCGTATGAGCCGGGCGAACACCGGGATGAAAGCGATCCCCACGCCGAAGACGGCGTAGCTGATGTCCGGGTCGCCCCCGCTCACGAACACCGTGAAAACGATGACCAAGACGAGCGGCGGAATGGCGTACAGCGTCTCGACGGCGCGCATCAACACGTCGTCGATCCGACCGCCGTAGTAGCCGGACACCGCGCCGATTATCGTCCCCCCGATCAGCCCGAGCCCCGTCGCGACGATCCCGACGAAAAACGAGATCCGGGTGCCGTAGACGAGTCGGGAGATGTAATCGCGGCCGTTTCTGTCGGTCCCGAGCGGATGTTCGAGCGATCCGCCCTCGACGAAGAACGGCGGCATCCGGCGCTCCGTCGTGCCGGGGTCCGGATGTCGTTCGGGGTGATACCACACCGATTCGATGAGCGCGAAGTCGTCGACCCGACCGAACGAGAGCCGGGAGAGGTTCGCGTCGACGGTCGTCACGACGGCGACGGTCGCCACCGTCGCGATCACGTACAGGCCGAAGCGGGCGGTCGCGTCCTCCATGACCTTCGCGACCGTGTGACGCCAGCCGACGTTGGCCTCGACCTCGTCGCCGGCCACCTCGTCTTCTTGGGTCTGTTGTTCACCAATCGCCATGTTAGCTCTCCTCCCCGTATGACACCCGGGGATCGACGTACGCGTACGAGATGTCTGTGATGATGACGCCGATGACGAAGACGAAGCCGATCACGACGGTCGTTCCGAGCGTGAGCTGGTAGTCGTGGGTCTGAATCGCTTGGATCAGGAGCCGCCCCATACCGTTGATCGAGAACACGGTCTCGATGAGGACGGCGCCCCCGATGGCGCTCGTCAGGTTAAGCCCGATCAGCGTGATGACGGGGAGCTGAGACGGCCTAAAGGCGTGTTTTCGAACGATCTTCCGCTCCGAGACACCGTACGCCCGGGCGAGTTTGACGTACTCCTTCTGGAGCGACTCGATCATCGAACTCCGCTCGACCCGCATGATGGTCGCCATCTGTAGGGTCCCCAACGCGACCATCGGGAGTATCAGATGTCTGATCGTCTGGTAGTACAGCTCGAGCTGCGAGGAGAGCCCGTAGTGTGACGGGTCACGCCACGGGTAGACGAGCCTGCCGGAGGGTAACCACCCCAACTGAACCGAAAAGAGGATGATCAGCATGATCCCGATCCAGAACGACGGCGTCGACACGCCGATCAGCGCGACGATCCGCGAGACGTGGTCGGCCGGCTTGTTCCGGCGCTTCGCCGCCAACACTCCGAGCGGAACGGCCGTCGCGATCGCGAACGCGAACGCGGAGATCATCAGCAGCAGCGTCGGCGGGAGCCGGTCGATCATGAGCCCCGACACCGGCCGCTCGTAGTACATACTGAACCCGAGATCGCCCTGCAGCAGTCCGGGCGGGCTCCCGGTGAATCCCGGAACGCCGACCGCCCCGAGGAACCACGACACGCCGATGTAGTTCAGGAACTGGATGTGTAGCGGTTCGTCGAGGCCGTACCGCGCCTCGATCGCCGCGATCAGCTCCGGGCTCGCCTCCTGTTCGGCGAGCATAAGATCCACCGGGTCCCCCGGCATCGCGTTGACTAGTAGGAACGTGATGACAGCGATCCCGAGCATAACGGGGATCGACTGCAACACGCGGTTGAGTGTGTATCGAAGTAGTCCCATGCGTTTCGTGTCGTGAGTGTCTGTAGTGGTCGTTCGACGCTTATAATTGTTGTAGCGGTTCGCCGTTCGGGACGGCCGAAAGGCCCATCTGAGGCCTTACTGCAGCGAGACCGAGGGCAGGTCCACACGCGGCGTCGTAGACGTGCTCGTATCCGGAAGCACGCCGTCGACGCGACTCTCGTTGATCGCGATCGCGCTCAGGGTATTCCACCCCGGGATCCAGACGCACTCCTCGAGAAGCTCCTCCGTCACGTCGATGTAGTTCTGGCGACGGGTCTCGAAGTCGACGGTTCGTCGTGCTTCCTCGATCTTGTCGTGGAACTCGTCGCTTTCGTAGAAGTGGCCCTGATTGACACCCTCGCTCTCGCGATGGAGCAAGTTCCAGAAGTACGTGTCGGGATCCGCACCACCGGTCCACCCGAGCGTGTAGGCGTTGTAGTCGTCCGCGTCGCCGGTGTCGTACGTGTTGAGGAACGTGTCCCAGTCGAGCCGTTCGACCGTGCCGCCGTAGCCGATCTCGTTGAGCCGATCGGCGGCCAGCTCACACCACTGCTGGCGGAGGTCATCCGGCGGGGAGATGAAGTGGAGTTCCTCTCCCTCCTCTATCGCGTCGGAGCCGTCGAGCAGCTCCTGTGCGCGGTCGGGGTCGAACTCGTACTCCATATCGTTCCACTCGTCGACGGGGAAGTCCCACTCGTCGGCGATCGTCGGCGCGACGGGGTAGTTAATGTTCTGTCCGGCCTCGCCGATCACGTCGTCGACGAATGCGCCGACGGAGTGGCAGTGTGCGACCGCACGGCGTACGTCCGGGTCGGCAGTCGGTCCTTCGTTCGTGTTGAACGCCATGTAGAACACCCCGGTGTCCGGCGTGGACTCGACGCGGATCCCGTCTTCCTCCTCGAGTCTCGTCCAGTCGGCCGGCGGAATACCCTCCATCACGTCGGTCTCCTGTGCGAGGATCCGTGAGACGCGCCCCGCGTCGTCCTCTGCCGGCTCCCACCGGATCGAGGGGATCTCGCTCGGCTCGTCCCAGTAGTCGTCCCACCGCGTCACGTCGGCGAACTCTCCGACGACCGCGTCGTCGAACTGGTAGGGGCCGGAGCCGATCGGGTTTTCAGTGTTGTACGCTTCCGGGTCCTCTTGGCGTGCCTCGGCGTGGACCACGTTCCGTGCCAGTGTCATCTCTGTGAACGCGCCGTACGGGAACTCCAGGTCGAACTGGACGGTGCGCTCGTCTATTGCCTCTGCCGACTCGATCATGTCGACATCGGGCATGTTGTCGGTCTGCTCCTCGACGGGGGCCAAAAATGTGTGAACGACGTCTTCGGCGGTTACCGGCGTGCCGTCGTGGAACTCCGGCTCCTCGCGGAGCGGAACGATGAACCGCTCGCCGTCGCGTTCGACCTCCGGCTCGTCCGCCGCGATCTTCGGCTGCGGATCGAGCGTCTGGACGTCGTACTCGTAGAGGCCGTCGTACACCGTGTGGACGATCTGTTCCGAGTACGCGTCGTTCAACACGATCGGGTCCCACTCGATCGGTGCCACCTGCTGGGTGATGTTGAGCTGCTCCGCCGGTCCGTCGTCGACGCCATCGTCGACGTCGTCGTCACCGATCTCCGGATCGTCGGCACATCCGGCGAGCAGCAGTGCGGCCGAAACCGACGCGCCGCTCGCTATCGCTTCCCGTCTGCTGATTCCTGATTGTCTGTTGTTGTCACGCGCCACGTGCGTCGGATCGGTACAGCATGTTATAAAACTTGTGAACGGTTCGGGAGTGTATCGGTCGATCGTGGAGGCCTCCGGCGTGTTCGACCTGTCCGAACGCTATTTTGTGCCACTCCACGTCGGGAGTCGCCCCCGTATCACTCAACGTCGCGAACAGTCCCCACTCCCTTGCTCGACCCCTCCCGGAAGACGAACCGCTGGCCCTCCTCGACGAGGTACGGGCGGAACTTGAACCGAACCCGCGTCCGCCCCGCGTCGCCGGGGAGTAACCGACCGTTCTCGGGGGCGAACACGGCCGCCTCCGAGAGCGTTTCGAGGTGGACCACCGGCTCGTACCCCTCCTGAATGCGGGTCGGATGGTTGAGCACCATCACCTCGGCCTCGAACTCGCGGACCGGCTCCGGATCGCTGTCCCGGGGGACCAGCGCCATCCCGCGTTCGATCTCCGCCTCGTCGACGCCTTTGAGGGCGATCCCGACGATCCGGCCGGCGGTGGCCTTGTCGACCCGGTGGTAATGCATCTCGATCGACCTGACCTCCACCTCGCGGAACGAGCCGTCGGCCATGGGCCCTAAGAGCAGCTCGTCGCCGGCCTCGACGGTCCCGGAGTTGACGGTGCCGGAGGCGACTGCGCCCACCCCGGTCACCTTGTAGCTCCGATCGACGTACATCCGGAACGCCTCGCGCTCCGGCATCGCCCGCTTCGGGAGGCGCTCGAACAGCCGGTCGAGGTCGTCGATCCCCGCCTTCGTCACCGCACTGGTCCGCAACAGCGGGACGACGCCGTCGCCGACCTCCGCGACCGCCGTGTCGATCCCGTGCCGGTCGACGAGGAGCGGCGTCTGTCCCGCGTCTCTGAGCATCGACTCCACCTCGCGTTCCGCCTCGGCGAGCCGCTCGTCGCTCACGGCGTCCGCCTTCGTGATCGCGACGACGGTCGGGAGCTCCGTCGCGAGGAGGATCCCGAGGTGCTCACGCGTCGTCTCCGTCGGCCCGTCGTCCGCTGCGACGACGAGAAGCCCGTAGTCGAGCCGCTGACCGACGAGCCCCCGGATCGTCGTCCGGAGCCACGGCTCGTGCCCAACCGTGTCGACGAACGAGACGAGCCGGTCTGCGTCCTCGACGATCCGCGCGCGGTCGGACTTCCGGTGCGGATTGTCCATCCGAACGGGCTCTTCGTCGTCCTCCGCGAATCCGTAGACGGCGTACGAGAGGTCCGCGGAGAGCCCCCGCTCCACCTCGTGCGGCTGGACGTCGAGGAACCCGCGGGTGCCGCCCTGGCCGTCGTCGGCGCGCCCGGTGACGAGGGTGCCGACGAGCGTCGACTTGCCGTGGTCGACGTGGCCGGCCGTTCCGACCACGAGGTGATCGTCGTCGGTCTCGAACATCCCCCCGTCGCGAAGGACGGCGAGGCCGACGAGCCCCTCCGCGTTCCCGTTTCCGTCCGACCCGGCGCTCCACGTTTCCACGTCGGCGATGTGCGCGTCGGCCTCGTCGGCGAGCAGCGAGAGGACGTCCATCGTCTCGGAGAAGGTCTCGGGCGCGACGCCAGCCAGCCCGCCGTCGTCGGTGACGCCGAGGACGTACGTCGCCTCCCCGTCGCCGGAGAGGATCCGGTGGCGGAGCTGCGCCACGAGCGACTCCATTCGGCCCTCCGCCAGGTGGACCTCGCGGGTCAACCGCTCTTTGAACTCGATCGCTCCGCCCTCGCGTTCGCCGCGCTCGATGGCCCGCTGTAACGCGGACCGGTCAGCGCTCATGGGCGTTCGTAGGCGACAGCCGGGCTTAACGGTTTTCGTGCGATCAGTCCGCATGCGACGTGATCGGAGTGCGAATCGGGTGCTTCGGTGCGACCCGAGGGGGTACGAGGCGAAACCCCACGATTTCAGTCGTGAGTTACTGACTCCTCGGTCAGATCCGTGTAGGTCCGGCGCACCGTCACGGGCGTCACGTCGGCGACGTCGGCGGCCTCCTGTTGGGTGCAGTCGCCGCCGCACTGCCGGGAGGCGGTGTACAGACACGCGGCCGCGACGCCGACCGGGTTGCGACCGTTCGCGATCCCGTCCTCGACGGCGCGCTCGGCCAACTCGCCGGCGCGACGCTCGACGTCGGTCGGGCAGTCGAGCTCGCTCGCGAACCGCGGGAGGTACTCCGCGGGCCCGGTCGGGCCGATCGGCAGCCCCAGCTCGCGATTCATCGCGTCGAAGGCGGCCTGGTGTTCGTCCTCCGTCGCCTTCGCTTCCTCGCAGACCTCACCGACCGTCCGGGCGACGTCGGCGGTGCGGCAGGCGACGTAGACGCAGGCGGCCGCGAACCCCTCGAGCGACCGGCCGCGAAGCAGGCTCTCCGACTGCGCGGAGTCGAACAACGTACAGGCGGTGTCGCGGACGCTGTCCGGCAGCTCCAACACACCGGTCAGCCGTCGGATCTCGGTGTACGCGTACACCTTGTTGCGGTCGCGTTTCGTCGAGATCTGCGCGCGGTTGTGTTGGGTCCGCATCCGTGCGAGCCGGCGGCGCTTCCGCCCCTTCACGCGGGTCGACCGACCGATCTCGGTCGAGAGCCCGCGGTCGTGCCGCGAGCGCGTCAGGGGTGCCCCGGTCCGCTTCGGGTCGGTGTCGTCGTCCGCGAACGAGCGCCACTCGGGGCCGTGGTCGATGCGGTCGGCCTCGACGACGAGCCCGCAGTCGGTGCAGACCCGTTCGGCGGCGTCGGCGCGGGTGCGGCCTCCGCACTCGGGACACTCGTCGACGGCGGCCGTCTCGTTGTGGGCGGCCGCCTTCGTACTCCCGGCGTTCGCTTCCGTTCTCCCGGCGCCCGTCTCGCGATCGGTCGTCTCGCCGTCGGCGGCGCGGTCGGCGGTCTCGGTGCGGTGCGAACGGACGCGGGTCGGACGTGCCTCACTCATCACACGTCGAACTCCGGCCCGATCCCTTACTTAAACCCGGGTGGATCGGGGGTCGATCGCCCCGATTTCCGCGGACGAACCGACCGGTTACCGGTCGGTGGTTCCTCGAAACACCCCGACGCAGTACGGTGGTTTTAACTCATCGGCTCGATCAGCGATCCGCATGACGCTGTCGGAGATCGCGGACGGTCTCGAAGTCACGTCGCGACAGCGAGAGCGCGGCGTCGCCGTCGCTGACGACACGGAGACCCCGCTCGTCGACCGGCTCGAGCCGTACGCGGACGACCTCCCCTGTACGGCGGCCGCGACCGCGACGCTCGTGGAGGCGTACACCGCCGGACGGAGCGTCGGCGACGCGGCTCGCGAGGCCGGCGTGACGCCAATGACCGGCGCGAAGGCGCTTCACCGCTGCGGCGTCTCGGGGATCTGTCCGATCGCTCCGGGCCGCCGCGACGTCGTCCGCGACTGGCTGGCCGGCCGGACCGCGCGCAGCGAGGCGCTCGCGCTCGCTGGCGGCGACGAGGCGGCGTTCGCGCTGGCGACGTACGTCGAGACTCACGATCCGCTGCCGGCGGTCGCCGACGCGGTCGACGCCCACGTCGCGGGGTCCGCGCCGCTCGGCGGGAGCGACGACGAGGTGCTCGGCGACGCGCTCGGGTCGCCGGACGGCCTCCGTTGAGAGCGGCAGCTGGCCGTCAGACCGCTCTTCTGTTTTCGTGTCAGACCGCGCTCACGAACGGAGTCGGTCGAACACGCCGGGCTCGTCGAGTTCGACGTCCACCGCCGTGTCGAAGGCGCTCGCGTACGCGTCTGCAATCGCTCGCGTGTACGCTCCCGTCCCGGTCGCTGCGACCGGCGCGCTCGCGACGGCAGGGTCAGTTCCGGGGAGCACGACCGCGTCGCCGTCGCCGATCTCTCCGTCTCCCTCCGAGTCCCGGTCGCGAGCGACGGCGATCGAGCCATCGACGCTCTCGCCGATGTCAGCGATCCGCCCGCGGAGTCGCTGTACGGCGTCTCTCCCGTGCGTCGTGGCCGGATACACCGCCTCGACACGATCCGCGGCCGTGACCGCACCGACCGCCTCGTTCGACCCGACCGGCGCGGCGTCGACGATCACCGCGTCGTAGGCGCTCGCGGCCTCGTCGATCCGTCGTTCGAGCTTCTGTGCCGCCTCCGCGGTCTTCGCCCTCGCCAATCGTTCGAAGGGCGCGCGGGCGGGGACCGCGTCGGCGCTCCCCGGCAGATCGGCCTCGCCGGCGCCCCCGGACCGTCCGCAGTCACCGCTCTCGGCAGCGACCGCGATCGGATGAGTCGCCGCCGACAGCGGCGCGTCCGCCTCGTCGGTGATCAGCGACGTACAGTCGGTCCCGATCCGCCCCGTCACGTGTTCGGAGAGCCCCTGCGTCGTGAACGCGGCGTCGACGACGGCCACGTCGCGGCCGTCGCGAGCGCCGAGCGCCGCGAGTTCGACGGCGGTACGCGTCGTCCCCGCGCCGCCGGTCGCCCCGACGAGCGCGAGCGTCGTCGCGTGCATACGCTCGGCTACTCGCCGTCGTTCGGTTAACTCTGTTGGACGCCGCCGCGACGGCGGCGGCTCGCTCACCCGGCGATGGCCTCGGCGACCGCGTCCAGCTCGTCGTCGGTGAGGTCCGGACGCTCGCCCGCGACCGCGTGAATCGGTGCCCCGCCGTCGTCGTCGAACCGCGGGATGATGTGGACGTGGACGTGCGGGACCTCCTGCCCGGCGGCCTCCCCGTCGTTGATGCCGACGTTCGCCGCGTCGGCGCCCACCGTCGACTGGACGCGCGGCGTGAGCTCAGCGACGACCGCGAACAGGCTGCTCGCGAGGTCGTCGTCGAGGTCGCCGACGTGTTTCGCGTGTGCCTTCGGGATCACGAGCGTGTGGCCCCGCGCCAGCGGGTTCGCGTCGAGGAACGCCATCACGTCGTCGGTCTCGTGGACGGTCCGGGCCGGGATGTCACCGGCGACGATCGAACAGAAGATGCAGTCCTCGGACATACGTGAGCGGTCGGCGCCGCGGCCCATCAAGCTTTCCCGGGTGTCTTGGATACTCGCCGGGGTTCTCGTGGCTGCCTCGCCGCCTACTCGCCGTCGCCCTCCCGAACGGTCCCGCCGCCTACTCGCCGTCGCCCTCCCGAACGGTCCCGCCGACGACGAGCGCCGCGCCGATGATAACGAGGTTCTTGATGATGTACTGTCCCTCGACGGTCAACTCGTGCGGGAACGTGACGAACACGACCTCCGGGAGCAGGACGATCGGCAGGAAGGTCCCCGGCATCTGGAGGAACAACAGGAAGATCCCGACACGGATGAGCGGGCGGTAGAGCAGACACAGGCCGATGAGCACCTCCCAGACGCCGAGGATCGGGACGAACAGCTCTGGCGGCACCACGTACACCGTCGCGGAGACGAGGTCCGCGGCCGGACTCCCGCCGATCACTTTCAGACCGCCAAACCAAATGAAGACGACCCCGAGCGCGACGCGGAGCGTCGGGATACCGAGTCGGTTCATCTGCCGCGTGATCTCGCGGTCGACGCGATCGAACCGCTCGCGGGCCGAACGCAGGCGGTCCGCAGTGGTCGTCTCGGCGTCGGCGGCCTGTGAGGTCGTCATTAGGTCTCGACCTGACGTTGGCGTGCGACACGCAAAAACCCTCGGTAGCAGGTCTGTCTGCGTCGAAAACGACTGTTTCGATCGTGAAGAAATGCCTCGCCGGCTACCGGCCCCCGATCTGCGGTCGGGGTCGGGGAACGGAACGTCGATCAGCGGTCGGGGTCGGGGAACGGAACGTCGATCAGCGTGCCGTCGTCGGGGAGCAGACACTCACCGTCGAACGCCTCGCGCGCCTCGCGGAGGATCGGCGAGGCGTCGCCGGCGTACCGCGAGGAGATGTGGACGAGCGCGAGCCGCTTCGCAGCCGCGCGGGCGGCGATCTCGCCGGCCTCCCTCCCAGTCGAGTGCGCCGTGTCGCGGGCGCGGTCGGCCATGTCGTCGGCGAAGGTGGCGTCGTGAACGAGCAGGTCGGCCCCCGCGGCGACCTCGACGGTGCGCTCCCGCGGGCGGGTGTCGGCGGTGTACACCAGCGTCCGCCCGGGCCGCGGCGGCCCGACGACTTGGTCCGGCTCGACTATCGTCCCGTCCTCGGCCTCGACGGCCTCCCCCGAGTGGAGTCGGCCGAACTTCGGTCCTACCGGGACGCCGAGCGCTTCGGCTTTCGGTCGGTCGAACCGCCCCGGTCGGTCGTCCTCCTCGAGGACGTACCCCTGTGACCGCGTGCGGTGTTCGGTCTCGAACGGGCGTACCTCGTAGCCGTCGCCGTCGAACGCGACCTCCCCCGGCGCGACGGGATCGATCCGGATGCGGAACGCGGGGTCGTGACCGACCGCGTGGACGAGGTCGTGGAGGTCGTCGGCGGTGCCCGGCGGACAGTGGATCGTCAGCGGCTCCGTCCGGTCGTTGAAGCCGAGCGTCTGGACCAATCCCGGAATCCCGAGGACGTGGTCGCCGTGGAGGTGGGAGACGAACAGGCGGTCGACGCCGAACCCGGTGCCGAAGCGCATCATGTTCCGCTGTGTTCCCTCGCCGCAGTCGAAGAGGAGGCGATCGCCCTCGCGGTTGACGAACAGTGCGCTCGGCGCGCGTTCGGTGGTCGGGACGGCACCGCCCGTCCCGAGGAAGGTGACGCGAAGGGACATACCTGTTCTCTGTCCGGCGGTGGTAAACTCCTTTCGAGCCGCGCCGCCCGCCGCGGACCGCGTCGGCGACACCGACATATATCCGCCGCTCCGAACGCGAGCATGCACGACTCGATCGCCGCGCTCGTCCGTCAGGAGGGGTGGCGGGCCGAGGGCGACGCGGCGCGCGTCCACTACGACGGCGGGGGCGACCGGTTCGCGGTGGAGTTCTACGCCGACCCCGGACTCGTGATCTACTGGACCGTCCCCGTCCGGGACGGGGGCGCCTCCGCCGACGCGTCGTCGCACCCCTCCGAGACCGCCGCACCGGTTCCGCGCGCGAGCGTTCCGAACCCGCTCCGCAGGCGGATCCGAGACGATCTCGCGGCCGCCGACGTCGATCCGGCGGTCGAGCGCACGTCCATCTGACGCGGCTCCGGCAAGCCGTGCCGCCGTATTTCGGTTCGAAGGAAACCTATTTGCGAGGCGACTCGTACCGATCTGTAATGAGTATCGACTGGGAAGAAGACGACCCGTTCGAGGAACAGCGGGACAAGATCGAGAACCCGATGAAACGGCTGTTCCTCGTCTACGGTCGCGATTACGTACTCCCCGTTACCGTCGGGATCGTCGCGAGCGTCTTCGCCCGCCTCCTCGACCTGCTTCCTCCGCTCATGCTCGGTATCGCGATCGACGCGGTGTTCCGCCGCGACGCCGCGTTCAGCGAGCAGATCCCCTTGGTCCTCCTGCCGGAGGCCTGGCTCCCGACGACACAGACTGACCAGTTCTGGTTCGTCATCGCAGCGATAGCCGGGGCGTTCGCTCTCGGCGCGGCGTTCCACTGGGTCCGCAACTGGGGGTTCAACGCGTTTGCACAGAACATTCAACACGACATCCGGTCGGACACGTACGACCAGATGCAGCGGCTCAACATGGACTTCTTCTCGGACAAACAGACCGGGGAGATGATGTCGATCCTCTCGAACGACGTGAACCGACTCGAGCGGTTCTTAAACGACGGGATGAACTCCATGTTCCGGCTGTCGGTGATGGTCGTCGGGATCGGCGTCCTGCTCTTCTGGATCAACTGGCAGCTCGCCTTAGTCGCGCTGCTTCCGGTCCCGATCATCGCCGGCTTCACCTACGTGTTCATCAAGATCATCCAGCCGAAGTACGCGGAGGTCCGGTCGACGGTCGGCAAGATGAACTCCCGGCTGGAGAACAACCTCGGCGGGATTCAGGTGATCAAGTCGTCGAACACCGAGGAGTACGAGTCGGACCGCGTCGACGACGTCTCGATGGACTACTTCGACGCCAACTGGGACGCCATCGAGACGCGGATCAAGTTCTTCCCCGCGCTCCGCGTCCTCGCCGGCGTCGGCTTCGTGTTGACGTTCATCGTCGGCGGCCTCTGGGTGTTTCAGGAGACGCCGCCGGGACCGTTCACCGGCGAGCTCTCCGTCGGGATGTTCGTCGTCTTCATCCTCTACACCCAGCGGTTCATCTGGCCGATGGCGCAGTTCGGCCAGATCATCAACATGTATCAGCGCGCTCGCGCCTCCTCCGCGCGCATCTTCGGGCTGATGGACGAGCCCTCGAAGCTCGAACAGAACCCCGACGCGACCGAGCTCGTCGTCGACGACGGCGAGGTCGTCTACGACGACGTCACGTTCGGGTACGACGACGAGACGATCATCCGCGACATCGACTTCGAGGTCGCGGGCGGCGAGACCCTCGCGTTGGTCGGGCCGACGGGCGCGGGTAAGTCGACCGTCCTCAAGCTGCTGCTCCGGATGTACGACGTCGACGAGGGGGAGATTCGGATCGACGGCCAGCGCGTCAGCGACGTCACCCTGCGGTCGCTTCGCCGCTCCATCGGCTACGTCGGTCAGTCGTCGTACCTGTTTTACGGAACAGTCCGCGAGAACATCACGTACGGCACCTTCGACGCGACGGACGAGGAGGTCCGCGAGGCCGCACGAGCGGCCGAGGCGCACGACTTCATCGAGAACCTCCCCGACGGCTACGACACCATGGTCGGCGAGCGCGGGGTGAAGCTCTCCGGCGGCCAGCGCCAGCGCGTCACCATCGCGCGAGCGGTGCTGAAAGACCCTGATATCCTCATCCTCGACGAGGCGACCTCCGACGTCGACACGGAGACGGAGATGCTGATCCAGCGGTCGCTCGACCGGCTCACCGAGGACCGCACGACGTTCGCCATCGCTCACCGACTCTCGACGATCAAAGACGCCGACACGATCCTCGTGTTGGAAGGCGGCGAGGTCGTCGAGCGCGGGACCCACGGGGAACTGCTCGACAACGGCGGGCTGTACGCACACCTCTGGGGGGTTCAGGCCGGCGAGATCGACGAGCTGCCACAGGAGTTCATCGACCGGGCACAGGAGCGCACCGCGCGGCTGATCGAGGACGCCGAATCCGACGACGACTGAAGCCGTCTCGGGCGGTCGGCGCCGCATTTCGGGTCGTCTGCGTCTGCCGGCGCGACGTTACCCCGCTGGCGCGACGCTACCCGGACAGTTGGCCCCAGTCCCCGACGCCGTCGGCGTCATCGTCGGCTGATTCCTCCGCGTCGGCGCGCACGACCACCTCCCTGTCGAGCCCCTCCACGATCGCGTCTCGGACCTCCCACGGCTCCGTAAACGTCGACTGCTCGCATCGCTGGAGTGCGGCTTCGAGCGCCTCGCTGTCGTCGCCGAACTCCAGATCGAACCCTCCGTACTGCTCGATGAGCTCCGCGTCCGTCACCGGATACCGGTGTTCGCGGAGCGCCCGCTTCAACGGTCCGAAGGAGACACTCACCTGTTCGCGCTTCTCGTTTCGATCGCTCATACGCCTGTATGACTGGGATGTGCATTAATTCCCACGTCGAATTTCACCGGCTTCGGGCCGTCTCGTGTCGACTGACGCAGCGGACGCCGCTCGTCGACCCGGACCGCCGGCTATACCACGCCGCCGCCCGACGTGCCGACATGCACCTCGCGGAGGCAACTTGGACCGACGTGCGCGACGCGGCCGTCGACGTCGCGTTCGTCCCCGTCGGCAGCACCGAACAGCACGGTCCGCACGCCCCCCTCGGGACGGACACGCTCGACGCCGTCGCGGTCGCGGACGCGGGTGCGGCCGCCTACGAGCGCGGCGATGGAGCCGACGCATCTGCCGGCGACGCCCTCGTTACGCCGGCGATTCCCGTCGGCGTCGCCGAGGAACACCGCGCGTTCGACGGGACGATGTGGGTCTCGCCGGACACCTTCCGGGCGTACGTCCGAGAGGGGACGGCGTCGCTGGTACACCACGGGATCGACAGGGTGGTGTTCGTCAACGGCCACGGCGGCAACGTCGAGGCGCTCGCGGAGGTCGCCCGCCGATTCTCTCGGGACGACGCCCACGACGGGTACGCGGTCGCGTTCACCTGGTTCGAAGCGGTCGGGGACCACGCGAGCGACATGGGTCACGCCGGCCCGTTGGAGACGGCGCTGCTGCGCGCGACCAACCCCGACCTCGTCCGCGAAGACCGGATCGACGAGGCGCGGGCCGGCGCCGCCGACCGGTGGGGAGAGTGGGTCTCGGGCGTGAACCTCGCGCACGACGCCGACGAGTTCACCGAGAACGGCGTGGTCGGCGACCCCGGTGCGGGCGACGCCGAGCGCGGCGAACGCCTGCTCGAACTCGCGGGCGACGCGCTGGGGGAACTCGCGATCGCGGTCGTCGAGCGCGACACGAGTTAAAAGGGTCTCGCGGTCCGCCCGCGGCTCTCCGTCTGGCGACTACTCGTCGTCGTCCGCCGCCGCGTCTTGGAGCGCGCCGCGGATCGCGGGGACGGTACCGGTGAGGGAGGCGACCTCCTCGGCGGCGGCCTCGATATCGCCGACGAGCCCCTCCAACTCCTCGATCTCCGCTTTCAGGTCGTCGGCGTCGTCGAAGGCGTCGGCGCGCTCGCCGAGCACGTACGCCTTCTTGGCCGACCTGACGCTGTCGAGCGCGTCGCCGACGTCGAGGGCGGATTTCAGCCCGTTGAGTACGCCGAGCACGTTGTCCGCCTCGGTCTCCCACACCGCGTCCGGGTCCGGCAGCTCCTCGCGGGCGGCCGCCAGATGCTCTTCGACCTCCGCGCGGGTTTCCTCGGCCGCCTCGCCGAACAGGTCGTCGTCGTCGAACGTGGACTGGGCCATACCTGCTTCGTCGGGCCGACACCTTTTAAAAACGCGCCCGAAAGCGGAAGTGAAATCGCTCCCGCTCGGCGCCCCCGGTGCGGTTTCGGCGCTCACAGCCGATCAGTTTCGAGACGGTGACCGCGGGGACCGAGAGTCGTCGCGAAGCGTCGTCGCGCCGGTCGGCGCCGCATGGAATTTATCAGATCCGCCCTCGAAGCTGCGTTCGTGCCCTCCACCAGCAGACGCGCTCTGCTCGTCGGCTCGCTCGGCGGCCTCGCTGCGGCCGTCGGCGGCGTGACCGCGTTTCGGGAGTATTCGACGCGCAACCACCTCCGCTTTCGACCACTGGCGGCCGAAAACGAATCCGACGCGCCCGTCGACCTGGCGGTCACTGTCGTCGACGAATCCGGCGACCGAGCGGATACCGTCCACGAGACGACGCTCGCGCCGGCCGACGAGTCGGACGGGCCAACGGACGAACCGAACGAACCGACGGACGAATCGGACGCGTCGGCCGTGCTCCGCGGTCCCTCCGTCTCCTACCCGGCTCCGTACGCGATCCGCGCCCGACGGACGGACGATGGCGGCGACGGCGACGCGCTCTTCCTGTCGAACGCCGCGATCGTCGACCAGCTCCCGGACGTCGGTTGGGGGCCGGAGTTCGCGTCGGTCACGGTCGTCGTCGAGTCCGACGGCGGCCTCTCGGCGCGGGTCCGGCGGCCACGCCAGCGACGCGACTGATCTCGGGTCTGCGTCGACGGCTGGCCGCCTCGCTTTCTGTCTCCGGCGTTGCGACGGGCGCGGAGTCGTCGGCTCAGATCCGGCCAGCGAGTTCCAGCGCGAACAAGCCGATGAGCAGCATCAACACGCCCGCAATCGACACGAGCGTTCGGAGCCACTCGGCCACGCGATTAGCGCTGGGCGTCGCGGCCAGCAGCGGGGGGCGTCTCGAGGAGTCGGTTTTCGGCGCTGTCACGGTTGCTTCTCTCTTCCGTCACGTTGTAAACCCGACTATGAGGCGTTTGAACCTCCTCAGAGGGCTCAATACCGTTATTTATTCTCCCGCTTCCCTGTCGGGGCCGCCTTCACGCCCGGTTCCAGGGCGCCTCGTCGAAGTCGACGACGCGATCGCCGCCGTCGAGCGCGTCGATCCGGTCGATATCCGCCGCGTCGAGTTTCAGGTCGCGGGCCGCCCAGTTCGCTTCGACGTGTTCGAACGTCGCCGCCTTCGGAATCGGCGCGACGCGGTCCTTCGACAGCAGCCACGCGAGGCTCACCTGCGCCGGACTCGCGCCGTGTTTCGCGGCGATTTCTCGGAGCGCGTCCACCTCAGCGACGCGGTTGCGCGCGATCGGCGAGTAGGCGACGAGCCAGTGGCCGTCCGCGACCGCGTGCTCGCGCAGCTCCTCCTGCTGGAGCAGCGGGTGACACTCGACCTGATGCGCGAACACGTCGTGGTCGAGTCGGTCGATCGCCTCGGTCAGTTGGTCGGGCTCGAAGTTCGAGAGTCCGATCCGGTCGACGACCCCGTCGTCGACGAGGTCGTCGAGCGCGGGCAGCGTCTCGTCGGGGTCGTAGCTGTTGATCGGCCAGTGGACGTACAGCAGGTCGATCGAGTCGACGCCGAGCCGCTCGCGGCTCTCTCTGGCCGTCGCGACCGCGTCGTCGTACGAGAGGTTGTCCGTCGAGAGCTTCGTCGCGACGAACAGGTCCTCACGACCGACGTCGGTCCGATCGATCCCCGACGCGACCGACGCTTCGTTGTCGTACCCCTGCGCCGTGTCGACGTGGCGGTACCCGGTCTCGATCGCGTGAGCGACGCCGGCGGCGCACTCCTCGCCAGCGTCCAGCTGATACGTCCCGTAGCCGAGTCGGTCGAAGGCGGTAGACATGCCTCACGTTCGTCTGGGGTCGTTCTAAAAGGGATCGGCTCGGATGCCGGTGACGTCCGCCCCGCTTCGACCTCGTTCGGTCTCTCTCGTCTCTTCTCACTCCCCGTCTGCGACGAGCGACTCGTACTGCGCGCCGGTCTGTTTCAGCGTCTCCGTCGAGTAGAGCCGCTCGTGCTTGACCGGGAGGTAGTCGGCCGCGAGCTCGTCGATCTTCGCATCGACCGCGTCGGCCTCGCGCCCGTGGATCATCGTGAACAGGTTGTACTCCCACGCCTGCTCGGGCCGCCGCGGGCGGTGGTAACACAGCGTGACGTACGGGAGGCTCCCGACCGTCTCACCGAGCCGGTCGAGGTCCTCGTCGGGGACGTTCCAGACGACCATACAGTTGTTCGTAAAGCCGGTGACGATGTGATTGACGACACAGCCGATCCGCTTGATGCAGCCGTCAGCGAGCAGGCGGTCGACCGCGGCGAGCACGTCGTCGACTTCGGCGTCGATCTCGGCGGCGACGTCCGCGTAGGGCGTCGCGGACAGCGGAAAGCCGTCCTGAATCGCCAGCAGGAGGTCGGCTTCGAGGGGCGTGAGATCCCCGCGAGCGTCCTCGGAGATCCGAGTGGCGGCGACCGCGGTCTCCTCGAGCGACTCCCGAGCAAATCGATCCCTGTTGACGACCGGAAACTCCAGGTCGATGTAGTAGTCGGTCAACATCGGGAGGTTCAGCACCTCGCAGCCGGTTCGGTCCGCTATCTCGGCGAGAATCTCGTCGCGGGTCTCTCGGGAGCCGGCGGTGACGACGAACCACTGGTTCCACTCGTGGTCGCGGCGGTAGTTGTGGTTCA
>OBKM01000159.1_pt1 | contig 32649 bp, 37 predicted proteins | sample 1519691 | NCBI WGS metagenome assembly OBKM01 (sample SAMEA37050418, study PRJEB22526) | metagenome | biome: saline pan; feature: lake; material: water | place: Egypt | collected 2015 | depth 0.5 m
ACACCTGCCGAATTGCTCGGCTAGAACGGGAGTCCACCGGCAAGCCTCGGGGCTTTAGTACCTCGGGAAAGGTTTTGAGCAACGGGTCTCTACTAATGGCGGCAGCAACCGCTCTATGACCTACTTCTGATTTGGGCCCCTCAATTAGTTTCCTGGAGTACTATGACCCCGAGGCAGTTGACGCGGCCCCCGGTAGGCGTGGCCGCTGCCGGCTGACAACTCCAGTACCGGATCGTCGTTGTACAGCGTCACGTCGAGCAGCCAGTGTAGTTCGTCGTATCCTGCGGTCAGGGCATCGTACTCACCGCCATCGACGGTTAAGGAGCCATCGGCGGTAAGCGTGCGAACCGTAGTCTCGTGTGGCACCGTCTCTAGCGCAACGGCCGTCGGCGCCGCGTCACCGATTTGGCCCGGCGCTACCGGTCGGTTTGTCGCCACCGGCTCGTTGGTGTTCTCACGGGTCCCCCGGAGCAGTTTCTGTTCGACGGCACCGACGAGCTGGTAGTCGGGCGTTGTGTCGAGACAGCCAGCGAGGGCAGTGACACCGCTTGCAAGGAGGAACTGTCGACGGCTGGAGGGCATACTGATCCGTTGGCGTGACGCGGAAAACCACACACCCCGAACAATTGGGGGGAACTGTCCGTACCGTCCGGTCTTTTATATAGCTCTCTCCATGTAACGTTGGTACTCTGAATGAGCACAGACCAACTCGATATCGAGTATATCCACGAGTACCGTGAACAGGTTTCGAATCCGTTGTGGCGGTTGTTTCAAGAGTACGGCCGAGGGAACCGACGGTGGTTCCTGGTCGGTATCCTGGCCTCAATCGGCGCCCGGTTTGCCTCCCTGGTGCCGCCGGTATTACTGGGCGTCGCGATCGACGCCATCTTCGGTGAAGAACCGTTTGCCCTGCCGGTGATCCCCGAAGCCTGGATCCCCGCGGCGCCCATCGAACAGTTCTGGTTCGTCGTCGGCCTGATGACCGTGGCGATGATCGGCCAGGCCGGGTTGAACTTCGTCCGGATGTCCTCACTGAACCTCTTCTCACACCGGGTCAAACACGAGGTCCGTACCGCGACCTACCAGCGGATGCAACGCCTCGACATGGAGTTTTTCAACGCGGTCCAGACCGGGGAGCTGATGTCGATTCTCTCAAACGACGCCAACCGCCTCGAACGGTTCCTCGATGACATGTTCGGCCGCGCGATCCAGCTGAGTGTCCTGATTCTCGGGGTTGCAGCCGTCTTGTTCTGGTTCAACTGGCAACTCGCGCTTGTCACCCTCGTCGTGGTCCCACTTGCCGGGATCTTCACCTACTGGTTTATGACCTTCGCCGAAGAACGGTACGCCGACATCCGCCAGTCCGTTGGTGACCTCAACAGCCGCCTCGAGAACAACATCAACGGCATCCAGGTCATTAAAGCCGCAAACACCGAATCCTACGAGGACGACCGCGTCGAAGACCACTCCTACCGGTACTTCCGACTCGACTGGCTCGCCCTCCGACTGAACTTCATCTACCGGCCAGGCCTGCAGGCGCTGACCTCGCTTGCGTTTATTGCGACCTTCGTCGTCGGCGGTGTCTGGCTGCTGATCGGGCCGCCGGGACCGTTATCGGGGGAGTTGACCGCCGGGACGCTCGTTATCTTCCTGTTGTTGACCCAGCGGCTGGTCGATCCACTCGCCCAGATGAGCGACGTGATCGACCGGTACGAGGACGCACGGGCCTCGCTGAAACGCATCTTCGGGGTCATGGATCTGCCGGTGCGGATCCAGAACGACCCCGACGCGACCGCCATCGATCCCGTTGCGGGCCAGGTCAGCTTCGAGGACGTGAGCTTCGGGTACGACGACACGACGGTGCTAGAGGATGTCGACTTCGAAGCCGACCCCGGCGAGACGATCGGGCTCGTCGGCCCCACCGGCGCCGGGAAGACGACGGTAATCAAGCTGCTGATGCGCCTGTACGACGTCGACGAGGGTGCCGTTCGTGTCGACGGCCACGACGTCCGGGATGTGACCCTCGAGAGTCTGCGGGGGGCGATGGGTGCTGTCGGCCAGGAGAACTTCCTCTTCGATGGGACCGTCGCCGAAAACATCCGGTATGGCAGCTTCACGGCCGACCGGGAGGCGGTCGTCGCGGCCGCGAAACGTGCCCAGGCCCACGAGTTCATCACGGCGCTCCCGGAGGGCTACGAGACCGAGATCGGCGAACGGGGCGTGAAACTCTCCGGCGGCCAACGCCAGCGTGTGGCCATTGCCCGCACGATCCTCACCGACCCGGAGATTCTGATCTTCGACGAGGCGACGTCGGCGGTCGACACCGAGACCGAGTTGCTCATCCAACAGTCGATCGACAGGCTCGCTGCCGACCGGACGACCTTCGTGATCGCCCACCGGCTGTCGACGGTTCGGGACGCGGACCGTATCCTGGTCATCGAAGACGGCGAGATCGTCGAACGGGGCACCCACGACGACCTCCTCGCTGCAGACGGGCTGTATGCGAACCTTTGGCGGGTCCAGGCCGGCGAGATCGGCGAACTGCCCGACGACTTCGTCGAGGCGGCAAGCAGACGCGTCGCCCAGCAAGGCCTCGAGACAGATTGACCTCTTCGCACCCGTGAACGGCTGTCTGTTACCCACAAGGTCACCGAGACTCAAGCGGACGTTTTAGACGCTGTCGACCCCGATCTGTGCCCGAGAGATCCAGAGAAGGAGCGGTTCGGACGGTGGTATCGGCGGTGGTATCGGCGGTGGTATCGGCGGTGGTATCGGCGGTGGGGAGTTACTGCATGCGGGTCAACGAGATCGGCAAAACCGTTCGATGAGGGTGGTCCATCCGGAGATATCGGTGTTTGCAGCCGGGGGCATCGATCTCGACGGCGGCGTGCTCTGTGGGATACTTGTGGCGAAAAGACAGCCGTGAACGGGGGGATTCCTCCCGCCTTCAGGCGGAGGAGGATGTCAAGCGGCGTGCTGACCTCAAGACTCCCACCAGTGCGATCGCGGTGACGATGTCCGCCAGGCAGGGGCCACCGTCGACGCCGGCCGGGACTGCCCGGCGTGGCGTGCCGTGGTGATCCCCGTCCAGTGGATGCCCTCAGTCACCGCGTTCCGGACCGGCTTTCGCTGTAGGGCGTGTGCCTGGGCGCTGGCCGACAGCGAGTGAGCACAACGGTCATACGGACCAGGTCCATAGCCTCTGCCGTGTTTCCAGAGCCACCGGCATTGTCGACGGCGCCTGCCTTCAGTGGCCACCTCTGGGTGCAGGAACGCCCCACCGGCGGCCACCTGGGCGTCCGCCTCGCCGACTCGGGGGCACTGACCTTTCAGACCCCAGCGCAGCCGACGCCGACGATGCGGGCGCCGGGCGTGTCCTACGAGGCTGCCGTCCGGTTCGTCCGCGGCGAGATCGCCCGTGACACCCTCCGCGGGGCCGTCGAGGATCCGACGACGGTCGCCCTGGTCGGGATCGCGACGTGGGACGGTGGCGTCGACTACGACTGGGATGCGCTCCCGCCGTTTGTCGGCACCGACGTGTACGTCGCCCCGGAAGACCGATACCTGACGCCCGATGCGGCCACGGCCGTCATCGAACGACTGGGGCTGCCGGCGGCCCCGGCGGTCGACAAAGAGCTCCCGACACGACAGTTCGACCGGACCCGGTACGAGGAGCCCTCCGGATTTCCTCCATCCGCGTGGGCGCCGGCGCCGGCTGCTGCTGTTCTCGTTCGTGACAAGACCGACACGAGAGCCGTCGCCTGGCGGGTGTCTCAGCCCCCCGACGGCGACGCGCTCACGGCTCGTGACTGTCTCGACGCCCACGTCTCGCCGGAGCGGATCCAGCAGACGGCGACCGCCCTTCGCGCGGCCGGTGACGCCGTGACCGTCGCTGCCGTTCGTGACCGCCTCCTCCGGACTCTCGTTCGTGAACACCACTCCCGGCTGTTCGAGGCCGGCACTGTCGCCCCAGACGAGCTTGCAGACCGGCTCGGCGAACTAGTCCACCGCCACCTCGACTGACACGTATCAAGCGGAAGCCCACCCCGTTTAGCGCTGTCTTTTACCCATAACTCGACTTTGCACGTTGGTATCTGGCCTCTGTTAGAGAACGATAGAGCTGCTGGGAGTAGCGATTGCTGTTGGCATCCGTGGTGAGATTTCCGGCTGCAATCACTGATCTGATCCGCAAACCGGCACGGCAGCTCTGTGCGGCACACGGGGTGTTCGTCTCACCCGACTCCCCTCTTCGGGCGGACTAGCTCTTCGACGTCTTCGCCGTGAGCAGAAACGTATTGTACCGCTCAACCGCGGTCGTCACGTCGAAGTGCTCTTCGAAGTGGCGGGCCGCCTCGGTTGCGGTATACAGATGCTCCCGTGGTGGCCCGACATCGCCTTCGGCGTTTGCACTCCAGTCGACGACAAAAAGCTGCCCGCCGGGGACGAGCACCGACGCGAGTGTCGACAGCGTCGCTGGAAGGTCGAGCTCGTGAGCAGAACAGATCGAGACGGCCGCGTCCGCGACGAGGTCGTCGATCGCCGCTGCGTCGGCGTGGTGGAGGGTTACATTGGCCGGGACGCCCTTCTCGCGGTAGTACGCGTGCATCTCCGCTTGCGTGTCGACGGCGTGGACCGTTTCCGCCACGGTGGCGATGTCGTCGGTAAAAAATCCCGTTCCGGAGCCGAGATCGACGACGCGGTGACAACCGTCGATGGCGTAGACGAGTTCCTCGCGTGAACACAGGCGGTACCGTCCTGGATCCTCGAGCGCATCGGCCTTCTCGGGATCGATAATATGATCCTCCATACCACCACTCGGTTCCGGCCCCGTTTTGCTCTGACGGCACCGTTCTTGCCGGCCAGCCCGACGAAGCAACCGGCTACGGCGCTTCGGTCTCGGTCTGGTTCGCCGTGGTCTCGGTCGTCGTCTCGGGCCCGGTTCCCGTCACGAGAAAGTCGCCCAGGTTCCCGAGCAGCACGTCGTTGTCGCCCCGTTGGGTGTTCTCCGGACGGAAAAACTGCGTGTCACCGACCACGACGACGTTGTCGGTGTGCACCAAGACCGGATCCGACGTCGCTTCACGAGTGGTCGACAGGGTGCTGCCGGCGGCGGGTTCGAGGGTCCCATCGGTACTCCGGCTCGTCAGTGGCGTTGCAGTCTGGAAGACGACCCGGTCAATACCCTCGGTGACGGCCGACTCCCGTGCTGGTTCCGCAAACAGTCGCTGGTAGTTCAGGTCGTTTTCCTCGAGGTTGTAGACGTAGCCGGGCGTGACCGAGATGTCGAATGCGTTGCGCACCTCGGCCGGGCTGAGATCACCGCTGAACTCGTCGCTTGGGTCGATCGCAAAGACGACGCGTCCTCCGTCGTCGGCGAACTCGCTGAGTGCTTCGACCTCGTCTTCTGAGTACCCACTCATACCGACTGTGATGACGCCGTCGATCTCGTCGAGTTCCTCGTCTAAGTCGTCAAATCCCCTGATTTTGACCTCGTGGCCGGCCTCTGTCAGAGCGTTCGTCAGCGGCAACAGATCCCGGTCGTCGGTCCCGAACCCGTTCGGATCGATCAGAATCGTGTTGGTCGGCTCAGTGCTGTCGAGGGCCACCTCGGCGGTCCCAGGTGCCATATCCGGCAGCTGTGGATCATCGTACTGGGGGTTCTCAAGTGCCGGCTGTGGTGTCGCCGGTGCCGGTCCGAAGCCAGCGAGCGCGGCCACCCCGACGATCGCGCCGAGGATCCCGACGAACACGAGGGCCAGCCCAACGGCGTGTCTCATGGACGCTCACCCCCATCCACGGCCGTGGTGTTCGCTGTGGTCACGTCGGCGCTAACGAACCGGTCGACGTCGTCGACGTGGGGAACGGCTTCGGCGTGGACGTACGCCTGATTGAGGAACTCGACGTCGTTGTATCCGGGGTCACCTTCGTGGACGACGGCAAAGCCATCGTCTGTCTCCAGCAGGATGATCCCGCCGGTCGAGGGTGCCTCACGGATGACGACGTCGTACGACTCGAGGCCTGCAGCGTCGGCGGCTGCCTCGATGGCGGTGTCGGTATCACCGATCCCGTCGGCGAGCCCGTTGTCGACGGCCTCGACGCCGAGGTACGTGGCTGCGGTTGCAACCTCCTCACGGGACAGTTCGATCTCGTCGCCCCGTTGTTCCATCACCGTATCCAGGAAGACGTCGTCGAGGAGCTGTCTGGTCGCCCAGGTTTGAATCTCGTTGCTCCCGCGCTTGTCGGGCCCGGTTGGCCCCTCGACGGGTGGTTCCGAGGTTGGAGCCGGTCCGGCGACGCCGATGCTGCCGGTGATCGACGTTGGCAAGATATAGATCTCATCAGCCGGTGCCATCGCGTAGTAGCCACCCGAGGCACTGATCTCCTGGACACTGACCATCACCGGCATCTCGGCGGCCGTCCGTTGTACCGACGTGTACAGTTGTTCGCTTGCGGCCGGTGAGCCGCCCGTGGTATCGATCTTCAGGACCACGGCGTCGATCGATCCGTCGCGTCGGACGTCCCGTAACTCTGCTTCGACTTCCTCAGCCGTGCTCGTTACGACCGGCCCCTCGAACTCGACAACGGCGACAGTCCCGTCCTGACTGTCGTCGACCGCGCCGAGTACCGCCGGGACGAGAGCCACACCGAGTACTGCAGCGACGATCGCGACAACGACGTACTGTTGGCGCCTGGTGAGGGTTGGCAGGGAAAAATCGGGATCCATTCGCGCCCTCGTTAGGCCATCGAACATTTATGACTGTCCCCGAGCCGTTGCTGGTCTGCCCGCCGCCGGTCGGTGGCGTCGTACTGCGTCGACTGTTCGTATACTTTCCACAACCGGACACTGCTATCGGCACGTTTATCCGACTATCACGCGAACAACAGGCAGTATGACATCGACTGCCCCCAACACGAGTACAGCGTTGGACGATGGCCTGACAGACGCGGTCGCGATCGTTACCGGCGGTGCCCGTGGCAACGGCGAAGCCCAGGCGAAGGTGCTTGCAAACGCCGGCGCGACAGTGATCGTTGCCGACGTCCTCGCGGATGCAGCCACAGACACCGTTACCGCCATCGAGGCTACCGGGGGCACAGCCGAGTTCGTCGAACTCGACGTCACCGACCCGGACGCGTGGGCGGCGACCGTCTCTCACATCGAGGAGACCTACGGTGGACTGGACGTGGTGGTCAACAACGCCGCAATCCCGAGTGAAGCCACGGTCACCGAAGAAACAGTCGAGACCTGGAACCAGGTCATCGGCGTCAACCTCACCGGCGTCTGGCTCGGAATGAAACACACCATCCCGCTTCTCATCGAAAGCGGCGGCGGTACTGTCGTCAATATCTCCTCGATCTACGGTGTCCGTGGTGGCTACGGGGGCGGTGGAGCCGCCTACCAGGCAACCAAGGGTGCCATTACGGTGTTAACGAAAAACGCGATGCAGGCCTACGCAGCCGATGGGGTCCGGGTCAACTCCGTCCACCCCGGGTTCGTCGAGACACCGATGACGGAGGGGACCGAGTTGCTCGGACTGGCGGCCGAGGACACCCCACAAGAACGCCTCGGGACGCCCGAAGAAGTCGCCCACGCCGTCTACTTCCTCGCCAGTGACTTTGCGACCTACGTCAACGGCTCCGAACTGTACGTCGACGGCGGCTGGGCCAACTGAGCGACGACCGGTCTGTCGCGCCGGTCACGCTGTGTCGACTCCATAGCAGTGGTTGCAAGTACGATCGTGTTATTCACCAGGGAGCGTGTACTTACAGCCGGTAGCGAGGCGAAAGCCCATCGGCTTTAGCCGTGGGGTAAAGCCGACATGATATGCCACAAGCTCCGTGACACAGACCGGTTGTAATCCCAACGTTTATTCTATCGGAGGGGTCGTGAATCGGTGGACATGTGACATGCTGCTGTGGGGAACGTGCTCACGCTCAATACGGCTACAAGTGCGTCTCAACTCTCACACACCACCCCGGCCCAACCAGCAGCGGTTGGCATGTCATCACAGGACTCCCGATCCGTGGCTGCAACCGGGAGTCAGGCCGATGGCCCGGCCTGCTGCTCACGGTGCTGGACGCCCGTGAGTGTCACTCCCTTCTCGGGAGGGCAACACTGAGCGGATACTCAAGACGCCACACCCTCTTGTGAGGGCCGAAGGTGCATCAGCGAACCCGCAAGTTCACAGCCGGGGTAATCAACTGGTTGGATTACCCACGGAGGAATCCCACGGCTTCAGCCGTGTGGAGGAGGTCAAACGCGGAACAGCCTTGCTGCACGTCCCCCACTGAATAAAAAATCGTATGACTAACAACTGATAGCCGACGTCCTGCTGACACAACACGCCCGAGTACCACGCTCGGGGTCACACCGCGGGACACGCCGCTTGCTTTGGCTGTCCCCGCGCCTACACTCCTCGCGAGAAACACAGATCCGTTGCCGGGCACCGCTTTCGGAGGGGCCCAGCAACAGGTTGTGTGCGTGGCGGAGTGATCAGGCGGCCGGTTTCTAGCCGGTCTCCGTAGGCGGTCTCCGCTCCGGCTTCGCCTCGGTACCGCGGTCTGTGGCCTCGCCGGATGCGTCCCCGCCTCAACCCCTGTGCAGCCGGCCCTGCCCTTCGACCTGTGTCGGTACCGTTTTGGGGGTGCCGCGACTGGAGGTATGTATGTACGAATCGATTACTGCGCAGCTTTCTGACGCCGACGCTGCCCGTGTGGCTGGTGACCAGAAGATCGACTGGGCCCGCCAGCACATGCCGATTCTAGAGGCGCTTCGTGATGAGTTCACTGCCACCCACCCCCTGGCCGGCGAGCGTATTGGGATGGCGATGCACGTCGAGGCGACGACAGCGGCACTGGCACAACTGCTTGCCGACGGCGGCGCCGAGGTCGCTATCACCGGGTGCAATCCACTTTCGACCCACGACGACGTGTCGGCGGCGCTTGATGCCTACGACGGTATTACCAGCTACGCGCGCCGCGGGGTCGACGACGACGAGTACTACGCGGCCATCGAGGCGGTTCTCGATCACGAACCCACGATCACGGTCGACGACGGCATGGACATGGTCGCGGCCGTCCACGAGGACTATCCCGAGCTGATCGACGGCATCATCGGCGGGGCAGAAGAGACGACGACCGGCGTCCACCGCCTCCGTTCGATGGCGGCCGACGGCGAACTAAACTACCCCGTTTTCGCGGTCAACGACACCCCGATGAAACGGCTCTTCGACAACGTCCACGGCACCGGTGAGTCCGCACTGGCGAACATCACGATGACCACGAACCTCTCGCTTGCCGGACAGACCGTCGTCGTCGCCGGCTACGGACACTGTGGCCGCGGAGTCGCAAAGAAAGCCGCCGGCCAGAACGCCCGGGTGATCGTCACCGAAGTCGAGCCACGGCGGGCCCTTGAGGCCCACATGGAAGGCTACGAGGTCATGCCGATGCAGGAGGCAGCCGGTGCGGGTGACATTTTCGTCACCACCACCGGCAACCGTGACGTCATCAGCGAAGCCGACATCGAGGCCATGCACGACGGCGTGGTCCTCGCAAATGCCGGTCACTTCGATGTCGAGATCGACCTGCCGGCGCTCTCGGAGCTTGCTGTCGCGGAGTACGACGCTCGCGATGGGGTTCGCAGCTACGAGCTTCCCGACGGGCGGCGGATCAACGTCCTCGCGGAGGGCCGACTCGTCAACCTCGCAAGCCCTGTGGCCCTGGGACACCCAATCGAGGTCATGGACCAGAGCTTCGGCATCCAGGCTGTCTGTGTCCGTGAACTCGTCGACAACGGTATGGAGTACGGCCCCGCCGTACACGAGGTCCCGGACCGGTTAGACCGTGAGGTTGCCGAAATCAAACTGGCCGCCGAGGGAATCGCTTACGACGATCTCACCGACGAGCAAGAGGCGTATCTCGACTCCTGGCAACACGGGACCTGATATGGCAAACCAGAAAGGTGACCGCCGCGAGCGGGAACTCGTCAACGCCCTCGACGAGGCCGGGTTCGCCGTCATCCGGGCCCCTGCCAGCGGCGGTGCAACCAAACGGGCGCTGCCGGACGTTCTCGCCGGCAACGGCGATCACTTCTATGCAATCGAGGCGAAATCAAGCAGCGGCGCCCCGATCTACCTCGATGGCGACGAAGTCGAGTCCCTCGTCTACTTCGCCCAGAACTTCGGCGCGAAGCCACGGATCGGCGTCCGGTTCGACCGTGCGGCGTGGTATTTTTTCCACCCCGGCGCCCTGTATGTTACCGACGGCGGCAACTACCGTGTCAAAAAAGAGAAAGCGGTGCGTGAAGGCAGCGATATCCCCGAACTCGCCGGCCACTCGACGCAGACCCGACTCGGCGACGACACCGATGAGTCAGCCGTTACCGGCGTGCTAGAAGCTGTTGCAGCGGGGTCGCTGTCCGTCGAAGAAGCAGCCGCCGTGTTGGAATCGTAGCTTCGAAGCGTTTATTCACACCCACAGGAACCGTGCAACATGGGCCTGTTGCCGGAGTGGCTTGCCGAAGCCATCGTTGCCGCCGCGAGTGTCGGCGTGATGTTCGTGCTCCTGTACGTGATCGGGGTCCGGGAAAGTGCCGACGGGCAGCTGTCCGCAACCGGCGGCGAGTGGGTTTTATTCAGCCTCGTCGTCTTCATTCTCGTCATGTCCGCAGTCGGTGTCATTCTCGCATTGGTCGATCCGGAGTTCACCGGCGACTAACACGGAGCCAGTGGAAGCCTCCCGTTTTGATCTCTCGTTGGGCGCCGGCTGTCCGGTATACTACCTCTTGTGCTGTCGACCCCGGGCCCAACGAAACCTCACTGCAACGCCTGCTCGTAGTAGGCAAGTGGATGCTCAGCTTCCGCACACCCGGGATCGTTCTCTGCACAGAACCCGTAGGCCTCAATGACGGCACACCCTGGCGGCGCGTACACTATGCCCCGATCACCACGAATGTGCGCAAGCTGATAGGCCACCGACTCACGGTCGAGTCCACCATCGGTGAACTCGACGATCTGACCGGCGTCGAGGCCCAAGGCTGCGAGAAAGGAAACGAGGGTAAACTGCGCCGGCGGCGACAGCGTCTCACCGGCCTGTGCACGCTCACGGAGTGTACTGATACACGGCGGGAACGCCGCTGGATCGACCCGGTCGTAACTCGTCGCGAAGTCATAATCGGTGAGCATCTCTTCGAGTCGCGCCCGTTCCGCGGCGAGCCCGTCGGCGATCTCTTCGGGTACCGCAAGCGGGAGCCCCTCGGCGACGCGGTGTTGGAGTGCTGTCTCGAGAAGCGCCAGTAACTCGGTCTCGGTCACCGACACGACGCCGCCGGCGACGTCCCGCTCAACGAGTCGCCACTGCTGGCCCTCGCGGTCGCTGGCGAGGCGGAGATACGCCGGGACCGCAAGCCGGAATCCGTCGCCGACACGGTCGACGGCGTCGGTGAGATCGAACTCCGCCAGCACCCGCTCGACGGTCATCCCGCCACGGTCGACCGACTGTAGGCTATCGGCCGTCGTCAGATCCGCTGAGAGCCGGTGACGGGCAGTTTTCGCTTCCGCGCTTGCGTATGCGTCGATGACCCGGGGATCCTCAAGCAGTGAGACGAGCACTCTGGCGACCGGATACGACAGCAGCTCGACGCGGTTGCTGCGCCGCTGGTCACCGATCGTTCCCTCGGAGAGTCCCCGCGTCACCCGTTCCGTTGCCCGGTCGAGAACGGCCTGTGAGGAGGTGATCACCTCCGCTAAATCGACGTCCGCCGCTTCGACGGCCGCCCGTGCGCTTTCGAAAAATGGGTACCGGGCCTGGTGACGCTCCATCACGGTCCGGTTTTGTTCCCGGGGGAATAAGTACCCCGTCTCGGCTGTGCTAGTGTTCTTTTGTTCTCCCGTGTCGGTACCGAGACGCCCACCAGCGACGGCACTGTCTCGGCTGTGCTGGTGTTACCAGTTGTTGGTACTACGATTTCTTTATCCAGTGTGGGACGTGCAACAAGGCTGTCCTGCGTATAACTACACGCTCCCTGTTGAATAACATGATCGTATTTTCGTACGTGCTTACCCCCAGAACGATTTCGCCACTCTCTCGTAAGTTGCCCTTGACCGAACAGTAGAACAATGCAGACGACAGGGTGTTCTCCGAGGGACGGTCTCCGGCAGGGAGACCGTCCTGGGTCGTCTGCACTGGTCGAGGGGAGTTGTGATGGTCACTGACGAGAAAGTGGAGCAACTGCCTGAGCGGATCAGTGCTCTCGAAGATCGTGTTGATGAACTTGAGCAGGAGAAAGAGGAACCCAAGCAAGAGAATCAGTAACTCCGTAAAGAGAACAAGCGTCTCAGAGCCAAGGTCCGATGGCATGAGGGACCGCATACACCACCGAGCAAGGACCAATCGGAGCAAGAGGAGTCGTCCTCGTCCGGCGGGGACGAGGACGACGAACAGCCACGTACTGACGGTGGCACGCCTGGCCGAAAGTCCGGACACGACCCGGAATGGCGCGACGCTCCGGATCCAGATCAAGAAATCGATCGCGTCGCAAAGTCCTCTAGAGTTCAGTAGTAACTGATTCCCCTGTGGAAGGGGACGCCTCTGGTGTCCACCCATCCGTTCTAGGCTAATCTCGCTGTATCCAGACCGACCGAGCCACAGTTCTGTTCGCTGGTCGGGTTAGCACAGTTGATACCGGTCAATCACTCGGACGAGAAGTAGCACCAGGAGCGCTCACGGCGGTGAGCGCTCCGAGCCGTCCACTGAATCAGGGAGCTGTCGCTGACGACCGTCACGACCCCGGCCCGGCTTGGACGGATTACGCCAGGTCAGGACCAAAGTCTAGACCGCTTTGCGACACGACCAACTCGTTGACCTCGTGGAGTACAAGGCTGAAGCTGAGGGAATTAGCGTTGAGTTTGTAGATCCGACGAACACGAGTCGGCGGTGCCCCGAATGTGGTCACACGAGCGAAGGGAATCGGGTGCGACAGGCGGAGTTCGAGTGTGAGTCGTGCGGTGCAACGCAGAACGCGGATTACGTCGGTGCGAAAAACGTTGGATGGCGGTACGTCCGTCGCGGCTTACAGTCGTCGCGACGGACGGGTGACAGTCAACTCGCCCTGAGGTCAGGAACGGTGACGCCAAATCGGGGATTTGTCCCGTCCGACTAGTGTCGGTAGAGGCCGAGTTCACTGACAAGCCCCGCGCCACCGTGTGCGGGGTGGTTGACCCACTGTTACAGTGGGAGCGAGGCGAACGCCGATAGTACCTCGGGAAAGGTTTTGAGCAACGGGTCTCTGATAATGACGGCCGCAACCGCTCTATGACCTGCTTCTGATTTGGGGCCCCGCAATTAGTTTCCTGGAGTACTATCGGCGTTCGCCGTGGGCTGCAGCCGACAACTGGGAGTCTCGCCACGCTCGTCGCCACGGCGTGATATGCCACGCCGGAACGTCAGGGTTTCTGGAATGAGAAATACATCATTCGGTATCCCGACGGAACCCAACGGTACCGCCGAGTCACCGGGGCAGACCCACACAGAACCCACCGGCGAAGCGGCGTAACGGCTGCTTGGCTCAGCCAGCACTCGTCGGTTGCAACCCATACTCTCCCACCGTCCGATTCCCACGACTGCAGTCGTATGGAGGAAGTCAATTTTAGTCCTCCCCCAACAAGAAGAGGTGTGCACGCCGACATTACCGACACGATCGGGACGACGCCGGCAGTCCGCCTGCAGGCCGATGCCCCGGGAACACTCGTGGCCAAACTCGAGTCGTTTAACCCTGGCGGATCCGCAAAAGACCGCCCGGCACGGGCGATGATCGACGCCGCCGTGGCTGCCGGCGAGCTCGCGCCCGGCGAGCGGATCGTCGAGGCGACAAGCGGCAACACCGGGATCGGTCTCGCGATGGTCGGTGCCGCGCGGGGGTACGCGGTGACCATCGTGATGCCCGCGGACAAGTCCCCCGAACGGCGACGGCTGATGGCCGCTTACGGGGCCGATATCGAGCTCGTCGACGGTGACATCCAGACAGCCCGTGACCGGGCAGCCGAGATTGCCGCCACCGGTGCGGTCCGGATCGATCAGTTCACCGACACCGCCAACCCAACCGTCCACTACGAGACCACGGGCCCGGAGCTGCTCGAACAGGTCGGTCCGGACATCGATGCCTTCGTCGCCGGGGTCGGAACCGGCGGAACGCTGTCTGGAATCGGCCGCCGGCTCCGGGAGCGACTCGACGACGTCGAGATCGTCGCCGTGGAACCGGCCGCAAACGCCGTTCTCTCGACCGGCGAGGCCGGCGCCGACGCGTTTCAGGGCATGGGTCCCGGCTTCGTGAGTCCCAACCTCGATCGCTCGTTGATCGATACCGTCGAGACGGTTAGTATCGAGGACGCAACCGCGGAGTGTCGCCGTCTGGCCCGGGCCGAGGGCATCCTCGCCGGCCAGTCAAGCGGCGGAACGAGTGTCGCTGCCCAGCGTGTTGCGGACCGGATCGACAACCCAACCGCCACCATCGTGATGGTCTTCTGGGACTCCGGCGAGCGCTACCTCTCGACGGGGCTGTTCGACTAACGGCCGATCCGCCACGTGAACAGACTCTCGGCGATGTAGTTCACCGTCGCTGCGGCCCCGATCGCGATTGGCATCGTCACCAGTGGCCAGATATCGCGACCGAACAACGTCACCGACACCGTGAGCCCGGTCAGGACCCACACGACCGCGACCTGGACGGCGAGGCCACCGGAGCGGACCACGTTTGACTTGCCCAGTCGTGTTAGGGTCGAACGCCAGCCGTTACCACCTGCCTCCGGAAACGTCCACCGGTCGTTGAGCGCGAACATGACGAGGATGGCTGCTTCTGCGCCGATCAGCTTGACGAGCCATGGGGGCAATGCGGTGGCGATGAGGAGGCCGGTCGCGATGGCGAGATCGATGCCGGCCCCGACCGCACCCACGGAGGCAAACTTCCCGATCCGGGGCCCCGATAGGAGCTCACGCCACGAGAAACTCATACACGATCAATCAGTGGCCGTCCGGTAGGCACGAGCCCGTCAAGAGTGCTGTGGACCGGTCCCTTCCTGAGGACCGCGTACCGGTGGCGTGCTACGAGCAGGCCACCCAGCAGCGCCGCTCCGTCTCGCAAGGGCTTGACCGTCGAGTTCGGATGGTCCGACCAGGTGATCGGCTGCTCGACGACCCGCCGGTCGAGTGCAGCCGCGACTGCCACGAACTCGAGGTCCCAGTCGAATCCGCTGCGGTACAGATGCGGACGAATCGCCCGCCAGGCAGAAACGGTCAGAGCCTTCGCGCCACACTGGTAGTCGGTCAGTGACACGGGCAGCAGTGCGTTTGCGAGGGTCACGAACGCGTCGCCGAGCCGCCGTCGGACCGCCGTTTGGTGGTCCTCGACGGTGGCGTCGGGGTGGCGCCGTGAACCGACACAGACATCTGCGGTACTGTCGGCGACCCGGTCGATAACAGCGGCAAGCTCTGTGGCCGGCGTGCTTCCGTCTGCATCGGCAAAAGCCAGCTGCTCGACGTCGCTGCTCGCGGCTAGGGCTTCGAAGCCGGCCGTGACGGCGGCTCCCTTTCCACGCCGCCTGTCCGATACACCGACCGCCACGCCGTCGCGTGTCCCGAGATTCTCGACCAGTGTCGTCTCTTCGGGGGTGTCGAACTCGACGCGTATGGCTGCCGGATCGATGGTCTCCTGCACCGTCGTCACGTACTCACACAACAGGGTTGGATCCGGCCGGAAGGCAGGAATCACGACGCCGATCATCCCCGATCACCACGGCGTGTCACCTCTGCCACCTCGGCGCGGATCACCGACGGCGTCCGCCGGAGTGCCTGGCTGACTGCCGCCAGCCCGATCCCTTGGTTGTACTTGTAGCCGACACAGGCTCCAAGCATCAACAAAAGCCCGAGGAGCTGCATCGAGGCGATCCCGGCAAGTGGTGCTAGGAGGCCGTCCAGTGGGGCCGGCAGTGCAGTGACGCGATCGATCATGTCACTGGGTCGCTCTGCGAGGGCCGCGATGACCCCGCCGAGAAAAAACGTCGTCCCGATGGACTCCTCGTACCAGTGGTAGACCACGCCCACCGACGCGATCCCGACAGCAACAACCAGCACCCACCGCTCCCAGACCACCGACTGCCCGAGCCAGTACCCGGCGAGGAGGACCCCTCCGGCTGCGAGAACCTGAGCCCGGCGCTCACCCGCGGGGCCGCCGCCCCAGACGTACAGCAGCCCAAGCCACGTTGGAAAGAGGAAGGCGAGGTACCACCGCAGGGACGGAAACAAGAGCACCACGACGGTCAGGGTCGCATGAATCGCCACGAGGCGGTCGAGGCGTGTATCCAGTCCGACGTAGGTGTAGGCAAGTACCGGCAGCAGTACCAGTGCCCCGGCGACGGGCACCACCTCCGCCGGTGCCGTTGGCCACAGCGTGATCCGTGGCAACAGCCCCTCCCAAAGCAGGTGTGACAGTGGCCGTTGGACCGTCACGTAGTAGGTGTCATCGGGGGCGTATCCGCCGACGAAGGCACCGGACTCGCTGCGTGGCAGCAGGACGTCGGTAAAAAACCGGACGACGCTGCGGGGGCCGAACAACAACGCCGACAGTGCAAGTCCGCCACCACCGACCGCGAGTGCTCCGCCAACACCCCGCCAAGACCGGATTCGCAGTAAATACAGCCCCGCGAGTGTCGGCACCACCTTGAATAAGGCCGCGGCGCCGAATGCCGCCCCCGCGAGCCAGCCACGACCGCGTAACAACGCCAAGACACCACCCGCGATCACGGTCCCTAAGAAGACGTTGATGTTCCCGAACAGAACCGTTCCCGTCGAGTGGATGCCGGCGAAAAAGAAGGCACCGATCAGGACGACATCGAGCCAGCCGATCGTCACCGAGACGGTATCGAGGATGCGTGCAACCAGCCACGCACCGAGAAGGCCCGCGACGGCCGTTCCGGCCGTATGGACCGCGAAGCCGGTCATCGGGTCGAGGAGCGTTCCGGGCACCCAGATGAAGACTGTACTCGGCGGGTAGAGGAAGGTATAAAACTCACTCCAGCCTGGTGGCGGCGCCGAGTAGATGTCACCGCCCCGGAGGTACGCCTCCGCGGCGTAGTGGTAGACCTGGTAGTTGACCGCCAACTGGCTGGTGGGGTCCCAGGAAAGATCGGTCAGTGGCGTGTACTCGAGGCCGAGGACACGCCAGTGTGACCCGAGCCCGATCAGCGTCGACCCGACGATGACGATCCAGGCCCCGACGTAGCCTCGGGCGACAAGCGGCCGGGAACTCATGACCGGGCTTTGTGGGGGTTCCTATACGGGCTTTCTGGTTTCACCCGTCTTCGAACCGGTCGAGCCCACTCTGTCGACGGGGCCCAGGGGTGGTGGGCTGCCACCCGCTCCGGCGGGCGCGGTCCTCGTCTAACTCCAGTGGCGGTGCATCGGCAGGCTCGTAGCCCGGACAGTCGGGGCCACACACCTCAGTTGGGTTGACGATGGTCTCGGCCCACGTACAGTACGGGATGGTTTCGGCTCCGTGGCGGTCGGTCGTGGTGAAGTGGCGACACCCGACGCTTTCGTAAGTCCGCCAGCCCTTGCCGTAGGCGTGCTCAGCGATGCGGCGGCGCCGACTGCGCTTTGCAGCCGGCCTGGCGACAGCAAACTCCGTCCAGTCGCCGTGGTCCTCTAGTAACTCGAGGCCGGTGTTTTCGGGGGCAAGCGGTGTCGCGGCCCGCCTGACGACCACAGCGTCCGTGTCGTACTCCCAGACGCCAACCGGATCGGGAATCCGGTCGAGGTGGGTGCGGGTCACGTGGGTCGCAGTCGCCAACACGACGCGGTCGAGGAGGCCGAGGCTGACGTCGTACTGAAGCTGCCAGTCAAGATCACCGGGAGTCGAGAGATCGGGTTTGTTTTCGACGGCGATTATCTCGTCGAACCAGTGTCGTGGGTACCGCGTCCGGAGTTTGATCTCCTGTCGGCCGTCGACCCGCCGTGTCTCGAGTACGCCGGCTGCAACGGCGTGTTCGATGAGCCCCCGTCGCCGCTGTGGGGGCATGGTGAGCACCGCTCCTGCGGGTCGGAAGCGGCCGGGGCCCAGGTCTGCCTCCAGCAACGGCGTCGGCACTGCTGCCGAACTCAGCGCCGTCCGCTGTTCGAAGGCCGGTCCCGGAGTGACGACAACGGTATCGAGAATACGGCCACCAGGCCGGGTGATGCCGCTGCCCAGCTGGCGGCTGATGATCCCCTCCCGGTTTGACTCAAGATACGCACACAACGAGATCTCGAAGGTGAACTCCGGATGGCCGATCGTCGTCACACCAACGGACAAGGCCGCAGCGCTCAAAGCTCCGGCGGTTCCACCGACGGGTCCGGCTACTTCGGCGTCCCATCGAAGTGGTACTCGGCGGCGTTGTCCCGTGGTCGGTAGCCAAGTATCCGCCGAGCCCGCTTTAGTGAGTAGAACCGCCGGTCGTTGTCGCTGATACCGTAAACGGTCTCGTAGCCGTATTCGGCCTCGAGACACCGCTCGAAGAGGTGTGCACAGTCCCGGTGTGAGAGCCACATTGCCTGGCCGCGTTCGTAGTTTGCGGGTGGGTGCTCGGCAGTGAGATTACCGATGCGCACGTTGACGACCGACAGTCCGGCGGTATCGTGGTAGTACCGGCCCAGTAACTCGCCGGTGGCCTTCGAGACGCCGTACAAGTTCCCGGGGCGTGGTGGCTCGGAGCCATCGAGAACCACGCCGCTTTCGGGCTGGTACAGCTCGGGTGTCCGGTCGTCGGTCTCGTATCCGCCGACGGCGTGATTCGAGGAGGCGAAGACGACCTTCTCCACGCCGGCCTCGACGGCGGTTTCGTAGACGATCTGGGTGCCGTGGATGTTGTTCGAGAGCACACTCTGCCACGGGGCACTTCGCCGTGGATCGCCGGCCAGGTGGATCACCGCACTGACGCCATCGATGGCCGCGGCGACGGCCTCGCGGTCGGTAATGTCGGCGACGACTGTCTCACCGGGGTACTCTGCGGGGGGCGGCTGGCGGTCCACTAACCGCCACGTGTACTTCTCGCCGATCCCATCGAGGATCGCTGTCCCCACGCGGCCGCTGGCGCCGGTCAGCAGAACCGGTCTCTCCATCAGTCGTCTTCACGTCTGGCTGGCGCGAATAAGTAAGGCCGGATTCTGAAACACACAAGGCCACCGGTCACGATACCAGTATCATGACCGCCACCGACGCGGCCTTCGAAGCCGGCATCAAACTCGGCGCTGCGTACCACCAGTTCATCGGCACACCGGTGAGCCCACGCAACGCGGCGAGTCTCGAGACAGCAATCGCGGAAGCGATTACCAACCAGCCCTTCGTGCAGGAGGTGTCGGTTCACATCGACCGGGACCGACTGGAAGCGACACTCGCAGACGCGCCAGGGGAGAGTGCATACACCGATCTCACCGGCGACCTCCTCGAGATCACCGTGACTGTCACCCGGGAGAAAAGCCGTGCCGTTGGCCGGCTCGCTTTCGACGGCGAGTACCCGTTGATGCGCCTGGCAGAGGTCACAGACACCTGATCCGCCGGGTATTTGTTTCCCGGCTGACTACCGGTTTACATGGCACTGTCGGCCCTTCGTAGCATCAGCGACGCCATCGACGCGACCCGGGCACGCCTGATTCCCCCGGCACTCGGCGAGTGGGGTCGGTTCGCCGTCATCGTGTTTTTTCTCGGGACTCCGGGCACGCCGGTGCCCGCGAATCCACAGGTGCTTGACCCACGGCTGTGGGAGCTTGAGGAGGCCGTTCTCGAGGCCGGTGTCACCGAAGAACTGCTCGCAGTGGCCACGACGCCGGCAGCCTGGCCGCGGGCAGTCGTCCTCGGGCTCGCCATCCTCGCCGCAGTGGGGGTGTTGTACGTCCTCGTTGGTGTGCTCATGCGCTTTGTCGTCGTTGAGGGACTGCGCGGTGATGGCGTCCGGATCCGCGCTGCAGGCCGCCGTCACCTTGGCAACGCCGCGCGTGTCGTTGGCTTCCGGGCAGCACTCTGGGCCGTCGGCGGTGGGAGTGTGCTGGTCGTCGGGGCCGGCGCACTCGGCATCGGACCGGCCGCGGGCGTCTCTCCGGACGGCTGGCTCCTCGGTGCACTCGGCGTCCTCCTTACCGTAACCTGGCTCGTGGATCTCCTGACCCGGCAGTTTGTCATCCCGGTGATGATCGCCACGGAGAATGGCGTCGTGAGGAGCTGGCGGTCGTTGACTGGGACAGTCCGTGACGGCTGGCGGGAGTATCTCGTCTACGCCGTTGCACGGCCGCTGCTCAGCGGCGCCGTCGGCGTCGTTGCCGGTATCGTCTCCGTTGTCTTGCTGCTCGCGTTGGGGCTGGTCTTCGGGACCATCGGCGGCGCCGTGGTGCTCGTCGCCGGTGGTATCGATGCTCTTACGACGGGTGTTTTCACCGTCTTGGGGGGCCTCGGACTGGTGTTCCTGCTGCTCGCCTTGATCGGCCTTGCGGCCGTCAGCGTGCCCTTCCAGCTGTACCTGTGGTACTACACCTTGTTAGTCCTCGGCGACATCGAGTCACGGTTCGACCTGATCGCGACCCGTCGCCGGCGGATCCGCACCGACGGGCCGACGTTCGACGTCGTCGACTGACCGCAGTTTTATAGCCAGCCCCGCCGTATACTAGCCTATGAGTCAGTCTACGCTCGATGACGACGACCTCTTCGGCGAGGCCGCCTCGGAAATTGAAAGCGACGTCGAGTCGTCGCTGGCTGCTGCCCGCGCGGCGCTGCCCGAGACCGAGACCGTCTGGGCCATCGACGGCGACAACACACTTGCGACACTGAATGCACTGAAATCAGCCCTCGATACCGGGGCTGCAAAGGAACAGCTCCGCGACGCCAAAAAGTGGTTCACGATCGGCGAGCGGGCCGATGCCTTCGAGAATCCGGAAGCTATTGCCGACGACATCGAACAGGTAGAGGCCGCGTTGACCCAAATCGAGACGGCCCACGACCAGGTTGCCGACGTGGCCGCGGCCTTACCCGAGTTGCGGTCGACGCTTGATGCGGTCCACGACGGGTCCCACACCGAGGACCAGGACGACTAGAAAAACTGGAGCAGCTCGTCGCGCTGTTGTGCCCGGAGCCGCTCGCGGACGGCCTCTGTCAGTGCCGTGGTGGATCCCCGTTTCGCGGTAATCGGGGCAACCGTATCCTGCCACTGCTGCCACGGCGGATACAACCCCAACCGGTCGCAGATGGCATCGAGCGTCTCGTCTTTCTCGTCGACTTTGTCCATCTTGTTGACGGCAACCACAGTCGGAACGCCGAGGTCTTGGAGGAACTGAAACAGCTCGACGTCGTGGGGGAGTTCTCCGCGGTCACTGTGGCGGTCGATGATCTCGACGGCACTGTTGCCATCCAGCACCAGGATCGCGACCCGGATCGCGTCGGCGTGTCGCTCGAGGTACCTGACGATGCCCGTCTTGATCTCCTCTCGGCGGTCGGCCTCGACGCCGGCCATAAACCCGAACCCCGGGAGGTCGGTGATCACGAAATCGACACTCGCCCAGTCGTAGTGCGTCGGCTGCTGGGTCACCCCCGGCCGACGCCCCGTGTCGACGTCGTGGCCGGTGAGCTCACGCATCAGCGTCGACTTGCCCACGTTCGACCGACCGAGCAGTACCACTTCGTCGCTGCGGTCGGGACGGTCCTCAAACACACCGTTGGTTGCCGGCGCCGTCGCAAAGGTGCTTTGATCGGGCTCGTTGGATACTTGTCCGCTGCCCCCATCGTTTCTGACCGCGTGGCTGGTGTACGTGTCGATCCCGACCGGCAAGCGTGATGCGGTTCGTCGGATCCTAGAACGCGAGGATACCGACTTCGTCACCGTGACCGGCATTATCCCGCCAGGGACCGATGTATTCGCCACCGGGCAGGTCGCCGAGCGGCTCACGCCGGGAGTCCTGTCGCTTGGCATCGCCATCGGCGCAGGGGTTGCCGGTGGGTTGCACCGCTCGGCTGGCGTCTCGACGGTGCTTGTCGGTATCATGATCGCCGTTGCGCTGCGTCCGCCGGTGGCGGCCATCGACGTCGGAATCGCCTGGGCAGTCCCCGAACTCGCCCTCGGGGCCGGCGTGTTCGTTCTCGTCAACATCCCGTCGATCAACCTGGCTGCCCTCGGTGTCTTCTGGCTGAAGGGCTTCCGACCGGAGGCGTTGCACGACAAAGCGGGTGCCCGCCGGGCGACGGCCGTTCGGATCGGCGCGTTGGTCGTCGGGCTGGTCGTTTTGTCGTTGTTTCTGGATGAGCTGAGCCGGCGTGGGCCCAAGAAGCGACGATCGAGGTCCGGTTCGTGACCCTTCAGCGGGACCGATCACTCGATTGGGAGTTCTGGCTCGTAATCGATCGCGTCGATGGCCGCGTCGACGACGGATTCTAACCCCGTCTTTTCGGCGACACTCACGTAGTAGTCGGCTGTGACAGCCCGGGACTCATCGGCCTTGTTACAGACGGTAAATACGGGAACGGCGAAGCGGTCGACGAGCTCGTCGCGCAGCTCTAACTGGACGTCCAGTGGGTAGCCACACCGCTCGCTTGCATCGACGAACACCAACACACAGTCGGCCAGGTGCTGGAGGGCGCTGACGGCCTGTGCCTCGATCTCGTTGCGCTTTGCCTCCGGACGGTCAAGGAGTCCGGGAGTGTCGACGAGCTGGTACCGGATATGGTCACGTGTGAGGTGACCAACACCGATCCCGGTCGTCGTAAACGGATACGAAGCGGTCTCGTTACGTGCATTGGTGACGGCGTTGACAAACGACGACTTGCCCACGTTGGGGTAGCCGGCGACGACGATCGTTGGCTCGTCGGGGCGGATGTCGGGCAGCGCCCCCAACTCGCCTTTCGCAGTGTCGATATACTCCAAGTCCTCCGCCACGCTTTCGACGACGTCAGCCAGCCGAGCGAAGGCTTGCTTCCGGTGTTTTCGGGCCGTATCAGTATCGGCGTGGACCTTCGACTGGTACTCCTCACGCAGGGCGCCAGCCTGCCGACTCGCCCACTGGACCTCACTCAGGTGCTGTCGGAGCGTGTCGACGTCGACGATCGAATCCGCAAGCTCGAAGTAAAATGGGTGGACCTCGTCGAAGTCCGGCCACCCGACGACCACATTCTCGAGGTTGTCGCTGATGATATTAGCCGCCGTCTGCAGCATCGACAGCTGTGCCTCGGCGCCGGACTTCGCACGCCCGGCCCTGGCGGCCCGTGAAAAGGCCTTGTCGATCAGCAGATCCGCGGTCGGTGTCGGCGGGAGCTCCTCGAAGTACATCGGCTAGTAACCCAGTGTAGCCGGTCGACGGTCAAAAGCGTGGGCTTTCCACTGCTGCCCCCGATCGGTCGAATGTGACACTTCAGAACGGTCAGAATCGCCACCCTTTCAACGACTGTCCTCGTAGGTTACATAATAATGACTGACTGGCGGGCCGTTATCCGCGGCTTCGTGACGATACTGGTACTCGGTGCGGTCGGCTTGACCGTGCCAGGCATCGGCCAGCTCGTCGCCGGGTTCGTCGGTGGTATCGTTGCCGGCTACGGAAGTGACGGCAACACCGTGTCGGGAGGCTGGCACGGTCTCCTGGCAGGGAGTGTCGGTGGCCTACTCGTCGGCTTGTTGGTGTGGGCCGGGATCGCGCTGGCCGGCCTCAGTGTGGGTCCGATTCCTGAGGTCGTCGGATTCCTTGCCGGTGCGGGTCCCTTCGTGATCGCCGTGGCCATTACGGTCCTAACGGCGATCAACAGCGCACTCGGCGGCCTGCTTGGCGGCTGGCTTGGCGAGTAGGGAACCACCGGTCACCGCCGCTAGGGAAACACCTTTTTGACCCGCTGTGGTGGCATACTGCATGCGTGTTGCGATCCTCGCACACGAACGGTTTCCCGACCGTGCGAAGACTGCGGTCGGGATTCTTCGGTACAGCGACCACGACGTGGTCGGGGTCCTCGACCGTGACCGAGCGGGCGACCGCGTGACCGAACACGTCCCAGATGTTCAAGACGCACCGATCGTCGGGAGCATGGACGGGGTGTCCGCGTCCATCGACGCTCTCATCATCGGTATCGCACCGATCGGCGGGGGCTTTGACGACTCCTGGCGGTCCGACGTGACGGCCGCGATCCGCCGTGGAGCAGACGTAATCGCCGGGTTGCACTATCTGCTCTCGGAAGACGAGGAGTTTGCGGCCCTCGCCGCGGACCACGACGTCGACCTGCGGGACGTCCGTGAGCCACCGGAGGACTTGACCGTCGCATCGGGGAGTGTTGACGCCGTCGACGCGACCGTGATTACAACCGTGGGCACCGACTGTGCCGTCGGCAAGATGACGACGACTATGGAGCTGACTGCGGCATTCGAGGCAGCCGGCTACGACGCTGCCGTCGTCCCAACCGGTCAGACGGGGATCATGATCGAAGGGTGGGGAATCGCCGTCGACCGGGTGATCGGTGACTTCGTCAACGGTGCCGTCGAACAGATGGTCGAACAGGCTGCCCGCGAGCACGACGTGGTGGTCGTCGAGGGGCAAGGCACTATCGTCCACCCCGCGTACTCGGCGGTCACCTGTGGGATCATCCACGGGTCGATGCCCGACGGGATGGTGCTCGTCCACGACATCGACCGTGAGGCCATCCACGGTTACGAGTCCTTCACGTTGCCCGCGTTGCCGACGTACATCGATCTCTACGAGTCACTGGCCGGGGTGGTCTCGCCGGCGCCGGTCGTCGCTGGGGCCGTCAACACGAGTGCCCTCGCGGACGAGACGATGGCAACGGAGGCTGTCAGTGCCTTCGAGGAGACGACCGGCCTGCCGGCGACGGATCCGGTCCGGTTCGACGCCAACGCCCTCACAGAGGCGGTGATGGGCCGTGTCTGACCCCACTGTCACCGTCGAGGAACACACCCTCGAACTCGACTACCCCTTCGAGATTGCCCGCGGTGAGAGCACTGCAGCGACGGCTGTGGTCGTCCGGGTCGATGACGGAGAGCACGTCGGCATCGGTGGTGCCGGGCCCGCCCGCCACTACGGTGAGACGGCCGCCACCGTCCAGGCGGCGGTGTCCGACCTCGCGTCGGGCCTCGAGACTGCCACCGACCTGACCGCTGTCGACCGGCTTGACCGTGACCTCCGGCAGCGGCTCCGCCGCAATCCGGCCGCCCACGCCGCCGTCGAGATCGCTCTTGAGGATCTCCGTGGGAAACGTCTCGGTGTGCCACTGTACAGGTTGTGGGGACTCGATCCGCGGGACTCGATTCACACGTCGTATACAATCGGTATCGATCCCCCGGCGGTGATGGCCGACCGGGCCGCAGAGGCCGCCGCTGCGGGCTTCCCGATCCTCAAGGTCAAACTCGGGACCGACGACGACGCGGCACGGATCGCTGCGGTCCGCGAGGCAGCTCCGGACGTGCGGATCCGGGTCGACGCAAACGAGGCCTGGGACCGTGCCCAGGCACTCCACTTACTGGATGTGCTCACCGAGTACGACGTTGAGTTCGTCGAACAGCCGGTCCCTGCAGACCACCCTGCCGTCCTGAAGGCGGTTTACGACCGGTCGCCGTTGCCGATTGCCGTCGACGAGTCGTGTGAGACGCTGCCGGACGTTCCCGCTGTGGCCGATCGGGCCGACATTATCAACATCAAACTGATGAAAGCCGGCGGGCTCCGCGAGGCCCGCCGGATGATCGCGGCTGCGAGGGCCCACGGCCTCGAGACGATGGTCGGGTGTATGACCGAGTCAAACGCGTCGATCGCGGCGGCAGCACACCTCGCGCCGCTGCTCGATTACGCAGACCTCGATGGGTCGTTACTCCTCGCGGCAGACCCCTACGAGGGGGTCCCGATGCCGGATGGGCACATCGCGCTTTCGGCGTTTGACCGCCCCGGGACGGGGGCGGTCCGCCGGGAGTGACCGCTACGCCGCTTGTTGGCGAACCGTCAACACCGGTATCGGTGACTCCTTGACGATTGTCTCGGCGACGCTGCCGAGCAAGAACCGGTGCTGGCCGTGTCGGCCCCGTGTTCCAAGCGCGACCAGGTCGGCCGCCTGGTCGGTGGCGTAGTCGACGATGGCCGCCGCCGGATCACCGCTTAGCGTGGCTGTCTCCACCGGTTGTGCCGTTGCGGCGTCGATGGTCGCCAGCGCGTCACCGGGATCTTCACCCACGTAGACTGCGTGGATCGTCGCGTCACACCGTTCGCTGAGGTCGATGGTCGTCTCGACACACCGCTGAACGCTCGCTGACCCGTCGGTCGCAAGGACGACTCGTTCGATCATTACACCAGGGTTTGATTCGACGGGCCTTAGTAGCCCCGTGTTTGGGCTTTCGGTATGGAAACGGCCGACCGGGTGCTCGTGCCAGTCGACGACAGTGAACAAGCCCTGACGGCCGTTACCTACGCGGTCGAGGTCGCCACCCGGTACGACGCTACACTGTGGGTGTTGTACCTGCTTTCTCCGGATACCGAACAAGCACTCGCTGCCGGCGAGCGTGAGCCAGCCGCCGTTGTAGCCGCCATGGAGACAGTCCTCGATCAGATCCGGTCCCGGGCCGCGGCGGCCGATAGACCCGTCGTGCCGGCGGCGGCCCGTGCTTTCTCGACGGCTCGTAAGACCCAGCACCCAGGCACTGTGATCCTCGAGTACGCGACGGCGACCGACGCCGACTTCCTCGTGTTGCCACGCCAGGACGACGACGGTGTGCTTGCTACTGCTGCTGGCCACGTGCTCGCGTACGCCGATCAGCCCGTGTTGTCGGTCTGAGGCTGGAGGGTGCGTTCCATCTCGAGTTCGAACCCGTTTCTGTCCGTTTGCTCGAAGCCCGCGCCCTCGTACAGGGCGATCGCCGGCCGGTTCCACCGCTCGACGGTCAACCACACCGTCTCGACCCCGTTCTCGACGGCGGCCCCGAGGAGGTGACACACCAGTGCCCGGCCGATGCCGGCGTCTTGGTACGCCTGTGTGACGAAGATCGCAAGCTCACAGCGTCTGGGTCCGTCGGCGCCCGGGACGAGTGTCGCGTGGCCGACGATGGCCTCGGCGGTGGCAACGACGTCGACCCCGTCGGCGAGAATCGTCTCGAGCCACTCCGCGATTGCCCGCTCCGTCGTCGGCGGCAGTCCCTGAGCGCGGTCGGCGGTGTCGAAGTCGGCGTACAGCTCCGTGAGTGCTGACTGCTCCGCAGGACCGGCAGTACGGATTTCGATCCGGCGGCCTGTTTCGTCAGTGATCGTTGCCGGTGGTCTCGGGAACGTGTGGGTCATCGCTCGAGTCTGACCGGTAGCTGTGCGTTCAAGACGACGAACTCGACTACCGGGTCCATCGTGAGTTTGCCCATCGGACTTTTCGTCCCGCCGGGGACGACAAGCTGATCGAAGGCCTCCGTTTCCGCGATCTCGACGAGCTCCGCGGCCGGGTCCGCTCCCAACCGACGAACCGGCGCGTCGATGCCGGCGGCAGCGAGTTCGTCGGCGACCCACGCTTCCGTTTCTGTGACGGTGTCCCCGTCGGTGGCGTAGACACAAACGGCAAGCTCGTCGCCAGCCTCTCGGGCACGGTCGATCGTGTTTCCGAGTGCGACCGCCGCATCACCACCGCCGCCGACGCCGAGTAACACGTGCATACGGTGTTTGTCGGGGCGTGGGGAACAAAAACCACCCGCGACGGCAGAACGGTTTTGACCCTGCCAGCGGTAGCCAGCGCTATGCCAGATGACGCCTCAAAGGCCCCAGCCGAGGTTCGCAAGTACGACCGGTTCAAGAAAGTCGACGGCGCCCGCTACGACCGTGTCAACGAGTTTCTCCGTGACCGAACATACATCACTGCCCGCGAGTGGGCGATTGCACGGCTGTGTGCCGACTTCCGGACCGAAACCGGCACCGAGATGACGAAAATCGGCGACAACCTCCCGGAGCTGGTCCCGTTTATGACCGACACGTACTCGCCCCAAGCGGTCAACGAGGCCCGTGCCTCCTTCGAGGCGAAAGTCCGCAAGTCCGGCGCAACCTTTCTGTACGGTGCGATGGCGGACTTTCTGACCGCCGACGAACTCGACGACATTATGTACGAGGCCACCGAGGTGGCGAAGTTTCTTCTCGAGGTCGAGGGTGTCGAACTGGCGGTGGATGAGGAACTGGCGGCCGAGGACCGCATCTCGACGCTGATGCGGGAGGTTCGCACGGCCAGCCAAGAACTCCGCCACGAGGAGTGTCCCCACTGTGGGAAGTCGTTGACCGACGAGCCCTGACTGATGTCAAACATCGGGCCATCGGACCGTGCCGTCCGGCTTTGGAGTGGCGCGATTCTCGGCCCGACGGCCCTGTTTACTCTCGCCTCCCTGCTCGGCCTGCCACGACCGCTGGCGCCGGTGTGCGGGCTCACAGCCCTGTACTGTTTTGGGACTGCACTCACCCGCTACTCCCCGGTGTATCAGCTTCTCGGGATCGACACCCGGCCCGTTAGAAACTAAGGCTCAAGTGCTGGGCTGTCAAACCAGGCGGTATGCACCCAGGGGACCGCGTGGCCGTCGACCGTGACGGCGTAACTTACGAAGGCATCGTCCTCCCGGCGTCGACGGCCGACCGGATCGTACTCAAGCTCGCAAACGGCTACAACGTCGGCATCGACCGTGCACCGGCGACCGTCGAGGTACTCGAGCGTGACGCTCGGTCGATGGCCGACGCCGGCGGCGGCGAAGGCAGCTCGGAGATCACGACCGACCCCGAACTGCCAACGGTCTCGCTCATTTCGACGGGTGGTACGATTGCCTCGACCGTCGACTACCGGACTGGTGCCGTGTCGGCACAGTTCGACGCCGAAGACGTCCTGCGGGCGGTCCCCGACCTCGCCGGCCGGGCGAACTACCGCGGCCGGGTGGTGGCAAATCTCCTCTCGGAGAACATGACGCCGGCGATCTGGCAGGACCTCGCCACGGCCGTTGCCGAGGAGATCGAAGCCGGTGCCGACGGCGTCGTCGTGATGCACGGCACCGACACGATGCAGTACTCTGCGGCGGCGGTATCGTTCATGCTCGAAACGCCGGTTCCGGTTGTCTTCACCGGCAGCCAACGCTCGGCCGACCGCCCTTCCTCGGACAACGTGATGAACGCGGTCTGTGCCGTCGAGGCCGCCAAGTCCGACCTCGCCGAGGTCCTGATCTGCATGCACGCGACCAGTTCGGACGACCGCTGTGCGTTGCACCGCGGCACCCGGGCCCGCAAGAACCACACCTCCCGCCGCGACGCCTTCGAGACCGTCGGCCGCGAGCCCCTCGGTACAGTCGACTACCAGACCGCCCGGGAGGAGCCGGCAACAGCCGCCGGGACTGCGCCTGCAGTAACGACACGCCGTAGCCCCGAGCGGGCCCGTGGCGGGGCCGACCTTGCCGTTGCACCGGCGCTGAACCCGAACGTCGAGTTACTCAAGTTCACCCCCGGCATGGGCCCCGACCGGCTGCGCGCACTCAGTGGTGCCGACGGCATCGTTATCGAGGGGACCGGCCTTGGGCACGTCAGCACCGACCTCTTGCCGGCCATCGAAGAGCTGACCGACGCCGGCACCGTCGTCGTGATGACAAGCCAGTGTTTAGAGGGCCGTGTCTGTGACCGGGTCTACGACACCGGGCGTGACCTCCTGGCGGCCGGGGTCATCGAAGCCGAGGACACCCTGCCGGAGACGGCTCTAGTCAAGCTCATGTGGGTCCTCGAACACCACGACGACCCGGCGGCAGCGATGGGGACCCGGCTCGCGGGCGAGACGACAGCCCGGTCAGTTCCCTGGATCTGAGTCGTCGAGAATCCCAGGCTCGGTCATCCGTTCCGGATCCAGCAGCTGATCGAGAGCGGCCTCGTCGACTGCTCCGGCAGCGGCGGCTACCTCGCGGATCGTCCGTCCTTCCGCCAGAGCCTGCTGGGCGAGTCGGCTCGCGTGGTCGTACCCGATGTGTGGACTCAACGCGGTGGCAAGCGCCAGGGTCTGCTCGGCCTGCGCCACACTGCGGTCCGCGTTTGCCTCAAGGTCGGTGACGAACCGCTCTGCGAAGACGGCCGCCACGTTTGCTAGCAGCCGGACCGACTCCAGTGTCGTCTCGGCCAGCAGTGGCTTATACAGGTTCAACTCAAGCTCACCACGGCTCGCTGCAGCCCCAACGGCCGTATCGTTACCCAAGATGCGCTTGTGGACCTGGTTGACAGCCTCCGGGATGACGGGGTTGACTTTCCCGGGCATGATCGAGGACCCTGGTTGGGTTTTGGGCTGGTCGAGTTCGTTGATCCCGGCACGTGGCCCCGAGGCGAGGAGTCGCATATCGTTTGCTTGCTTGTTCAAGGCGCCGGCGGCCGTGCGAAGCGCCCCGTGAAAGGCGTCGACTGCGTCGTGGGCCGCCTGGGCCTCGAAGTGATCGGCTGCCTCCCGGAACTGGCCGTCGACGGCCTCGTTGAGCGCCTCGATGGCCCGTCCTGGAAACTCCGGATGGGTGTTTAGTCCGGTCCCCGTTGCGGTCCCGCCGAGTGGCAACTCGCGAAGTGCTTCCAGCCGGTCGGCGATCCGCTCGTGGGCCTTCGTCGTCTGTGTCGCGTACCCGCCAAACTCCTGGCCGAGCCGTACCGGCGTCGCGTCTTGCAGGTGGGTTCGACCCGGCTTGACGACGTCGTCGAAGGCCGCTGCCCGCTCGTCGAGGGCGGCCGCGAGCTGGCGTAGTGCAGGCAGCAGCTCCTCGGTGGCCGCTGTCACGATGGCAACGTGCATCGCCGTTGGGATCACGTCGTTTGAGGACTGTCCGAAGTTGACGTGGTCGTTTGGATGGACTGTCTCCCCGGACAGCTCGGCGGCACGGGTGGCGATGACCTCGTTTGCGTTCATGTTTGTGGAGGTCCCCGAGCCGGTCTGGAAGACATCGACCGGAAACTGGTTTTCGTGTGTTCCCTCGATGATCTCTGTTGCTGCGGCCGCGATAGCTGTCGCTTTGGCCTCCTCGAGAACGCCAAGCGCGGCGTTAGCTTCCGCGGCGGCCCGCTTGACACGACCCAGTGCTGCGATAAACCGCCGGCTCATGGTCTGATCGGAGATCGGAAAGTTTTCGACTGCCCGCTGTGTCTGGGCTCCCCACAGTGCGTCTGCGGGCACGGCGATCTCGCCGAGGCTGTCAGACTCGGTCCGATACCCGTTGTCGTCTGTCATACCGAGGAGAGCCGACACGGCCACTAAACGGCACCGGCGGCCTCTCGACGGGCCGGAAGACAAAGTACATGCCGCCGTGGGCGACGGTCACTGCTGCCGGAGGTAATGAAAGACGTACGTCTGGACGTAGCCGGCGTACTCCCCACCGAACTGCTCGCGGATCGCCCGCGAGGTGGCTGCATACGATCCTTTGTCACACGCCGGAAACTCTTCTTCGATTGCGGTGCGGATCCAGGTGTCGAGGGGGACCGCCTCCAAGAACCCAAGCGAGAAGAGCAACACACAGTCGGCCACCTTGTTGCCGACGCCGACAAACTCTGTCAGTTGCCTGCGGGCCGCCTCGTACGACAGGTCCCGCGCTGTGGCTGGGTCCGTGCCGTTGGCAACCATCGCCGCGGTCTCGGCGACATACGGCGCCCGGTAACCAAGCTGGAGGGCCCGCAGTTCGTCCTCACCGGCCGCGGCGAGGGCCGCCGGTTCGGGAAACTGGTAGACCGTCCGGTCACCGATCGTGATTGGCGTCCCGTACGTTCGTTTCATCCGGGTGACCATTCCGTGGATCCGTGGGACCCGCATCTGTGCCGAACAGATGAACGCGACCAGTGTGCTGAACGGTGGATCACCGACGATCCGCAGCCCCGAACCGTGCTCGATTGCGTCTTGAATCACCGGCTCGCCCGGGGCGGTGTCGAGAATCGCCGGCAGGTTGTCCGTGAGGCCCAGTAGTTGTCGCAGCAGTGGCACAACGTCGGTCGTGCCCTGCCACTCGAGGACCCCATCGCGCTGGCGCACCCGCAGTGCTTCGCCGTCGACGGCGGTCTCGTACCAGCTGTCCGCCGGTGGGGTCTCGTTGTACATGTCTCCGTCCGAGCGGGTCCAGATGTACGTCTGACCGCTCTCGAGGGTTTCTGTGAGGTTGATCCCGCCGGGCAACTCGGCAACCGGAATAGCGCCAGTCTCCATCGCATCTACTCTTGGTGTCGAGGTGATTCTGGCTTACGGTTTCGGTACGCTGTGAGGGGTGTTAACTTTAGCGAGATTATGAAGAGTGTGGTCGAACTAGATTCTGGTTGGGTGAGCAGAAGTGCTCGACCACGTGCTAGAGAAAGCGCGCGAGCAAAGAATATTTTCCCGCGAGGACACGCCGACCGAGCAGCGTGTCCTCGCTAGTTTTCTGTATCACGCCGGGTTGTCGTTCCGGCGGATCGAACCGTTCGTAGACGTATGTCACGTCGCCGTTCACGACTGGTATCATCGTCTCGAACATCTCTTTGAGCCCGACCGCGACCGGCGACAGGCGGCCGCGGTCGATGAGACTAAACTCGAAATCGAAGACGAAGAGGTGTACGTCTGGGCAGCGGTCGACGTTGACACGTTCGAAGTGCTGCACGTCGATGTCTCGCCCGGTCGATCGAGCCTTGATG
>OBKM01000160.1_pt1 | contig 32521 bp, 34 predicted proteins | sample 1519691 | NCBI WGS metagenome assembly OBKM01 (sample SAMEA37050418, study PRJEB22526) | metagenome | biome: saline pan; feature: lake; material: water | place: Egypt | collected 2015 | depth 0.5 m
TCATGTCGGTTTCCTCCCCGGCCTACTCGCATCGTGCTTCCGACCAGTCGGAAGTCCTCGCTCCTTGAGGCCGGGGGCTCCACCTCAAAAGATGCTGAATCCACACCAGATCAAGGGCTGACCAGCGTGAAGTACTCGATCGGGACGGATGTGAGAAGGCTCACTGTCTTTGCGCCGAGTATTGGCAGGAGTCACGCCCCAGCGAACTGGTTGTTCGTGGGCTTCCACTCGCCGACTCCTGAGGGATCAAGATGGATGTGTGCATCGCCGACCTCCTCAATCGTCGTGATATGCGTGATGAGCTCTGTCTCGATATTGTGGGCCTCTTCGATGGTTAAACCGCCGTCTACCTCGACGTGGACTTCAACCTCCAACTCTGTTCCATCGTAAAAAACTGTGAGGTCGTGAAACCCCTCGACACTTTGGTGTGTTGTGATTGTCTCTCTGATCTCCGCTCGCTTTGCGGCTGTTGGGGCGGCACCGACGAGATAACTGAGATTTTCTCGGCTGATTTTGTAGCCTTGGTATATCACCAACAGGCTTACTAGCCCTCCAGCGATAGGGTCGAGACTCGGATACCCAAATCGGACGCCAAGTACCCCAATTAGTGCGGCGATTGTGGTGTAGATATCATTGAGACAGTCGGTTGCCAACGCCGTGAGTGCGGTTGAGTCCAGCCCCTCATTGATGCTGACCGTATACCGGTAGACCAGAAACATATCTACCATCGCAAAGCCGAGTGCACCAAGCAGATAGTAGCTGAATGTGACGTCGGTGCCGGCAACTAATCCCCGGCTGGATTCAAACAGCAGATACCCACCGAGCAGAACGATCAGCGATCCAACAAAAAGTGCGGTGAGAGGTTCGATCCGTTTGTGGCCGTGCGGATGGGTGGCGTCGGCCTCATCGAAAGATCGCCGCCCCCAGATCAGCACGACCCCACTGGCGACGAGATCAGCAACAGAGTGTGCTGCATCTGCGATCAGGGCGACAGAACCAAACAACACGCCAGCAGCACCCTCCGCAACGATTTTGGCGGCGTTGCCGACGACATTGACCGTCGAAGCCCGTACAAACCGACTACTGGCGTCGTCGGCGTCCATACCCTTTGATTATTCCTTGAGCACTTGATGGTTCGGTTTTTCCGGCTCTAACCCATCTCTTAGCCCGTTCTATTGACGTTTTCGATTCAATCTAATTTTATTGCGATGAGTTGTTATCGCCTTCCGCCGCCGGATCGGTTCGATCGATTGAGGCGGTCGAATCGGGGGCGCGATTGCCCACAGTTCGCTGCGGGAACGGGATACTGATCGACTCGGTTGCGAACTGTTCTTTCACGTTTTCGACGACCTCGCCGGTGGCTCGCCAGCGTCGTTGCGGCGTCGGCGGCGAGATCCAAAACCGGATATCCAGTGTCACCGCAGAGGCACCAAACCCAATCGGAAACACCTGCGGGTTTGGATTTGCATCCACAAACTCTGCCTCCTCGACGGCCTCCCGAGCGATTTCTTTGGCGTACTCGGGATCATCATCGTAATCAATGCCGACCTCAATATGGATGCGGAGTTTGCCATCCCGACTTCGGTTGGTGATTGCCTGGTTCGCAATATTGTCGTTTGGAATGACGATGTGTTCGCCATCGAAGTTGCGGACATGGGTGTTCATGATCGTGATTTTTGTGACGATCCCCTCGGTATCTTTTGTTGAAATCCAGTCACCGATCTCGAATGGTCGCGAGAACATGAGGACAAACCCCGCAAGCAGCGATCCCAGCGTTTGGCGAGCTGCGAGTCCGACAACGATCCCAAGAAACCCTGCCCCGACAAGCAGCCCGCCGAGATCGATCCGCCAGATGCTGAGAACCGCCGTCAACGTAATGATGATCAGGGCGACCTGCAGCACACGGGTGAGGATCTGTTCTTGATGCGCCGTGACCTGCCCCTTGTCTTCACTGAACTGGGTGACAGCGTCGCCAATGAAATCATTGATCAAGACAGCGGCTGCGAGGACGGCAACGGTAGCTACCAGACGGCTGAGCGCGGGGAGAGTGAGCTCCCCAAGCCCAACCAGCCACCACGCTGGCCCCAACAGCCCCCATACAATCAGCAGCGAGACCACAGTAACGAAACCCACGAGCAGTTGGATTGCTCTCACCACCAGCGTGCCTAGAAACGAAAGCGGGATCTTCGAATCGACACGATCAATCGCTGTTGCGACCGACTCGCCAAACCGTTTGTACCCCCAATCGGCCGTCAGTCGACCCACCGCATCAACTGTCCGGGGGATCAGATACCACCCAACAAAGAGTGCTGCAAGCAAAACTGCGACTGAGACACCGATCCGAACTTCAACAGAGACAAACTCGCCCAACAGCGATTCCGCCTCGGTCACCACCTCGTCAATCGCCATACTGTACGGTTGAGGTAGAACGGCAAAACAATTGCCACCGCGGCTCGCGGATTAGTCGTGGGCAGCGAGCGTTGCTTCCAGCGGTTCGATCATCGACTCATTACCGAGATGAACCGGCACGCGTTGATGGAGCCGTTCTGGCTCAACATCAAGAAGTGATTGCTCACCATCCGAGGAGACACCACCGGCTGACTCAACGATGTATGCCATCGGAATCCCCTCAAACTGAAGTCTGAGCTTTCCGTTTTCGGCCGATTTGAGCACGGGGTACGAGAAGATCCCACCGTAAGTTAACACCTGGTTGACATCGGCAACCATCGCTCCACCGTACCGGAGTTTGTACTCCTGCTCAATAGCACGGATAAACGCTGAAAAGCCGGGTGTCCAGTCCGGTACACGGCCACCCATTCCATAGACAGTTGGCTCATCGGGGATGGTTACGTCGTCGTTGATCACCTCGATCTCGCCATCTTCGACGTTGGCTTCTGTGACAGTGTCGTCGCGGGCGACTGTCATCGTCAAAATTGGGCCAAAAAGGACAAACGCTGACGCCAAGAGATCGTCGCCGCTGGCTGGCAGCTCACCCTCGTAGACCGCGACAATCGTCCCCATCGGACTGTTAGGCTTGATGTTTGAGGAGCCATCAAGCGGATCACACGCGATTGCAATATCGCCATCACCAACATCGATTGGCTCGGCTTGCTCCTCGCTGGCGTAGTAGCTGACACCCTCAATCGCACCGAGTTGCTGCTCGATCAGTTCATCAGCGTATGCGTCGGCTTCCAAGCGGGTTTCACCGCTTGGATTTGTCTCATCGCTTTTTACCCGCCGACCCGGAAGCGAGGCGCGAATCTCGGGGGCAAGCTCGGCGAGATTCGCAAAGATCGCATCCAGAATCCGGTCGTGCCCACCTGACATTAGAGTGCCTCAGGATTCGTCGGGTCGACGCCCATCACATCGAGTGCCTCTTTGACGCTGGCGTCTTCGAAGATAACCGCCTCCAGCCCGTCAAGAATCTGCTCTGGGTTATCTCGCTGGAAGACGTTTCGACCAACAGCCAACCCGTTTGCACCGGCATCCATCGCGTTACGAACCGTCGTTAGGAACTCCTGGTCGTCGGTTTTCGAGCCACCGCTCATCACCACCTTCGAGTCTGCGGCCTGCTCGACGGCGTGGGCCATTGCTTCCGGTGAGCCGGGGTATTTCACCTTCGTGATGTCGGCGCCGAGTTCGAGACCGAGTCGGGTTGAGTAGGCGATTGTCGATGGCGTGGTTGCGTTTTTGAGTCCTTGGCCGCGGGGGTATGACCACATGACGACACCAAGGTCCTGTTCGCGGGCTGCCTCTTGGGCATCGCGGAACTCCTCGACCATCTCAATTTCGTGGTTGGAACCGCCGTAGACGGTGAAGCCGATGGCTTCCGCGCCGACTTCGACGGCGTTTTCCACCGTCCAGTTAACCGCTGAGTTCGGCTCACCCATCCACAGATTCGAGGTGCCGTTGAGCTTCGCCAGCAGGGTTACATCATTCTCATAGGATGGGTAGTACCCCTCTGCAATGCCTTTCTGGACGGCAAGCGCCGTAACCGCGTCGTGGGTACCGATCTCGAAAACGCGGTCGGGATCAGCTGTCGCGGGGTTCGGCTCGAAGTCAACCGGACCGTGTTCCAGACCGTGATCATACGCCAAAATCAGGGACTTTTCGTTACGAGTGATTGCTGAATCAGCACCAGGGATCATCGGTTCAATGATTGGTGAACTATACTAAAAGTGCTATGGATGTTCTATTTTTTCTGAAAGTTCCCTTTCGGTGAACTAGCCGCTGTTGGCAGGAAAAACAAGCAGTTCAGATTGGACAACATACCACTATTTGAGTAAATGGTGAACGTTGCTGGTGCTGTAGCTGATATGTCACGAATAATCAGATATAATTTTGGTTCGTATAGCTGTTTGTCATTTTACCTGAGTCGTTAGCTGGTAGAACACAGAGATTTCTGCGAGGCTCCGTCGTTGTTGACTGATACAGTCGAGCGTGGATGCCGCAAACTTATCCGATTGGCAGCGGTACAGTAAGCTAATTACCCGCGCTGTGGCGGGACAGATATAGTATGTCTAAAGCGAATTCAGATCCGGATGGATCACCGATTTCGACGGTCAGCTCAGGGATTGACGAGCTTGATCATCTCCTTCGTGGTGGCCACGTTCAGGGCCGAACATATCTCATTCAGGGGGTATCCGGAACCGGCAAATCAATACTTGGCCAGCACTTTCTGGAGGAGGGTCTCGAACGGGGCGAAACAGTCGTCTACATCCACGGCGAGGAATCAAAGGCAGATATCACCGCGAATGCAGCCCAGCTATCGATTGATATCAGTGACGCCGAGTTTCTTGATGTTGGGCCAGGCACTGACTTTTTTGCGCAGGATATCTCCTATGAGCTGGTTGAGCCGACTGATGTTGAATCCGAGCGGTTCACGAAGGATATCAAAGAGGTGATCAATACCGTCGATCCGAGCCGGCTGCTGATCGATCCAATCACACAGCTGCAGTATATTGAGCGCGACGAGTATCAGTATCGCAAACGCGTCCAGTCGTTGATCCGGTTCCTGCGAGAGCGCGGCGTCACCACAGTTGCTACCCGAACTATGGGTCACAGCGCCAGCGGGGAGTTCGTCTACGACGACTTCGAATCACTCAGCGACGGCGTAATCAAGCTACTCCTGTCAGAGAGCGAACGCCGAATCACAATCCCAAAACACCGCGGGCTTGGACAGGTTGATGGCACACACGGGCTTGAAATCCGCAACCAGGGAATTGAGATCTACCCACAGACGATTCCGACCACAGCAGCCGAACAGTTCGATCCAGCCCTGTTGTCGACAGGCGACACCGCTTTGGACTCTCTACTCGGCGGCGGGATCGAACAGGGTGCGGTCAGTTTTGTAAGCGGCCCGACCGGGATCGGAAAATCAACTGTCGGTGCGGAGTTGATTTCGGGAATTACCGAAAGTGGTGGCTCGGTGTTGGCGTATCTGTTCGAGGAGTCAGTTGAGCAGTTCACCTACCGGTGTGAGAATCTTGGGATTCCAATCAGCGATCTCAGAGAGTCAGGCGCGCTGCAGCTCACAGAGGTTGAGCCGCTGGTGCAGTCCGCAGAGGAGTTTGGCCAACAGGTCATCACCGAGACGGAATTCCACGATCCGGATGCCGTGTTGATCGACGGCATGGCGGGCTACAAGCTCTCATTGCAGGGTGATGAACAACGACTAATTCGCCGGCTACACGGGCTGACACGAGTGTTGAAAAGCCACGGTGTCGCAGTCGTCATCACAGACGAAATCGATCACTTGACTGGGGTGCCCGCAGCGACCAGCACGAACACGAGTTATATCGCCGATACAATTGTGTTTCTCACCTACATCGAGATCGGTGGCCGGCTTGAACGAGCCATCGGCGTGTTGAAAAAGCGACTCGGCGATTTCGACAACCGGTTCCACAAGTTTACGATCGAAGCCGGCGACGGACTGCGCATTCAGGAGCCATTCGAAGGGTTGCGAGGGATTATGAACGGAAATGCCGTCGAAATCAGCGACAGCGAGTAATGGGAGAGACAATGGCCACGGCGACACCAGATGATGACAGCCACCGGCTGCAGCTGCTTGTTGACAACGACAACGACCGGAAGGCTCTGGAGTCAATGCTCACCGAGCGGTATGCTGTCATCAGTAGCGATGAAATTGAGGCCGTTGACTGTCTCCTGATCGACGAACAGCTGCTGTCTAAACATCGCGGTGCAATCCGGCGGCTGAAAGGCGAAGCACATCCGACGTTTCAGCCCGTGTTGTTGCTCAGGCAGTCATCGACGCAGAGTCCACACCTAGACGTGGTCACAGATGCAAGCGATGATCCACCGCTGATCGATGAGATCGTGACGGCTCCGATCGATCAGCATACACTGTTTCGCCGGCTGGAGAATCTCCTTGTTCGTCGCCGGCAATCTGCCGAGTTGTCAGAACAGTATCAAACCGTCCAGGCCCAGTTCGAGCGACTGTTCAATGCGACCAACGACGCGATCTTTGTCATCGATCCGACCGAAAACGAGATCACCGAGTGTAATCCGGCAGCCGCAGAGCTAACGGGACGCTCACAGGCCGCGGTGCTCGATACGCCACCGAATGAGTTATTCACAAGTGAGACAACCACCTCCACAACGGCGTTTATCGACAGCGTTGTCGAGACAGGAGAAGGCTGGAGCGACGAGTTTGTTTGCCAAGGTAAGAGTGATGATCGACACGTCGAGATTGCAGCGACCAGCTTCGAAGCAGAACAAGAGGATATCTCAGTACTGTTTTCGATCCGAGATGTCACCGAGCGAAAGGCCTACCAATCAGAACTAGAGCTAACAACACAGGCGATAGAGAGCGCGCCAATCGGGATTTCGATCAGCGATCCAACTCAGAGCGATAACCCACTGATTTACACAAATGAGGGCTTTACGCAGATCACAGGCTACGCCTCATCGGAGATAGAGGGCAGAAACTGTCGCTTCCTCCAAGGCCCTGGAACACGAGAAGAGCCGGTTGCGGAGTTGCGGAACGCGATCGACAACGAAGAGTCAACAACCGTCGAGCTTCGCAACTACCGAAAGGATGGAACGCCGTTTTGGAACGAGGTCACCATCGCCCCCGTCGAAGCCGACGGCGAAGTCGTCAATTACGTTGGGTTTCAGAGAGATGTCACCGACCGAAAGGAACGCGAACTGAATCTTACACTGTTCAAGAAGGCTGTCGAAAGCTCCGGGAATGCGGTTGTCATCACCGACCGCAACGGCGTTATCGAGTACGTTAATCCGGCATTCGAATCTCAAACCGGGTATAGCCGAGAAGAGATGCTCGAGGAAAACCCGAATATTCTCAGTTCTGGACGACAGTCTGATGAGTTCTATGACGCGCTGTGGGAGACAATCCTTGACGGCGAAAAGTGGGAGGCAGAGCTGATCAATCAGCGAAAATCAGGCGAACTCTACCGCGTTGAACAGGAGATTGCACCGATCAGAAACACCGTTGGCGAGATCAGCCATTTCGTCGCTATCGAACGCGATGTGACCGACAGGCGGCTCCGAGAGCAGCAGTTGGCCGTTCTCAACCGAATTCTTCGGCACAACCTGCGAAACGGGATGAACGTTATCGAGGGCAACGCGGCCCTCCTGGCTGATATCGTTACCGACGAGCAAGCCACCGAGTTTATTGACGCAATCCGGGATCGCACTGACGAGCTTGCTGCACTGGGCGAGAAGGCCGCAACAATCCGGACGCTGTTCGATCACGATCAACCGCACTCCACCGGGTATCCGATTCACTCACTTGTTGCAGATATTGAAGATGAGCTACGCGAGATGGATCCAGAGATAGCGTTACAGCGATCTATCAGCGGTGAGTTTGCGGTCGCCGGTGACAGCCGGCTCCAACTCGCATTAATTGAGTTGATGAGCTACACTCTAGAGTACAACCAAACCGCCGAGCCTGAGATCAATCTCACAGCCGCACCCGACAGCGACCGAAGCGATGAGTGGATCACAATCACGGTGTGGGATAACGGAGATGGGATTCCAAAACACGAGTGGAAACCAATCGCCAGCGGTGAAGAGACCCCCTTGGAACACGGGACTGGCCTCGGGCTGTGGCTTGTCCACTGGACGGTCTCGCTACTTGGTGGCGAAGTCAGTATCGAATCGGTTGACAGCGGGACGCAGGTGATCGTGACACTGCCGCGGGCAACGCCAGAAACTGTCGAATCGCAGTAGATTTCGGATTCTGCAACTGCTATGACTGAATCGTGAGTGTCACCGCATCGTGTGGCGACAGTCCAAACGCCTCATCGCCGCGGCTCTGGTTGACATCACACTCAACGTAGCCATGGCTGCCGACGGTGAGGAGTTGCTGGCCAGTCTCGACGCTGGCGAAGGTGGTGACAACCGGCACCGACTCACCATTGAGATTGGCCTGCTCACAGTCAGCGATCAACTCGCCAGGGATGTTGGTAATAACATTGCCAAACCCATCGACAACGAGGACTTCGCCGCTCACTGTCGTTTTTCCAGCGTGGGTTTCGACTGTTGGCGTCGGCAACGTCAACTCGACACACGAATCGACAGGCGACAACACGCGACAGTCGGCCAGTTGGTCTCGGCTCGTCTCGTGGATCATGCCGGCTGCAGGTGCAAAAACGTCCCGGCCATGGAACGTTGTTGATGCAGGCGACGAAACGGTAATCTCGAACAGCTCAGGCTGAACGCCGCCCTGCTCATCGGCCAGCCGTTGACACGCCGGCCACAGCAGTCCATTATCCGGGCCGACAAGCACGTGGTCGCCGACGCGGATCGCTATCGCCCGGCGGTCGGTGCCGACACCTGGATCAACAACTGCCAGATGCACCGCAGGCGGAAACGTCGGCAGCGTCTCTCGCAGCCAAAACGCCGCGGTTCGGATATCCTGCCGCGGGAAATCATGTGCAATATCGACGAGTTGGGCGTCAGTATGCGAACAGATGACGCCTTTCATCGCCGCCGGATACGGTGTGTCAAAATCTGAAGCCAGCGTAATCATCTGTCGAGATTACTCCGGATCGACGCCATCGGTGCCATCGGAATCGCTGACCTGCTGGATTCGCTCGACACCATTGCACTCCTCAATGACGGTGGCGGCCGGCTCTGGCACCAGCGATCGCCACTCCTCGTCAGCAATCATTCGCTGTCGGAGCTCAGAGCCTTCTAACACATCTCTGCGAAACATCGGTGACTGTCGCACCTCAACGCCGGCCTCTTTGAACAGTTGGATCACAAGCGGATTGTTCGAGAAGGCGACATCGAACGGTGGCGACATGCTCTGGACGTGGCTGACCCACACAGAGTTGCGTTCGAGATCCTCAATCGGGACGACATAGGTCTGGAGATCGAACTCCGCCACCGACCGTGAAACCATCATCACTCGCTCCCCAGCCGTAAACGGATTCCGTGGCGTGTGGGAATCGCCAGCACTGCCGATCCCAAGCACCAGCTCGTCGACCTGTGTGGCGATTTCCTCGACCATATGGTGGTGGCCATCGTGGTAGGGCTGGAACCGACCGATGTAGAACCCCCGCATACAGCCTGCTACCGCGGCAGCCTTTATAAACGCGGCGAGTCAGATCTCACAGAAAATATGCCCGTTTCAACGACTCTGTGTCCAGATTTATCGATAATACCCGCTAACGGAAGGGGGAGAAAGTATATCAGTCGCCGGAGCATCTACTTTAACAGCAACTCCTTCCATGAGCAACGAACCGAACCCTGACGACGATCCGCCGACCGAGGAGGGTACGGAGACCGATGCCGGGCAGTTGGTCGATGATGTTGGCGACGAGCACCAACCAAAAGCCGAGTCGACCAACGACCAGCCGCCAGAATCCGGTCAGACGCCTACCGATGAGTCGGCGACGGCTGGCGATGAGCAGGCCACCGAATCAGACGATGCTGCCGAATCGGACGAGACAGCCGATTCGTGGGATGATCCAGACGGCATCGATGAGACTCCTGCCGAGGAGCAGTTTGATAACGGAACAGCTGTCGGCGAAAGCAACGGAACCGACCCCCACGGAGGTCGTGGCCGGGGCAACCAGCCCGCAGATATCGAGGACGAGCCACCATCAATCGACGAACTCGGCAGCGAGGTCGAGGTCTCCGCACCGGTGGCTGATGATCCGGATGAGGACGACCCACTCGGTGGGCTGTTGATCGACAGCACGGAGGATGTTGATATCCCAGACCGGCTGGTCGATCAGGTGATTGGACAGGAACACGCCCGCGATGTGATCATCAAAGCCGCGAAACAGCGGCGACACGTCATGATGATCGGCTCGCCAGGAACCGGGAAATCAATGCTGGCGAAAGCAATGACTGAACTGCTCCCCAAAGAGGAGCTGGAAGACGTTCTGATCTACCACAACCCCGACGACGGCAACAAACCAAAGGTGCGGACGGTTCCTGCAGGCAAAGGCGAACAGATCGTCGATGCCCACAAGGAGGAAGCTCGCAAGCGCAACCAGATGCGAACCTTCCTGATGTGGATCATTATCGCTGTCGTGTTAGGATACGCCCTCATTATTGCCGGCCAGATCCTGCTCGGTATTCTTGCGGCCGGGATTGTCTACATCGCGTTCAAATACGCCTCCCGCGGCAGCGACGCGATGGTGCCGAACCTGCTTGTCAACAACGCTGACACCACAAGCGCGCCGTTCGAGGACGCGACGGGTGGCCACGCTGGCGCGCTATTGGGCGACGTTCGCCACGACCCATTCCAGTCCGGTGGGATGGAGACCCCAAGCCACGACCGCGTTGAGGCTGGAGCAATCCACAAAGCCAACAAGGGTGTGCTGTTCATCGACGAGATCAACACCCTCGATATTCGCTCCCAGCAGCATCTGATGACGGCGATTCAGGAGGGTGAGTTCTCGATCACCGGCCAGAGCGAACGTTCCTCGGGAGCGATGGTGCAAACCGAGCCGGTGCCGACGGACTTCATCATGATCGCCGCAGGGAACCTCGATGCGATGGAGAATATGCATCCCGCGCTTCGCTCGCGCATCAAGGGGTACGGGTATGAGGTTTATATGGAGGACACCATCGAGGATACTCTTGAGATGCGCCGGAAATACGTCCGATTTGTGGCCCAAGAGGTTGCCAACGATGGTCGTCTCCCACCGTTCGAGGCGGAGGCTATCGAAGAGATCATCCTCGAAGCGCGCCGACGCGCCGGACGAAAAGGCCAGCTTACGCTGTTGTTCCGTGATCTGGGCGGGTTAGTCCGAGTCGCTGGCGATATCGCCCGCGGCGAAGACGCGGAGTTTACCGGCCGAGAGCATGTGCTCCAAGCCAAGGAACGCTCACGGTCGATTGAGCAGCAGCTGGCAGATGAGTTCATCGAGAAACGGAAAGATTACGAGCTGCAGGTCTCCGATGGGTACGAAGTTGGTCGCGTTAACGGTCTCGCCGTTATGGGTGAGGACTCAGGGATTATGCTGCCGGTAATGGCAGAGGTGACACCAACCCAAGCCGGGGGTCAGGTCATCGCCACCGGCCAGCTTCAGGAGATGGCCGAGGAGTCAGTCCAAAACGTCTCGGCGATCATCAAGAAGTTCTCCGATGAGAACATCCAGGAGAAAGATATTCACATCCAGTTCGTCCAGACCGGCCAGCAGGGTGTCGACGGCGACTCCGCATCGATCACCGTCGCCACGGCGGTCATCTCCGCGCTGGAAGACGTTGGGGTGAGTCAAAATCTGGCGATGACCGGCTCGCTCTCGGTTCGCGGCGATGTGCTGCCGGTTGGCGGCGTCACGCACAAGATCGAGGCTGCGGCAAAAGCTGGCTGCAGCCAAGTCATCATCCCGAAAGCCAACGAGCAGGATGTGATGATCGAAGACGAGTACAAGGAGATGGTTGAAATCATTCCTGTCAGCCACATCAGCGAAGTGCTTGAGGTCGCGCTTGAAGGCGAAGCAGAAAAAGATTCGCTGGTGGATCGGCTGAAAAATATCACCGAATCGGCGCTCAACGATGGAAACGTCGCCAGCCCCTCAAGTGCGAGCCCGCAGTAGGCTTGACCGAGGGTTTCAAACACGTGGTGTGTGACTGACAGCTATGATGGATCTCGATTTTGATGCTGTTAAAGACGACTATCTACTCTTAGGAGCGACCGCAGCCATCGCTGTCGGCTGTTTGCTCGTCATCGCTGATGGGTGGCTCTTTGAGGGGATGGAGGGCCATCCACTCGTTGTGCTGCTGTTGATCGGTGGGACAACCGTGTTCGTCTATCTGGCACTCCAGCGTGTGCCTCGCCTGACGCCAGAGATCTCTGCCTCAGCCGGCGCGATGGTCGTCGGCAGCGCGTTGATTGGTGCTGAGATCTGGTTTCTGTTCAGCTTTGAAAATCTCCTTGGAGCGGCGCTGTTCCTCTATGGAGCAATTGTCCTGCGGCCGCATTTGGATCAGTAACGGTTCAGTGGCGGACGAGACAAACTCACTCTCTGTCGTTACTCGGTTTCGATGCGATCCAACGCCTCCGCGACCGCGGGTGGTGTGGGGCCATCGACTCCTCGAACGCGGTGATCCGGAATAAGCAGCGGAATCGGGTTTGATCGCACCGCCTCGCGAACCGTCTGGCGGGCCTCCTCGCTGTCTTCCTCCATGCCTGCTAGCCGGGCGAGCCGCGAGACACTGACAGTGTTATCGGCTGGAACGTTTTGGAGTGCCTCCAACACCTGGCGTTGATCTGTCGGTACCGTCAGCGCGATTTCGACCTCAGTCAGCGCAAGCCGGTCGCCATCGAGAAACGCCTCTATCTTCGAAAACACGTCGTGGTCAGTTGCAGCATCCGCCGGAACCGAATCAGGGAATGAGACGCTGATAACCTGTCCACCGGCGATACCAAGCTGGACAACTGTTCCAAGCTCTGGAAACTGTTTTGCATAGATCCCGGGTGTCATTGGCGACCAAAACAGCCGAACACAGTCAACGGTTCCGGCTCACGACGCAAGTCTTATGTACAGATACGTACATCAGTGTACATAGATGGACGAAATAACAGCATCGGTAGCTCCCGAAGTCGAGTCAATCCTCGCTGCCGCCGCAGAGCGCGCTGGCGGCGACAGACGGCTCTCGGTTGAGCCAGCGTCGTTGCCAGCAGCGTTTGCGCAGGCTGAGTCGGCAGGGCGGGTTCCCATCATCGCAGAGGTAAAGCCGACAAGTCCGACAACCGAGGGTGAATCAACAGACGACCCAGTCGCGGTTGCCGAAGCAATGGTCGAGGGCGGAGCAGCCGCCCTCTCGGTGCTTACCGAGCCGGAGCATTTCGGTGGCTCTATTGAGAATCTTCAGCGAGTGCGGGAGGCAGTCGATGTACCCGTCCTCCGCAAAGATTTCATTCTCCGGGAGAGCCAGCTTGATGCTGTCGAAAGCGACGTGGTGTTGTTGATTGCACGCTTTCTCGAAGAAGAGCTTGCGCCGATGGTCGAGGCCGCCCGCGAGCGTGGGTTTCAGCCACTGGTCGAAGTACACACTGCAGCCGAGTTGACCGCAGCCATTGCGGCTGGCGCGGAGATTATCGGGATCAACAACCGTGATCTCGCCAAGCTGGAGGTTGAGCTATCGACCTTCGAGACGTTGGCGTCTAAAGTGCCTGATGAGGTGACGCTGATTGCCGAAAGCGGGATTTCCTCACCTGCCGATGTTCGGCGAATGCGCACTGCCGGCGCGGACGGGCTGTTGATCGGCACTGCGATCATGGATGGCGATCCGAAAACAAACACAGCACGACTCACGAACCCGACAGCAGATCAGTAAAGCGAGAGGTACATCAGTATGCCACACGAGAAACAGACACAATGAGCACGGATCGAGCACACAACCGCGAAAAGACAGTCGAAGTGGAGGATGGAAAGTTCGGTGAGTACGGCGGCCAGTACGTGCCCGAAGCGTTGATGCCAGCGATTCAGGAGTTAGCCGACGCGTACGAACGGTATGTCGTCAACAACGAGGAGGAGTTCATGGATGAGTTCCGCGAACGGCTCGCGGATTTCGGTGGCCGACCAACCCCGCTACAGCGGGCGGATCGGCTTTCTGAACGGTACGATCTGGAGGTCTATCTGAAACGGGAAGATCTGCTCCACGGTGGGGCACATAAGCTCAACAACGCCTTGGGACAGGTGCTGTTGGCGAAATATATGGGCAAAGAACGGATCATCGCTGAGACCGGGGCCGGCCAACACGGGACGGCGACAGCGATGGCAGCCGCCCATCTGGATATGCCCTGTACGATCTATATGGGTGAACGCGATATCAACCGTCAACGCCCCAATGTGTTCCGGATGAAGCTCAACGGCTCGGAGATCCAGCCGGTAACCGCAGGTCGCGGAACGCTAAAAGAGGCGATCTCAGAGACAATGCGCGATTGGGCCGAAACCGTCGAAACAACGCACTATGTGATCGGCAGCATCGTTGGCCCGCATCCGTTCCCAGTGATGGTTCGGGATTTCCACGCTGTAATCTCCGAAGAGGCTCGCAGACAGAGCATCGAGAAAACTGGCGGGCTCCCAGATGCTGTCATCGCCTGTGCGGGCGGTGGCTCGAACACGATGGGTGCCTTCGCTAACTTCGTTGCCGACGACGGTGCTGACACGGCAGCCGAAACGACAGCTAGCGACGGGGCTGCAAAACAGGTTGATCTCATCGCTGTCGAGGCCGGTGGCTCATCGCTGGCAGTCGACGAGGAGGCGGGTGTCGCACCCAACTCCGCGTCGCTATCGACTGGTGAAGAGGGCGTCTTACACGGCGCGCGCACGAAGCTGCTCCAGGACAGCCACGGCCAGATCATGGAATCACACTCCATCTCCTCAGGGCTTGATTATGCAGGCGTTGGCCCAGAACTTGCCGCACTTGTCGATGAAGGGCGCGTCCAGCCCGTCGCTGTCAACGACGACGCTGCCTTGGAAGGGTTCCATCGGCTCTCACAGACTGAGGGGATTATCCCCGCACTGGAGACAGCACATGCGTTTGGCTATCTGGAAGACAGCCACGAAGAGCTCTCAGGCACTGTCGTTGTCAACGTCTCCGGCCGCGGCGACAAAGATCTCGAAGCAGCGATTGAGGAGACAGCCCAGCGTGACGTGCCGAATGCCCCAGATATGTCGATGTTTTCGGGAGGGCTCTGAGATGACACCCTCGGAGACAACACGCCGCAGCGACGGGGGAGCCGCTAACAGCGAGATCAAAGCCGCCTTTGCGGACGGCCCCGCATTTATCCCGTATCTTGCAGTTGGCGACCCGTCGTATGAGGCCTCAAAAGCCTATGTGGAGGCGCTTGCTGCCGGTGGAGCAGATATTATCGAACTCGGCTTGCCCTTTTCGGAGCCGATTGCAGAGGGGCCAACGATCCAGGGCGCGATTGTCCGGGCGCTTGAAGCCGGGATGACGCCGGAGCAGTACTTCGAGTTTGTCGAAGCGTTGGATGTTGATCTGCCGTTGGTCTGTATGACCTACTACAACTTGGTCTACCAGTACACGCCAGCTGATGGCGAGACAGGTCAGAATGAGCCAGGACAGAAGAGGCCAGAAGCCTTTGTTGCCCGCGCTGCCGAAGCCGGGATTGCAGGGCTTGTGATTCCTGATCTTCCAGCCGAGGAGGCTGACCCACTCCGGGCAGCCTGCGATGAGTACGGGCTTGATCTTGTCTTTATTGTGGCACCAACGACTGCGGGCGAGCGTCTCAACTCGATGATGGAACGTGTCTCGGGCTACGTCTATGTGCAGGCACGACTGGGGACAACTGGCGCAAAAAGCGATGTCTCCGCCCAGACTGACCACAGCCTCCAGCGACTCGCCGAGTGGGATGTACCGAAAGCAGTCGGGTTCGGAATCGCCAGCGGCGAGCAGGCCGAACGCATTGTGTCCAGCGGCGCGGACGGAATCATCGTCGGCAGCGCGTTAGTCGATATTGTTGCAGAAGGCGTCGAGGAGGAGTGGTCGACGGAGAAAACGGCCTCGAAGCTCCAGACAAAAGCCCAGGAGTTGGCAGATGGGACAGCCCGCGGTCAGCCCCAAAATCGCTGAGTCGCAAGCTACATACCCTCCTACTGACAGAGGTTCACACAACAGTCATGTCCGCAGGAATCAGCGCGCGTCTCGACCGCATCTCTACAGGAGACCGGTACCTCGTGGTACCGATGGATCACGGGATCACAATGGGTGCCGTCACCGGCCTCAAACAGTTGGAAGCAACCGTTGATGCAATCACCAGCGGTGGCGCGGATGCAGTGTTAACACAGAAGGGACTCGCCGACCGCGTCCACGGCCACAAAAACGGCAGCGGCTACATCGTCCATACCAATGGCTCGACGACAATCGGGCCAGACGAAAACGACAAACGAGTCACCTGCACGGTTGAGGAGGCGATCCGCGCGGGTGCTGATGCGGTGTCGTTCCACATCAACGTTGGCTCCACCTACGAACCAAACCAGATTGAGGAGCTGGCTGAGTTGACTGGTGCCGCCGAACAGTACGGCATCCCGGTGTTGGCAATGGCGTATGCCCGCGGGCCGGATGTCGCCGGCGATGACCCCGAAGCGTTGGGCCATGCGGTTCGCCTCGCCGAAGAACTCGGTGCTGATCTGGTCAAAACCGGATACAGCGGCGACAGCGACAGCTTCCAGCATGTGTGTGAATCAACCCACCTTCCGATTTTGATTGCTGGCGGCTCCAAAGGAACTGATAGCGAAACCGTTGAGATGGTTCGCGGGGCGATGGATGCTGGTGCGGCCGGAGTGTCGATGGGGCGGTCGATCTTCCAACACGACAACCCAGAAGTAATCACGAGTGCGGTTTCGGCGGTTGTCCACGACGATTACGACGCCGAAGATGCACTCAGTGCGGCAGGCTTGACGATCGAAGCCTGAACCGGTTGACTGATCGAAGCGGGATTCCCACTGTCGGCGGTTCTAATTTCCGTGTCATCGTCAGCCGTTGAGAGATACAGCCCTCGGCAGGATCGCTGTTGCATGCGGGTAACTGCTAACAATATTAATTTATTGAGTGGATTTAAGTATGGAACACTGCTGAGTTGAGTGTAGAGATGGTGTATCGGTGGCGCGAGCGAAATTCAAATTTCACGGTCTGGTCGGCCAGTCGGTCGGCGACGGTCGACAAAGTGAAATCTCATATCGCCAAACGCCACCGGGACTGTGTGACAACTGATGGGGTGCGACTCTCCTGGTCGTGTCCATACTGTGATGTCGCCAGCCAGAGTCACGATGAAACCTCAGGGCTTGAAGATTTCAAATCGCATCTTTTCACCCACAAAAAGCCACTGTTAGAGTCTGGAGTCCACGTTGCCGACGATATCAACGGCGTTGGGGCCGTCGCCGTGATGTGTCCCGTCGAGTCGACCGGGGCGGATAATGCACGCGTTCACTTTTTGTCGCCGGGCGATGTTGTGGTGATTGTGACGACCAATCCAGCCAACCGGATTCGGTTGTTGGATGAAAAGCTCGATGCGTGGCCAGAGTGGACAGTCATCATGACGACCAAGGAAAACCCACTCAGCGGTCTCAGCGGGCTTGAGCTGATGAATATTCCTGTCGAGGTTGTCGAACTCAAAAAGCAGATGGGACCGGGCAGTTTGACTGAAACGATCTCGCGGGTGATTCAAGAACAGGAGTCGAAAGGCGGAAAGATCACTTTCGAGTTCGACGTGCTCACTGAACTCATCTCGAAAGGAAAGCTCCAGCGCGTCTTCAAATTTCTTCACCTGCTTAACGGGCGGCTTGAGACCGCAAATGTCCTCTCACACTACTTTGTCGACCGCGAACGGATGGCTTCCAGTATGAACGTGCTTGATCCAGTTTTTGATATGCGAATCAAGGCCTCAGGCCAACTGTTTCTAAATGAATCGTAGCGGGGTTGGATTCTGAATGGGTTCATCAGAGCGTGATCACATCGCTCCGATCTGGGTTTGCGTTGGTCGTCATCTGATGCTCAACCTCGTAAACACGGTGTTCAGGGATAGTGAGGATCCGATCAGCGTCTGCTTTTGAGGCATCCGGCTCACCGTAGAGGATTCGCCACGCACTCAGATTTTCATTATGCTGAATGGATTTGATCCGGTCATTTTGCGTCGATTGCTCTTCCAACCCGTCCGGCGTTTCATACAAAATTCTCGGCATACAGGCTCTTTGATCAACAAAGCAAAAAGATCAACCGATCAGTTATCAGTAGCACAACCCATTAACTAACACCAGTATGTAATCCGTGTTTTTTATTAGACCCAACATTTAATATCCAACCTATAGGAAAATTGGTATGGCGCGAAGTATCTGGGAAGACTTTCTGTCATTCGTTCGTCGCAACGAAAGCGATGACTCAGATAGGGACGATGAGCACCGATTTGTTCCCTCGCCGCTTGATCTCTCTGTTCGGTATAGCCACGGTGGTGCTGGCGTGGAAGCCAAACGAGAAATCGACAGAATCAACGAAGCGGCTGCGGAGCTCGAAGAACTCCAACGTGAGGAGTAATCGTCGCTGCGGCTATCTCGGCACCACCAAACGAAAGGTGCATTCAGCTGTATCCCGTCGGTTTCGGCAGTGAAGCTTCAAATCGACGACCCCCAGCTGCAAGCCCTGTGGGAGGCAGCAAAAGCAGCTGGCTCAATACAACAGCCTAAGCAGGGGACAGCCTTGGCAGAAGAGAAAACGGATGCGGCTGATCTCGTGACAGATGTTGATAAAGAAACCGAGGTTGTCATCGAAAACAGACTCACTGAGTCGTACCCATCGTATGAAATCCTCAGCGAAGAACACAACTCGGCGACAACGCTGCGTGAGGATACGTACACCTGGATTATTGATCCGATTGATGGAACACTCAACTACGCCCATGGGATGCCACTGTACTGCGTCTCTATCGCGCTGTATCAGGGAACGACACCGGTTGTGGGTGGAGTGTATGCGCCCGAACTGGATCGGTTCTACTACGCGCGTCGTGGCTCGGGTGCCTACCGAAACGAGACGGAGCTACAGGTCTCTGCCACAGAGACACTGGATGAAGCGTATCTCTCGATGGATATCACCCGACTCAATGATTCGCACGAGACGTTGCTGCCGCTGTTTCGGGAGATCACCAAACACGGCCATGGAGCCGTACAGATTATGTCTGCAGCGTTGTCGCTGGCGTTTGTGGCCGAGGGAGCCGTCGATGGCAGCTGCCTTCGCGGGCTGAGTCCGTGGGATTTTGCGGCAGGCGCGTTGCTCGTGACCGAAGCCGGCGGAACCGTGAGTTCATACTCGGGCGAGACGGGATGGCACGCACTGGAGACAGGCAATGTCGTCGGAACCAATGGGGCCATTCACCAACCGCTGTTGGATCGGTATGCAGCGTTGGGCTGAGGGTTGCTGTTGAGAAGCTAACTGTTCGGTCAGCTGGTTCGCTGGGAGTCCACACTCAGTCCTCAGCAGTCTTCTGTTTCGTGTAATCTTCGGGTTTGCTCACGAAAATGTATTCAACAGTGTCTTTCAGAATCTGGTCGGCTTGACTTCCAGTTATTTGCTCCAACACGAATTGGGCACGGGTTTTCTGCGGCGAGGCTTCGGGCTGGTTGTCGATGTAGGTTTCGAGGCGGTCAGTAAACGCACGGCCACCGATCCGGGCAAGGCTTGCGGCAGCGATCAACGCGGTTTTCGTATCCTCCGCAGCCAACGCCTCCAGCAAGCAGTCGGTTGCGACGCCAGTGGTTTCGGTAATCTCGCCCAACAGCCACGCTGTGTTGCGCCGGATTGTTGTTCGATGCGTGGTCTCGAATAGCTCGACAAACTCAGGAGTGATATCACGCGCGGAGCTATCCGCTAGTGATTCAACCACCTGCTCACGAACGGTGTGACTCTCTTCGAACGACGCGGCTGCGACCAACTCAACAATCGATGCAGCGGCGGCCTCTCGGAGTTCCGCGTCGTCTTCAGCCAGCGAGTCGACTAAAACGTCCAACACCTCAACTGAGCCAAGCGATCCGAGTTGGGCCACGATATGGCGGCGAAGCTCGATTCGGCTGTGTTTGGCGGCCGAAAGCAACGCATGGCGGGCGGCCCGAGTCCCGATTCCAGCCAGTGCGTCGGCAGAAGCTTTGCAGATTTCGAGGTCGTCACTATCCAGTGCTGACCGCACCGCATCAACACAGGTTTCATCGCCGATCCGGCCACACTCTCGGATCGCCCGGATGCGAACCCGACGGTTGGGGTCAGAACAGGCGGCTTTGACTTTTGGAATTACGTGTGGCGTGCCGACTCGGCCGAGACCAGCGACTGCGAGCAGGCGGAGTTCAGCATGCTCACTGCCGAGCCACTCCACCAACAGCAGCGGATGTGGAGACTCCGTCGGCGTTGGCTCCTCATCAGACTCGATTTTGGTGACAAGCGTGTCGATGACTGTCTCATCGAGATACAGCAGCGTCTCAACAGCGCGGGCGCGAGTGGTGTCATCAGCTTCGACGAGGACACTCTCGACAAGCTGGCGACGGAACTCGTCGCTGGCATCTGTCCGGATCGCATCGGCAAACTCTGTGAGAATACCCGCCGCACCCCGGCGAACAGCCACAGCATCGTTGCTCCCGACATACCGCAAAATTCGCTCAAACCGGCCGTTGGAGGCGAGCGTATAGAGGAAATCAGTTTGGGAATGCTGTGACGATTCGCTCATGAGCTCGAAATTCTTAGCGTAATAGGATGTTCAATGACCTAGCATATTAATTATACCGTCGACTACACCGTCTGTTTGTGCCACTCTTGGTACTCGAACAGCTTCACCTGCGTGAGTTACTCTTCGTCATTGTCTTCGGCCGACGACCCACTCGTTGCCGACTGGCTGGCTGCGTCGACAGCTGTCGCAATCGGCTCCGTCAACGAATCAACCAGTGAGTACGGATCTGTTTGCTCGGTGGCAACAGCGCCTGCGAGTGCGTCAATCCCACCGTGGGCCGCAATCAGCTCATCGCTTAAACCGGTGAGATCATGCCGAAGGAGTCGTTTGAGCGTCGCTGCTGCGCGTTGCTGTTTGCGGCGGTTGCCGTCGCCCGCACTATCGAGATGGTCGTTGTGATCTTCGATAGCCGCAGCGAACTCGGCGATTCCCTCACCAGTTGTGGCGATGGTCTCAACAACGGGTGGTGTCCACTCGGTTGGCTCTTCGGTTGTCGTATCTGCTATTTCTTCTGCTGTCTCGCCATCGGCTGAAGATTGGGTCGAGTCAGCCTGCTCAGATTCCGACACCCCGGCATCGGGAGCGTGGTGGCCTGCAGTGGGCGTGGTCGGCTCTCGACCATGCACCATCGCCTCCAGATCGGCCACGGTCTGGGCAGCCTCATCCATATCGGCCTTGTTGACAACGAAGATGTCGCCGATTTCGAGAATGCCGGCTTTGAGGAGTTGAACATCATCGCCAGAGCCTGGCTGGACAACAATCGCCACCGTATCAGCGGTTTCGACGATATCAACTTCGTTTTGGCCTGCACCAACAGTCTCGATAATGATTCGATCCATTCCGAACGCAGCCAAGGCGGTGACGGCATCAGTCGTTGCCATCGAGAGCCCACCCAGCCGACCGCGAGCGCTCATCGACCGAATGAAGACGCCATCGTCGCCGGCAGTCGATCCCATTCGGATTCGATCACCCAGAACGGAGCCGCCAGTGTACGGTGAAGCGGGGTCGACAGCCAGTATTCCGACGGTTTCATCGCGTTGCCGATAGTGGGCAGTCAACTTATCGACAAGGGTGGATTTGCCAGCCCCGGGGCTGCCGGTGATACCCAACACTGGCGTGGTGGCCGCATTCGCATGCAACGCAGCCAGCAACGCCCGCGAGCCTTTGGCTCTGTTCTCAATAATGGTGAGCACCCGAGCCAGGGCGCGTTGGTCGCCAGCAAGCAATGACTCAAGCAGTGTCGTCTGCTCGTCAGTCAGCGCCGCACGCGGATCATCCGACAGCCCCGACAGCAGCTCGTCGGCCACGGGGTCGACATCGTTGCTCATCACTGGTCTCCAGCATGGTCGCGGACAAACGCAACTGTCTCTTCCATCGGTGTTCCCGGCCCGAAAATCTCTGCAACGCCGAGTTCTTTCAGCTTCGGTTTGTCCTCCTCTGGGATGATGCCACCAACGAGAATCAGGGTATCCTCAAGCGCGCCATAGGACTCCAGCCCGTCGATAATCTTCGGGATTAGCGTGTTGTGCGCGCCTGAGAGAATCGAGATGCCGAGGACATCTACGTCCTCTTGGACGGCGGCTTGGACAATCTCCTCCGGCGCGCGGTGGAGTCCGGAGTAGACGACTTCAAACCCGGCGTCTCGAAACGCACGGGCGATGACCTGCGCGCCACGGTCGTGACCATCAAGGCCGACTTTGGCGATGAGACACCGAATCGCCCGCTGTGTCGACTCTGGACTCATATGGCTAAATTTGGGAGAGAAGGGTTTGATTCTACCGGCCGCTGGTGGGCTTTCAATTATTTCCTGGCGCGTGGAAACTGTTTTGTCAATGTATGCAGTATGCATACATATGAGCACGTCTATTCGTGTCTCCGAGCAGACAAAGGCAAAACTCGACCGGCTCAAACGCGACAATGAGAGTTTTGATGAGCTCCTAGATCGGTTGGTTGCTGACGAACAGCCAATCGAGATTGGGGCATGGGACGCAGAAACCGCTGACAACGCACGTGAAGCAATCAGCCGCTCTCGGGAGAGTTTTGAACGGTGACGTTTCTTGATACGTCGGTCATCGTCGATATGCTTGCGGGGGTGCCCGAAACAGTGGATTTTGTCCACTCCGAGGAGGGGCCACTGCTAACATCTTCTATCTGTGTCTATGAGGTGCTTGCAGGCGTTCTCGGCAGCGGAACCACTGATGTTGCTGCCGAACGCCAGCGGTTTGGTGGCGTGCGAGCAATCGAGTTCACCGATGATCTTGCGGTCGAGGCCGCCCGGCTCCAAGACGAACTGCTGGCTGAGGGAGACCGCTTGGCAGTCCGTGACTGTATTATTGCTGCGACGGCACGCTCAACTGGCGGTCATCTTGTCATTGCTGATGCAGACTTTCAGACAGACGTGCTCGAATCAAAAATTCCGGTAACGAATTTGCGAGACCGATAACATTGTATGGTGAGCCGCTATCTACTGGCCGAAATCGGTGTCAGCGACTCACACATGTGCTGCTAAGAACTCCACAATCTCCCGATAGGCTTCGATCCGGTTATCCAGTTTGCTGAACCCGTGGCCCTCATCCTCGAAGATCAGCTTTCGAACCGCGACGCCCTGCTCACTCGCGGCTTCGACAATCTGTTCAGCCTCCGCAACCGGCACCCGTGGATCATTCTCACCATGCAACACAAAAAGCGGCGCGTCGATGCTTGCTATCCGGTTGATCGGCGAAATAGATTCAAGAAATTCGCGGTCGTCTTCCAGCGATCCATACTCGGCCTCTCGCAGCTCTCGCCGCCACTCGCCGGTGTTTTCGAGAAACGTCACGAAGTTAGCGATGCCGACAATGTCGATGCCTGCGGCCCACAGATCGGGGTATTCGGTCATCGCAGCCAACACCATGAACCCGCCATACGAGCCACCCATAGCGACCAGTCGGTCGGGATCAACCGCCGGGTGGTCAGTGAGCCACGCCACCGCAGCCTTGATATCCCGCACTGAGTCCATCCGCTTTTCGACATCATCAAGCGCGGCATACGCCTTTCCGTAGCCTGCCGATCCCCGAACGTTTGGCTCGAAAACCGCATACCCGTTGGCTAGCAGATACTGTTTTAGGCCGCTGAATGAGGGCCGACGCTGGGATTCTGGGCCGCCGTGAATATCGACAATCACTGGTGTCTCGCCAGCACCGGTGTCGCTATCGGGAAGCGAGAAGAAGGCTGGAATCGACCGGCCATCGAACGTTGGATAGGAGATCAGTTCGGGAGCGACAAAGCTGTCAGCTGGGATGCCTGCCGTGTTGGCCTGTGTCCACTGCTGGCTGGTGCCCGTGGTGAGATCCACCACATAACAGTTGGCGTTCTGTCGGCGACTCGTCACGGTGAGGGCAATGCGGTCGCCATCTGGATCGAAGCTGATCCCGCCAGCGACGCCTGTGGGTAGCTCCGGCTCGGGAAACGGCTCAATCCGATCTGGGCCAGCCAACTCGCCTGTTGTGAGCTCGGTGTAGCCATCGATATTCCGGCCATAGACGATCCGGCGGCTCTCTTGATCAACGGCTAGTCGCCCAACGTTCCATGCATCATCGGTGTGGTGGCTCCGGCCTGCGGTTTCGACAACTGAAAACGCTCTTGTTTCAAGATTAAGGCGTTCAAGCCGAAGGGTATCAGTCTCTCGATCAGTGAGCAGGTAGATGTTCTCACCAGCAGGCCCCCAACACGCACTCCGGTAGCGGATATCGCCCTCATGCGGCGTAAGCTGTGTTCGCTCTCCGGTCTGAATCTCAACTACTGACAGCTCCTGATCGTACCCCGAGTAGGAGCGAACGACGAGCAGGCGGCTATCATCAGGACTCCAGCCAGCGACGGTAAGCCAGCCCTCACCTTCGACAATGCGGGTTGAGTCGTCGCCAACGCTATCTCGCGGTTGGGTGTAGATATCGAAGACAGCCTCATCACGGCGGTTTGAACTAAAGGCAAACTGCTCGCCGTCGTGACTCCAGCCACCCCAGCGGTGTTTGGCGTCGGGGTAGCGAGTCAGCTCTGTGATCTCGCCATCAGTCAGGCTGAGCCGGTGAAGTTGGACGCACTCGTCACCGCCGGTATCCATCCCGAAGATGAGTTCGGCGCGTTCCGGTGAGGCTGCGGCTTGGGTGATTCGCTCCTCGAAAAAGGTGTGTTGGGTCGGCCACTCGTGTGGGGCCGCACAGCTCCAGAGTTGAGGCGTCCCGGTCGTATCGAGCCGAAAACAGAGTCGGTCACCATCAGCCCCAAAGCAGGGACTGACAGCAGACCGAATGCTGAGATAGCGGTCGATATCGTACATACCATCAGGTGTGTCGCTGGCTGCAAACGTTTTCGGGTCGCCAGCGGCAGCGTATCGCGTGGCTTTTTATTTGCTGGCTGCCACCGCTGTCATATGCGCATTGCGTTCGTCACCATGGAGACCCACCACACGCGAGACGATCCCGCGATGTGGCGACGAACGCGACTGATTCGACTGCTCAGCCAAACTGACCACGAGGTTGTCGTCTGCTGCCGTCGCTGGTGGGATGGCGACCACCCCACCTTTGAGCAGGATGGAATCAACTACCACGCAGTCTGTAGCGACGAGACTGTCGGGCGGTTTGCTGCAAAACTCCCCTTTGTGCTGCGGGCAGAATCACCAGATGTCGTCCATCTGCCAAACACGCCAGCCAAACTTGTCCGGGCGGCAAGCCCGGTCTGTCAACTGCTTCGGATTCCAGTCGTTGTCGACTGGTGGACAGCAGCCGACTCGGATTCGCCAGGAAGCCGCAAACGCGCGGCAAAAAAACCAGACCGGCTGGTTGTCCCCTCAGAGATGGTCAAGACAACGGTTCGAGAGTATGGTGCCGCCGCAGCCGCGGTGAACAAAATTCCGGAGGGGTTAGATTTCGAGTTGATTGAATCCGCGCCAACAAACGAGGAGTTCGACGTTGTCTACAGTCGGTATCTGGATGCCTCAGCCAACGTTGAGACGTTTCTGTTAGCCCTCGCGGAGCTGCGCGATAAGGACTGGTCGGCAGCGATTATCGGCAACGGGCCAGCCGCCTCGGAGTGTGAACGCATGGCGCGGGATCTCCGCATTCGGGATCGCGTCTCATTTCTCGGGCGGCTGAATGATGAACAGCGCGTGGCGATCCTCAAAGGGGCCCACGTCTTCGCCCAGACAGCCGAGGAGGAGCCGTTTGCGACGAATCTGCTGTGGGCACTCGCCTGTGGCTGTGTTGGGATCGCCGAGTATCAGATCAACTCTGCCGCCCACGAGCTTGTAGAGGAGAAATCCAGACTCCCATCGACGCGCGGCGAGTTGGTCTCCTCGCCTCAGGAGTTGGCTGATGAGATCGTTGCTGCTGGCGAGTTGGAACACCGTAGCATCGATCCCGAGTACGAACAGTACGATTATAGCTCACTGCGTGAGCAGTATCTGGCCTGCTATCGAACTGCGATTGAGAACTATAGTTGGTTGTGAAAGATCGGTGGTGGGTGTCCAATTTGACTGTCAGGGGTGTGGCTATATCCCTATCTGACTAACAACACAAAGCATTGACCCCTCCAGATGTGGGTTAGCTCTAAGAAGCTATACCCCAATCATCCGTGTAGTTGGAGAAGCAAAGTTTCAAGCGAATAACCAATAGAGTATCGCACAGCCCATGACATCCATAGAGCAAGAATCCGATATAGATTTATACGAATCATTATTCGGTGATCTTTGGAGTTCGTCTATTCTCCGATACTCAATTCTACGACTGGAGGAGGATATTCATATACCGAACGGGGAGATTATTTTTACGAGTGAAGAAGGGAATAAATCTGAAGAGGTACTGTATTCTGAAGGAGAATTCGAGATTCGAGAAAAGCAAATCCCAAAGACATTTGATTTACTGAGAGAAATTTTGGGTTGCAAATACGATATCGGGACAGAATGTAAATTCAAAATGGAAAAACGACGACCAGAGCAGATATTTAATAATGAACCGCAATCTAGAGTGTTTAAAAAACGTCCGTATACCGAATTGCATGCGGTATTTGAACCCGAAAGGTATGATGATTATATAGACGAGTACGCAGAAAAAGCAGAAGAATTGCAAGAAGAACTTCAGCGTGCTCAAGAACCGTATTATGACATTTCTAGATCTGAATATGCTTACTTTACTCATCATTTCAGAAATAGTTCCAAGAGTGAACCTGCATTACTCTTATTTGCCGAAACTGGTATTGAATTAAACATCTCAATGGAGGAAGGTACTGTGACGGTAGTCATTCCACCTGAAATCAAATCTGAGACAGCACTTTGCTATCTTCCGCTTCGACCATATGGAAAAAAGAAAGGATGGCGAGTCAATCTCAAAGATGAAAACCTCTCTGAGACTGATGATGGACGTCTAAAATTCGTTGATCAGCCGGATTTGGAAGGTATCAATCAGACGCGGATTCAATTGTTAGTGGGGGAAGAATTGATCCGAATAGAACGCGAGAATATACCTAGTAAAATTGCCGGTCAAGACCTTTTAAATCCTCGCTACAGACTCATGAATGAATACGATCAAAGTAATTATCTTGAAAGTTATTTAACAGGTGAATCTGGGGATTTTGAGTTGGCTGTTTTAAATGTGTTCTCAGCCGCAGGTTACTTTGTACAAACATTTGGTGATTCTAAATTCAATATTCCTAATCACTCCGAGAACAAAAATAAAACACAATATAAAGAAATCGACTTGATTGCACATCACCCGAACCAGGAATATGTTTTATTCGTTGAATGTACGAAAAAAGGAATTTTCAAGAAGAAAGATATTATAAGTAGAGTTACAAATATAGCAAATGAGGTCTTCAATTTAGAACCTAATACAGAGCGTTCCGTATCATCGATGTCTGCCAACGCTTCAATTGTTCCTATAGTTGCTACCTGTCAGAATCTCGATCAAATTGACGATAATGTAATATCTGAAATGAAGGATATGGGAATAAGAATAATTGATGGAGAAACGTTGAAAGAAATTTATAAGAAATGCGCTGGTGAAGACGGTACAATCGAATTTGCTTAAATCAACATGTTATATAGTATTTCATTCGTTTGAAGTACATGTGAGACCCATCCCAGATGCCATTTTAGACAAATTAGAGAATAGAGAACATAAACAAAAACCGAAAGACGGTCAAATGTGGTATAATCCTAACCCAAAGCAAACAGAATACGAAAACTCCGGAGATGAAATACATGAGCTGTACCAAAACCGAGAGCAGAGAATTCGGCAACAATTCAGGACAGAATTTTACCCGCGATCTGCTCGATACATAATGTGGGTCTTAGTTTCAGTAGTAACTCTCTCATCAATCCAGTGGGGATTAATGGGCTTCATTGAAGCACAAACTATTGGAATTACTACCACAATTGTTGGAAGCGTAATATTAGGGCTGAGTCTGTTAAAAGGGCCCCATTCAGTCATTAAGGAGACCAGGCACATACTTCCTAGTATGAGTGGTGAAAATATGGATGCAGAAACGTTGGAATATGTCTGTACGACTATTGATGGAATAAACGGCATATTCTACTTAATTTTAGGTTTCATTATTCAGCTGCTTTCCGTATTTAATATTTGAAATAAATGTGAATTGGAACACTGTCTAGTTTAGCGATCCATTTCTAACCCCTTCGTACAACCCCTACGCATCTGGTTTCGGATAACCAGCCGCGTTCAGTTCCTGCATAATCGCCTCTCGTTCAGCAGGCTCCAGATACCCCCAATTGGTGATCTGATCGAGTGTCCGCCCGCAGTTGACACATCGCCCCTGCGTGCGATCAACGTTGCAGATGCTAATACAGGGGCTTTCGATCTCGGTCACTGGCTCACACCCCTCTCGGTAACTCGGGTTGCTCCGATCCTCAGTTGAACCACTGGTAGTTCGACCATCAGGCGGCAGCGTGATGTATTTCTCGGTCTTGAACAGCTGCTCACGGATTTGAACAGCCAATACGCATCCGGATACCAAGAATACGCTGGTCGGTTGGCGTGCAACGCAGAACTATCGTTGCTTCCTGTACCTGCTGTGGCATGCGGTCGAACATGTTGTATCACCACCGCGACTGCAAGCTGACCCGTTCAAACCAGCGTTGACACCCTCCTCACTCAGTTTGGTTTACTTTTATTACAATATGACTCATTTTTCACACTGTTGAACATGCTTAAATCACGGGAGACTGATTCGGAGACCGATCCCCGAGGGAGTGGTCAGCAGACGGCGTCCAAGAACAACGCCTCGTCCGCGACCGGGTTCGACGCTCGTAACCGGCTCGACGGGAAGTACGATGATACGACGGTTCGACAAGCCGTCGAAGATTCGACAGCCGACGAGGAATTTCCAGTCGTCTTTGAGTAACGACGCATCTCATTAGACTGGTGAAATCTGTGTGACGAGGTATCGGAGCCGCTGCTTTGAGACTCATTCAAGGAGCCTGGCAGCCGTGCTGCCGGTGTGATCTACAGCGAAACAACACGGTTGTCCCGGAAGAACCCCCGAGGTGTGTCACTGAGGGCAGTCTCTGTAACACCGATCGAAAAGACCGGTGAAGGCTTAAGTAAACCATTTCCACCGGTGTGAGCCGAAATCCCAGCACATGCAAGACCAAATGTATTAACTATTAGCTTAATATTAATAAAATGTCGGTGTCTCCAAGGACAGTATGAAACCACACTCCGTGTTGTGTGCTGTGTATGACAACCGAGCAACGAAATCAGTCAGTATCAAAAAGTCAAACCAATGATCAAAGCACTACTTAGAAACGCAGAGTACTGGATCGGTGATATTATCGAGGATGGTATCGAGCAAAGATGGGAGATTACAGATATTGCGCATAGTCCGCACACAGAGACTCTTCTGTATGAGATCGAGCAGGTGGCCGGTGCTGACTATACCCGAAAAGCGGGGTGGTATACAGAAGCGAACCTTCCGTGTGAGAAAATCATCGAAGAATCTGCCCGCCCTGAGCCACTGTCAGTAGATTTGGCTGTCGATACTGCCGATCCAGATACAGTAGATGAAAAACTAGATCTGTTAGAGAAAGCACAACGAGAGGCAGGAGCATCAAACAGTCAGGAGTGACCCCATGAGATCCTCCGCGCCGTGGACGGAAAGGGAGCAACGCCGCTTCAAGCAGTCGGGCCGCCCGACGACGACGCGGGTTCCACCGTGAGAGTCTCGGCTATACAAACTCTCCAATGAAAAGATTCCAACTGCGGGTACGTTGCTTTGTGCGCTGTCTGTTGGGGGTTTCACTCACGGGAGCGCGTGGTATCTCCGACCAACCGTGGTCGGCCCACCGAAACCGCACAAGCCGTGCCGTCGGCCTGACTGTCTCCGGTAGCGAAACGCGTCGCCTCTCAATGGCCAACCACCACAACCCGAGTGTTGGTGAGGCTTCAGGAACGTCTTTAAATTGATGAGATCAGCCTGGCGTTCAAACCCACACTGACACGGCAGTAAACGACTGCTTCCAGCCGCTTGATGAGATCGTCTGGCGACTCGTAATGATCTCGCCGTGGCTCGTTGCTATCTCCCATAGCAGATGAATCTACTCACAAATAGCGTCATGGCTGCTGGGTTGATTTCGGGATGAGAGCTCTTCACGCACCCCGCCGAATCACCAATGCGAGTGCACGCTTTCGAACGCAATACCGGAAGATAGTCAGTGTACGTTGGTTCTCCAAAAGGGGAGTGATACCAGGTCGCTTCCTGGCGTAGTTCGGCCACCTGTGCGTACCAATTCACAGGCGGTACCAACAGTTCAGTTGGTGAGTAGTAAAAAAGCACGCACCTAATTATCAAAAGTAGTAACTAAAGGAAATTGTACTAAGTGCTCCACTATACCTGCATGTGAAGATAACCACGTTATAGTTGCCACTCAAATATCAGAATGGTTCTGAAAGTGGGGAGTAATACCGGTTCGCACCGATATTACTGTTGGCCACCCGAGCGTACCTATTTCTCAGGTGCCATCTCTACCTCCGGTAGAGGCTATTATAAAATTTGGGGCCAATTATAGAATTTGATATCGGTATTCACGGCGGGATCCAATTTGGGGCTGAATTTGAATAAGATATGGTGAGAGACCGGTTCGACAGTCTCACCAGTAGTCCTTGTGATTGGTACGCATTGAATGGCCTCGACCCGGCCTCCGAAATCCGGGTATCAAATAATGTGCAACAGGTAATATAAATCATACGCTCAACCTACCGGGAGAACAGCTCTCGTCTCAACATCCAGTCAAAAAGACAGGCTGATTGAAACCGTATAGAACTGATCAGCTCGACCGCAGGCGGTTCAGGCTGTTTGTCGGATATCTCCAACGACCATCCGATCATTCTCTCGATGGCGGATTATCAGCTTTAAGTCGGGGTAGACAACTGCTGTCCCGTTTTTTACCGCCTGATATGCGTCTACGTCAAACTCATCGGGAAGCTTCTCACTCTCAATATCACTTGGGGTTTCAAGCCGAACAACCGTCATACCGTGGCTTGCTTTCATTTTCTATCTCAGCGTGAGTGGAGTGACGCGGGTTATCTCCCGGAGGAACTGAGTTCCAGCATGGATATGCTCGACCGGGTCATGGATGCTATCAGCACTATTTGTTACGAGCCATTTCGGCTGCGGTCTGTAGTTGTTGGCCCAATCGTTCAGCCCGGTCAGGGGGAAGCAAAAACCGCCCACCGAGTAGGTCGTCGTGGAATCCCAGCGATACCCTGTTTGTTCGTGGTATCGCATCAGCAGAAAACTCACCCCGTTCAATGAGCTGGATCGAAAGCGTTTCTCCTCGGTTTAGTTGGTCGTGTTCTGAATCCTCAGACGTATCGACGACGCCAGTGGTGCGAGTAGTATCCTCGGTATGAGTGTTTGATTCTGGTTTGTCCATTGTTGGTTGGGTTACTTTGCCGTGTTTACTGCCGGATTGAGCTGTCCCACCAAGCTCTGTAGTTGATAGATATGAGAACAACCCACTTAGCCGTATTGATTAAATTATCAAATATAAGAATTTACGTTCGGAGTTGAGCAATCGTCTAATCGAAGACCACCGCTACCCGAAGTAAAATAGTACAGAACGCGGATCAAACTTTTGTTGCCTGGCTCCCTCACCTGCGTATGCGCGTCGTCTCACTCCTTCCATCCTGCACGGAGATGCTGTTCGCACTAGGAGTTGAGCCTGTCGGTGTTTCAAACAGTTGTGATCACCCGCCTGTGGTTGCTGATATCCCGATGGTGACCTCGACGGTCATTGATCAGGAAACTCGTTCCGCCGCCGAGATCGATGATCAGATGCAGTCCGTTGAGGGGCAGTCTATGAGCTTGATATTGAGCAGTTGGTTGGGCTACAACCAGATCTGATCCTGACCCAAGCAACCTGTGATGTATGTGCTGTCGACGCCAGTCAGGTAGATGAAGCAGTAGCAAAGATCGATGCCGAACCAGCCGTGCTGACGGTGGATCCGGACTCATTCTCGGATGTACTCGATGATATCCAACGTATCGGAGACGCAGTCAACAACTCAGAGACAGCAGCGTCGTTCACCTCCGAGTTATTGACGAGAGTAGATGAAATCAAAGCGAGTATGAAAACAGCTGTTGTGGCAAACGGTCGCCCCCGTACCGCCTTCTTAGATTGGACCGATCCACCGATGCGTGCAGGCCATTGGGTTAATGAGATGATCGAGCTTGCCGGTGGTGACGCCTCCTTTCAGCCGGAAGGGGCCTCCGAACCCCTCAACTTCCAACAGATCAAGACGTACGATCCAGAGGTGCTGGTGGTAGCACCCTGCGGATTCGGGCGTGATCGGG
>OBKM01000161.1_pt1 | contig 32509 bp, 28 predicted proteins | sample 1519691 | NCBI WGS metagenome assembly OBKM01 (sample SAMEA37050418, study PRJEB22526) | metagenome | biome: saline pan; feature: lake; material: water | place: Egypt | collected 2015 | depth 0.5 m
GGTAGATCATCCCCCTGGCACGGGGAAGGCCCCGGGTTCAAATCCCGGCGAGTCCACTTCTTGTCTCACTTCGTTCGGTCAGTCGTGGACTCGCCGACCCTCGCGAACGCGAAGCGTTCGCTCAGTCCCGGCGAGTCCACTATTTTGCGCGGCGAGCAAATCCGCGAGCCGCGCGAATCGTAGTCGATGCCTGGATTTGAAGCCCTACCAGCCACAGCCCGCACAGCGGAACCATGACCCGACCCGGGGGATGGGGCCCGTTGAAACCGGTCGTGGACGGGACCGAGCATCAAACCATCCTCGGAACCGACCCCGATGTGAACAGTCTCGCTGTCGCCGCACGGGCACGCTTTGGGTGGTGACGAGGACGCCTACTCGATACGGGAATTCGGGAAGCGCCGCGCGGAGATACAACAGCGTGGCACCCAGGCCGCGCACAACGCCGTGCTTCGGCTTGGAAAACGAAAACGAGCATGGCACAAACAGTACGTCCACACGGTCGCCGACGGGATCGTGACCGAAGCAGTATCAGGAACGCTCCGATTTCCTTCGACACCAGTCGGTGTGCGATAAGCGCAGTAGATCGCAGACAGGACCACCAACGGTACCTGAAACCCTGATACGATCGTATACTCGCCTCCGGTAGACGCGAGACCGGCGCAACGATTCGTCATCCACACCAGAACTGCTAATCCCGCCTGTCCCTGACGGTTACACAGCGAATCGTATGCTCGAAGCCATCGTCCGGGTCGATGTCGCGTTGTTCCTGTTCATCGGTATTCTCGGCGGGGCCCACTGCATCGGAATGTGTGGCCCCCTCGTGACGATGTACGCCGACAGGATGACGCCCCGGGCCGACGGCGGAGCGAACGCGGCCCACCGCCGCGATAGGGCGAGTCATCTCACCACTTACGAGGTCCGCCAGCATGCGCTTTTCAACGTCGGGCGGGCGGCGAGCTACACGCTCGTGGGCGCAGCGTTCGGCGCACTCGGTGGGCTCGTGTTCGTGACCGCGGACCAACTGACCGCGGTCGCCGATTTCCTCAGAGGAGGCGTCGGGATCGCTGTCGGCGCGTTCGTCATCGCCGCCGGCGCGAAGTACCTTTTCGGTGGTGGCTCGGCCAGTCTGGCCATCCCCGGTGTGGGACGGGCGATACAGTGGCTCGCGGCCCGGGTTCACCGGTTCGTAAACAGTCCCGGAGTCGTCGGGCTCGGCGCGCTTCATGCGCTGTTGCCCTGTCCGATGTTATACCCCGCGTACCTGTTTGCTTTCGCCAGCGGATCGGCCGCGACCGGGGCTATCGCGCTGGCTGCGCTCGGCGTTGGCACCATTCCGGCTGTCTTCGCGTACGGGACGCTCATCGAGTCGGTCGATGCCGTCCACCGGCAGCGACTCCACCGGGTGCTGGGGGCGCTGTTTTTGCTTCTCGGTTACATCCTGCTGGCGCACGGGCTGATGGCACTCGGGATCCACGTTCCTCACCCGCCGCTTCCACACTACCAGCCGCTGGGCGGCGGAATGGCGCATTAGTGACCCCCTCCGCGCCGCCAACGGAGCGGGAGCGACGCTCCCGCAAGCAGTCGGGCGACGCCCGAGGGCGGCCTCAAAACGGCGCAACGGGACCACCGATAACCGGTCGGATCGGTGCTCCCGTTATCGGCGGTTTCAAACCCCCGAGCCCCCAACAATAGGTAATGGGAAACGCGGATCTCAGGGATCTGGCGGTCATCGAACCGAAGCCGTTCGCGGAACTCGGCGGCTCGGTCGTGGCGATCGACGCCCACAACTGGCTGTATCGGTATCTGACGACGACGGTCCGGTTTACGTCCTCATCGGCGTACACGACCGCCTCGGGAACGGAGGTGGCGAACCTCATCGGTGTGGTTCAGGGGCTCCCGAAGTTCTTCGAGGCCGACGTGACGCCCGTCTTCGTCTTCGACGGCGGCGTGACGGAGCTGAAAGACGACGAGATCGAGAGCCGCCGCGAACAGCGCGAGCGCTACGAGGACGAACTCGAGGCCGCACGGGCGGGTGAGACCGACGCCGACGCGGCGGACATCTCGACGCTTGAGTCCCGCACCCAGCGGCTCACCGATACTATCCAGACGACCACCCGGGAACTGCTCGCGCTGCTCGACGTGCCGATCGTCGAGGCCCCCGCGGAGGGGGAAGCCCAGGCCGCCCACATGGCGAGATACGGGGACGCCGACTACGTGGGCTCGGAGGATTACGACGCGTTGCTTCTGGGCGCGCCCTACACCCTCCGTGGGCTGACGAGTTCCGGTGATCCCGAGTGTATGGATTTCGAGGCGACGCTCGCGGCGCGTGAGTTGACCTGGGAGCAACTCGTCGACGCCGCGATCCTGATGGGCACCGATTTCAACGAGGGGATCGCGGGGATCGGCCCGAAGACGGCCGTCAAGCTGCTTCAGGAGCACGGTGACCTCCGGGACGCCCTCGAGGCCCGCGGCGAGTCGATCCCGAACGCCGATCGGATCCGGGGGATGTTCCTCGATCCGACGGTCACCGACGACTACGGCTACGACACCGATATCGAGCCGGATCTCGGTGCCGCCCGCCGGTACGTCACCGAGGAGTGGGAGATCCCGAGCGAGGAGGTCGAACGCGGCTTCGAGCGGATCGAGGCGTCGGTCGTCCAGACCGGGCTGGATCGCTGGAGCTAGCCGGCCGCTCCCGGCGGGCTTTTGGTCCCCGCGACCGACTCTCCGTCCATGACCCCCGAAGAAGTCGAAGCGCGGATCGAGGAAGTACTGGAAGAGTGTGAGGCGACCGTCGAGAAAGCCCGCGGCGAGCACGACGACGACCATCTGCGTGCGACCGTCGTCTCCCCGGCGTTCGATGGGAAGTCCCTCGTCGACCAACACCAACTCGTCTACGACGCCCTCGGGGAGGCGATGACGACGGATATCCACGCCCTCGAGCTTACGACCCGGACGCCCGAGGCGTAGCTGGACGTAGCGTGTCATCACTGGATCAGGTCAGACCAAACCGCCGGACGGACCGGTCTGCGTTAACTGTTGCGCTCGATCCACGCACAGAATTCGTCGAAATCCTTCGCGCCGGCCTGCTCGGCAATGCTCCGCAACGTCCCCATATCGACCTCATCGTGCAGCGGCACTGGGACAGTTCGCGCGTCCGAATCGTAGTTAGACTGGCCGGCCGTCGGATACTTATAAGTGGATGAAGGGCATGCTCGCGCCTTTTATAAGTAGATGGCCGATATGTCTCCGTTCATTTATAAATGACGTGGGCGTGCTCGCGACTATTTAAAAGGCGGGTCGCTGTCGGCACGTATCACTTATAAACAAGTGCTGTCGGACCCGATAATATACACCGATTGATCTCAGGACCTTATATAAATTTCTCGGCCTCCCTGGTATCTTATATACACTGAGCGGCTTTCGCCGGCGTTTATATACTCGTCCCCCGTTCGCCCGGCTTTCGATGCCCTTTAGCGGTCCGCGCGAGACGGCCCGCGTATGACCGACGACGACGGCAGCTACCGGATCGAACGCGACAGCCTCGGCGAGATGGAGGTCCCCGAAGACGCCTACTGGGGTGCACAGACCCAGCGGGCACTCGAGAACTTCCCGATCTCGGGCATCGGCTTCGGGCGGCGCTTCGTCCGAGCCCTCGGGATCGTGAAAAAAGCCGCCGCGGAGGCCAACCACGAACTCGGGCTCGTCCCGGCGGATAAAGCCGAGGCGATCGTCGCGGCGGCCGACGAGGTCATCGCGGGCGATCACGACGATCAGTTCCCGGTCGATGTCTTTCAGACCGGTTCGGGGACCTCCTCGAACATGAACGCCAACGAAGTGATCGCCAACCGCGCGACCGAGATCTACGGCGGGGAGATCGGGACCCGGGAGATCCATCCGAACGACCACGTCAACTACGGGCAATCGTCGAACGACGTGATCCCGACGGCGATGCACGTCGCCGCCCTCGAAGCCGTCGAAAAGGACGTGATTCCCGGCCTGGAAGTCCTCGCCGATGAACTCGAAGCCAAGGAGGCGGCCTTCGACGACGTGGTCAAGACAGGCCGAACCCACCTTCAGGACGCCACCCCGGTGCGGCTGGGCCAGGAGTTCGGCGGCTACCGGACCCAAATCGAGAAAGGTATCGACCGGTTGGAGGCGACCCGCGAACGCCTCGGCGAACTCGCCTTGGGCGGCACCGCCGTCGGCACCGGCCTCAACACCCACCCGGAGTTTCCCGGACTGGCGGCCGAGAACATCGCCGCGGAGACCGGACTCGCCTTCCGCGAGGCGGACAACCACTTCGAGGCGCAGGCGGCCCACGACGCGATGAACGAGGCCCATGGCGCGCTCCGGACTGTCGCGGGCTCGATGAACAAGATCGCCAACGACCTCCGGCTTCTCGCCTCCGGCCCCCGGAACGGACTCGGCGAGATCGAACAGCCCGAGAACCAACCCGGCTCCTCGATCATGCCCGGCAAGATCAACCCCGTCATCGCGGAGTCGGTCAATCAGGTCCACAAACAGGTGGTCGGCAACGACGCCGCGGTCTCGGCGGGGGCGGCCCGCGGGGAGCTCGATCTGAACCTGTATAAGCCGGTGCTCGCACACAACTTCCTCGAGAGCGCGGAACTGCTCGCCAACGCCGCGGAGACGTTCGGCGAGCGCTTCGTCGGGACACTCGAAGCCAACGCCGATTACTGCCGGACGCGCGTCGACCAATCGATGGCGCTGGCGACGGCGCTTAACCCCGCGATCGGATACGACAAGGCTTCGAAGGTCGCAAAACAGGCGCTCGCGGAGGGCAAAAGCGTCCGACAGGTCGCCGTCGAGGAGGGGTATCTCACCGAATCCGAGGCTGAGGAGGTTCTCGATCCGCGCGCGATGACCGAACGGGTCATCCTCGGCGACGACTGACCGGGGCGCTCCGATTCCGAGTTGCGCTGATCCGATTCCGACCCGTACCGATTCGATCCGGGACAGTCCCGACACCCACGCCCGAATCGCCGGCCCGTCCGGATGGTGTCTTTTTTGAGCGTCCGCGCCGCACCGACACGTAATGACCCACGATTACGACGAACTGGGGCTCGTCGCCGGGCTGGAGATCCACCAACAGCTCGATACGGCGAGCAAACTCTTCTGTGGCTGTCCGACGGCGCGCCGCGATCCCGAGGCGTCCGTCCGGTCGTTCACCCGGTATCTCCACCCGACGAAATCCGAACTCGGCGAGGTCGACGAGGCCGCTCTCGAGGAGTCCCGCGTCGACCGGGAGTTCGAGTATCTCGCCTTCGAGACGACCTGTCTCGTCGAGGAGGACGACGAACCGCCGGCCAGACTCGACGCGGAGGCCCTCGAAACCGCCCTCGAGATCGCGACGCTTATGGACTGTACCGTCGTCGACCGCGCCCACGTGATGCGGAAGATCGTCGTTGACGGCTCCAACACGTCGGGGTTTCAGCGATCGACGCTCGTCGCCACCGACGGCGAGATCGAAACCGACGAGGGACCGGTCGGGATCGCCGACATGCTGCTCGAGGAGGAATCCGCCGCCCGGATCGAGGAACGCGACGGCGGCGTCACCTACGGGCTCGATCGGCTCGGGATCCCCCTCGTCGAGATCGGCACGGAGCCGGACATCCGGACGCCGACGCAAGCCCGCGAGGCGGCCGAACGGATCGGCATGTTGCTCCGCTCGACGGGGAGAGTAAAACGGGGGCTCGGGACGATTCGCCAGGACGTCAACGTCTCCATCGAGGAGGGCGCACGCGTCGAAATGAAGGGCGTCCAGAGCCTCGACGACATCGACGACCTCGTCGCCGGCGAGGTCGGTCGGCAGGTCGAGTTGCTCGATATCGCCGAGACGCTCCGTGATCGAGGGGCGAAAGTGGCCGATCCCGAAGACGTGACGCGTGTGTTCGCGGACACCGAAAGCGGTGTTATCGCCGGCTCGGAGGCCGTTCGGGCGGTGAAGTTGGTCGGGTTCGACGGGCTTGTCGGCCGCGAGATACAGCCGGATCGACGCCTCGGAACCGAACTGTCCGATCACGCCACACAACAGGGCGCCGGCGGGATTTTCCACACCGACGAGCTGCCGGCCTACGGGGTCACGGCGACGGAGGTCGACGCCCTCCGCTCGGCCGTCGGAGCCGGGGCCGAGGACGCGGTCGCGATCGTCGCCGCCGACGCCGACACCGCCGATCGGGCGATCGAAGCCGTCGCTGACCGCGCCGAAACCGCTATCGACGGCGTTCCGGAGGAAACCCGCGATGCGAACGAGGACGGCACCTCACGGTATCTCCGCCCGCTGCCCGGCGCTGCGCGGATGTACCCCGAAACCGACGTGCCGCCCGTCCGGCCGGACCCGTCCGAAATCGAGCCGCCGGAGCTGCTCACGGAGAAGGTGACCCGGTATCAGGCCGACCTCGGTCTCGGAGCGGGGCTGGCAGAACAGGTCGCCTACGGCCGCCACATGCCGACGTTCGAGGCCGCGGTCGACCGCGGTGTCGATCCGACGACGGCGGCGACGACGCTCGAATCGACGCTGACGGAACTGCGCCGCGACGACGTTTCCGTCGATGCGCTCACAGACGACCACCTGCTTGCGACGCTGGAACTCGTAGAGGAAGGCGAGTTGGCGAACGAGGGGATCGGCCCCGTACTGAGCGAACTCGCTGAGGACCCGACGCTGTCTGCCGAAGCGGCGATCGAGGCCGCGGGGCTCTCCGGCGTCGACCGCGAGACGGTGCGTGAGACGGTTATCGAGGTCTTGGACCGTAACGCCGAGCAGGTCGAGTCGGAGGGTATGGCCGCCTTTTCGGGGCTCATGGGCGAGTGTATGGGCGCGCTCCGCGGGAAGGCCGACGGGGAGGTCGTCTCCGAACTGCTTCGCGAGGAGATCGGCAAACGGACGTAGCGGCTGTCGAACTCGGGGAAGCTTATTTGATACCGTCGGGCGATGAATCCCCTATATGAGCGAAACGGACTCCGAGGAGAGCCCCGCAGACGAGGACACGGGCAAAGAGGAAAAACAGGATGCCGACGCCGACGCCGGGACCGTTCCGGTCGGTGTCAAACTCGGCAGCACCCGAACCGTCATCGTCTACCCCTCCCCGGACGGCGAAGGTACCGAAGTCATACGGACGCTGACCTGTCTTGCGACCTACGAGGACGTCCTGTCCGGCGAGGAGCGCGTCCTCTACGGTGAGGAGGCCGCGACGGAGTATCCCGACACCGTCGAATTCATGCTCCGCTCCGGGCTGCCGGAGGACGAAGACAGCGCCGAGTCGGCCGCGACCTTTTTTAACGAACTCATCGCCGCCAACGACGTTCCTGAGAACAGCGCCGTCGTCTACGCGATCCCGACGATCGACAACGACGCCGGGCTTTCGAACCTCGAATCGGTCGTCGAAGGGAGTTCGATCGGGGAAGAACTCGTCCGGAGCTATCCGGAGTCGCTCTGTGGTTCCTTGCCGGCCTTCGAGGACGGCCTGAGCGCGATCGACGACATCTTCGTCGCAATCAACATGGGCTCGACGAACCTCGAGGTCTGTACGTACCGTCGCGGCGAGCAGCTGGTTCCGCTTTCGACGGGGTCGATCACCGGTAACGAGGTCGACCGCCGGATCGCAAACTACGTCGAAGAGGAGACACAGGGCCGGGTCAACATCGATCTCACGACCGCCCGCGAGTACAAGGAGGAACATGCCGACTTCGAGAGCTTCGAACCGTTCACCGACGTCATCCAACAGCCCGGCGGCGGCTCCCACGAGTTCACGATCGAGGACAGCGTCATGGACGCCTGCGACGAGTACGTCGATGCGGTCGTCGACGAGGTGGCCAACAGCTTCCTGCCCGAGTTGGCGAACAGCTACATGAAGGTGTATCAGATCGCACTCGACAAACCGATCGTCCTGACCGGCGGCATGGCGTGTCTCCCCGGGATCGTCGAGGAGGTCGAAGCCCGCCTCAGCGAGGAGCTTCAGCGTGACGTCACGGTGACCCGCTCTGAACGCCCCGATCTGGCCGCCGCGGAGGGCGCCCACGAGATCGCCGCCCATCTCGCAAGCAACCTGTAGGTGGTCACCTCACGAGCGGCCGCGAAGATAGCCGCCTCGCGAACAGTTCCCAAGGCTACCGCCGGGCCGGCTCGGCCTTCGAAACCGGCCGTGGGTATTTGCGTCCATCCGGCGGAGCGATCGACAACGGATGGCACCGAGCCGGATCACCGAACCGGGCGTCCTCGAGCGGATCGATTTCGACGCCCCCGAACCGGAGCCGACGGACTGTCTCCCGGCGGGGGAGACGCCGGTAGCGACGGTTCCGCTCCGATCTGGGTGGATAGCCGTCACGGACCGTGAGATCCTGTGTTACCGCCCGGATCGGGACCCATCCCTCGTCCGAACGGCGCGGTGTAACGTCACCTCGGTCTCGCTCCGTCGAACCGGCGGACGGCGGTTTCTCGGCTACGTCCCCGTTGCCCTCCTGTATGCGGTGGTGGCGTTCGGAACCGGGGCGCTGTTGATTATGGTCTCTCCGGGCGATGTGGTCGCGGTTCCGGACGCGCCGGGGACCGGTGGCGTCGAGACGATCGTCCGGACGCTGGGATGGGCAAGCAGGCTGCTCGGGACCGTACTTCTTTTTACTGCGATCCTCGTCGGGCTGTGCGTTGCCGCGGTCGTCGGCTACTGGTTCTTCTCGCGGGAGGTCGCAGTCGTCCTCGAACGGGGCTCGGCGGACCCGATCGAGTGTCCGACCGATCGGCAGGCCGGACGGCGTGCGATCCGGACGCTTCGAGAGACCTTCCCGGAGTGACCATACTGTTCGAAACGACCGTGACTGTGATGTATCCCGATATCGAGTATCTCGTATCGATGCTTCCGTTTTATGTCCCGATTCCACGCTTCGACGCCTTCCGTGAAGACGACCGCGCGATGAGCGAACTCGCCGTCCTCGGTATCCTGCTCGGTACCGCGGTCATCCTTGCGTCCGCGCTTGCCGTGTTCATGCTGTTTGGCAGGTAGGCTGGGGAGACGACGTTGTTCGGCGGACAGGGTAGTGAAACTGCTTCCGGATAGCACACGTCGATCAAAGAACTACCGGAGTGGGTATCCCTTCGCACGTTTGGCACAGATTTTTATATACAAAGCACAGATAGAAATGTGTGTATAGTGAAATACTGGTTCCCACGGATGGGGGTACCTCGTCGGATATCGCAATCGAACACGCTGTGTATCTAGCTCGACAGTGCGACGGTCGGGTCCATGGACTGTTTGTCGTCGATAGTGGACCGTTGGAAAGCGTTGCAGGAGGATATCCGGAAGCAGTCTCCGAGATCGAACGACTCGGTGAGGATGCGGTCGAACGAGTCGAAGAAGTCGGTGACGAACAGGGCGTAGAGACGACGACATCGGTTCTTCGGGGGACTGCCCACCAAACCATCGCAGAGTACGTCGACGAAAACGACATCGATGCCGTCGTAATGGGGACTCACAGCCGCGAAGGCGTCAACAGACATCTGATTGGCTCGGTTACCGAGCGAGTGATTCGAGCCGTCGATGTGCCCGTGGTAGCGGTAACCGATCCACTGCTCGACGACGAGTGAATCCCGATGCGCGAATCGGGGTCGGAGATATTCTTTCGGAGGTACCGGAGTGCCATTTCGATTTATCGAGTGAACCGATAAGTATAACAAGCAGTATTTTGTAGTATTGTACAGATTGCGAATGTCTGGAAGACAGTTCACGTCGGGGAACGAAACGAAGACACGACCACGCTGGGGGATAATGTCGAAATCGTCCACTCGGAAGACGACAGGAACGGCAGCGTGGATCGACGCTCGTCTTAATTCGGGGGGAGATCGATGAGCCGTCAGAGAAAAGCCCACCATGTGGCTTCGGCTCTACTCGGTCTCGCACTCGTCGTATCGCTGTTCGTCGCCGGGTTCGGCGGAAGTGCCGGTGCCCAGACCGCGGTTGGCGGGGAACCGGATCTCGAAGTATTTGTCGAAGATCCCGTCTTGACTCCCGGGGCAAGTTCTATACTCACACTTCAGGTTGCCAACGACGCTGAGGCGAATTTCGGTAGCATTCAGGAACGATCACGGGTGACCGCGGCTCGAAACGTCCGTGTGGATGTCGACGCGGATGGGACCCCACTCGAAGTCGAATCGGGCCGGTACTCGATCGGGACGGTGACAGAAAACGAACCACGGAATGCTCCGATCGCCGTCGATATTCCGGAAAGCGCCGATCCCGGCTACTACGAGCTCGATGTTGAACTCGAATACTCCTACACTTCCGGGCTCTTTCCCAAGGGAGAGGTCGAGTACGAACGAACGAAAACGGTGGCCCGGACGGTCGAAGTCGAGATCGATGATAGTCCCCGATTCGCGCTAACCGGGATCGACGGTACGGCGGCTCAGGTCGGCGAGACCGGAACTGTCGAGGTCGAAGTCGAAAATATCGGAGCAGAATCGGCCAGCGATCTCGCAGTCGCGGTCGAATCGCAAAGCAGTATGCTCGGATTCGGTCAAATGGAGCGAGATACGGCCAGGATCGACAGTCTCGACCCCGGCGAAGTAGAAACCGTCATCTACGAAATCTCCATCGCACCCGACGCACCCGTTCGTGAGTACGAACTGGACGGGGCGGTCCGATACACCGATCCGAACGGGATTCGTGGACAGGACAGCGAGCTGTCGGTCGGCGTTCAGTCCGTCCCTGAGCAAACGTTTTCGATCACGGCCGAGCACACCGCGCTCCACGCTGACGAAGAGGGGGCTGTCACGGTGACGATCGCGAACGATGGGCCGGTGACCGCACACGACACGTCGGTCGATCTGGCCCGTGAGTATCCAAACGTCCGGCTGCTTGAGAGCGCTGTCTCGGCGGGGACACTCGAAGCCGGTGAGTCGGTGACCGTCGACGTGCCGTTCGATCTCAGCCGAGAAGCGGACCCAGTCTCGAAAACGCTCGATATGAACATCGGGTATCGAACGGCTGATGGAGAACACCGCGTCGATCCCGACCATTCGCTCGTCATCGACATCCAGGAGCGCCGGGACGATTTCTTACTCACGGTTTCGGATTCGACGATCACCGTCGACTCCTCACGGCTTATTGAGGTTGAGGTGACTAACAACCGTGACCAGCGGCTCACCGATGTCGAAGCGAAACTCGGCACCAGCGATCCGCTGAACAGCAACGACGACGAGGGATACGTCGAAGCGCTCGAACCGGGGGAATCGACGAGGATGACCTTCGAGTTGTCGACGACTGGAGACGCCAATCCCAAAACTTACTCCGTCGCAATGGACTTCCGGTACGACGACGAGAAGGGAAAAACCAAGATGTCGAACGTCTACCGGATTCCGATCGATGTCGAAGAGGGTGAAGGCATGTCGATGTGGCTCATCGCTGGCGCGTTGCTCATAGTCGCAGCGGGCGCGATCGCATACTACGCCGTCCGAATACGGGACCATCCCCGAAACTGATGCGTTCAAGCACAGCTCCCCGGCCATCTCGTCGGCCGGGCCAGACCCCGACTGCAAACGTTTCACACAGCAGTAATGAGTGACGATAGTACCCCTCTGCGCGACCAACTCGAACGTGTCGGGCGGTTCTCCGCGGAGAACCGACGGCTCGTCTTCACCGTTGTTGCCGTCTTACTCGTCGCTTCGATGGGGATCGCTGCCACGTCTGTGTACATGAGCTTGGGGATGGAGCTGTACATCGACGACGGCTCCCAAGTAAACCAAGATTGGCAGGAAGTCAAGTCGGACGGCGAGTTCGATGTCGGCAACGCAGTGTACGTCGCCGTCGAGACGGACCAACTGTACGATCCTGAAACCATACGCGCTATCGATCGCCTCGATAGGCGATACGCGTCCGCGGACGAGTTTACCTCGGTGACGAGCCTCGCGGATGTCGTCCGTGCCGGAAACGGTGGCGAGATCCCCGAGACAGAACGCGGGGTCCGGAGGGCGATCGATCGAACCGCGGCGATGGATCCGAGTGCTGAGCGGCTCGTCACGAACCTGAACCCCAACGAACAGACGGCGCTTATCATCGCCACCTACGGGGAAGTCGATGTTCCGCCGGCCGAGGATCAGTACTTCGGATTCCTTCCGGGGACCGAAGGTGGTCTCGTCTCCGAAACTGTCGAAGACGAAACCAGTGCCGCGTGGCTTCCGCCACATATGGATGTCACAATTACTGGAACGCCGGTTTTCGAGACCGCCGCGTTCGGCCTCATGCTCCCGGAAATGATCCAGTTGTTCGCGATCGCCTTCGCGATCATCTTCACCATCGTGTTCTTCGTCATGCGTGGACGCGTTGAGCGAACATGGGAAGTCGCACTCCCGCTTTCGACCGCGATGATTGCGCTTATGTCTATGATGGGGATGATGGGTGTTGTCGGATTCCAGTTTAACGCCATCATGTTGGGCGTGTTACCTATAGCCCTTGGGCTCGGTATCGACTTCAGCCTCCAGTTGCACACGAGATACATCGAGGAACGGCAAAACGGACGCGAGCCGGTCGATGCTGCCGGCGCAGCCGCTCGAACGACGGGCAACACACTCTTGCTTGCGATGGCGACGACCTCGATCGGCCTCGGGGCATTGCTAGTCTCGGCGGTTCCCCCGACCAGACAACTCGGCGCGACCGCCGCCTTCGGTGTCGTTGCCGCGACTATCCTCTCGTTGACGTATCTGGTCGCGCTGTTGGTTCACTTCGACGACGGGTCTTATGAAGCGGTGAACGACACCGACGACGATGATGGGGGCCGGCTGGAACGATTCGTCGGCCACGGATCGACAGCGATCTCAGCATCCCCTATCTTGGTGTTGCTCATCATGGTAGCCGCAATCGGCGGCGGGGCAGCGGTTTATCACGACGTGCCGACGACACAGGAGATGCTCGACTACTGGCCCGACATCGAGGAACGTGACGACCTCGAAGATCTCCAGGATACCGCCGAGAGTCCCAACGTGATGTACGTCACGGTTGAGGGCCAAGATACCTACTCACCCGCAACGTTCCGGCGAGCGTCAGCGTTCGAAACGGCGATCGAAGAACACTCTGATGTCAACGCTGCGATGAGTCCGGTGACCGCAACCGAGATGGCAACGGGTGGTATCCCCGAAAATCATGGAATACTGCTCGATACGGTGGACGCACAGGCCGAAAACGAGCTTCTGCCAGTCGGTTCTCGGACGGACACGCCGAACAAGATTCTTATCCAGCTGTTCGTCGAGGATATCGAAGGCGAGGAAGTCAGACACCTGATCGACGATATCGAAGCCGAAGCCGACTGGCATCTCCCGACCGAACGGACCGCGATCACCGGCAAGCCAGTCGTCAACAGAAACGTCATCGAAAACGTCACTTCGGGTCGTGATCCGATGACGGTTCTGAGCTTCGGCATGGCGTTTCTGTTCTTGACCGCTGCACTTCGATCCGCGCGGGAATCGGCGCTTCTCATCGTTAGCGTCGCGGTTAGTGCAGTCATGCTGATCTCAGGGATGATGTATCTCTTCGAAATTCCGTGGAATCCCTTGACAGTCGCAACGGGATCGATTGCACTCGGAGCCGGCATTACCTATGGGATACACGTTCACGAGCGGTTCAAGGAGGAGATGTACGCGCGTGGGGCCGAACCGGCCACAGCGATGCGGGAGGCGATGGTCAAAAAATCCCGTCCAGTCATCGGATCCGGGACGACGACGCTTTTCGGCTTCGGAGTGCTCGGAATCTCCGATTTCCCCGTCCTCGCGAACTTCGGGATCGCCGTTGCACTCGCGATGACGTTCGCGCTCGTGACTTCGTTCGTGTTCCTCCCGGCCGCCGCGTTGACACTCGCCCGATGGACGAACACCTACGACCGAGAAACAGCACAAGCTACATAGCCGACGCCCGGCTACGTGGAACCATGACCGACGACGCCGAACACCGCCGACTCGTCATCGCCGGCTCCGGTATCGCGGGGCTGACTGCGGCCATATACGCCGCGCGGTCGAACAACGATCCGCTCGTGCTCGAAGGCCCCGAACCCGGCGGCCAGCTGACGCTGACGACCGACGTCGCGAACTACCCCGGGTTCCCCGACGGTATCGGCGGCCCGGAGCTTATAAACGAAATGAAAGCCCAGGCCGAGCAGTTCGGCACCGAGATCGACCACGGCGTCGTCGAAGACGTCCAACCGGGGAAACCACACCGGATCGAACTCGGGGACGGCACCGTCTACACGGCCGACGCCTTCATCGCGGCCTCGGGCGCCTCGGCCCGAACACTCGGTGTCCCGGGGGAGGACGAGCTCATGGGATACGGCGTCTCGACGTGTGCGACGTGCGATGGGGCGTTTTTCAAGGGTGAGGACATGCTCGTCGTCGGCGGCGGCGACGCGGCCTGTGAAGAGGCCGCGTTCCTGACGAAGTTCGCTGACACCGTCTACATCGTCCATCGACGCGAGGAGTTCAGGGCGGAGGACTACTGGGTTGATCGGATCCGGGAACTCGAATCCGAGGGCGAGATCGAGGTGCTGACGAACACCGAACTGCTCGAGATCTTCGGCTCCGCGGAGAACGGTATCGGGGCCGTCGAACTCGCTCGAAACCCCGCCGGCTACCCGAAGGACAACCTCGATGACCCGGACACCGAGCGCTTCGAGATGGACGTCGGCGCGGTGTTCATGGCGATCGGTCACACGCCGAACACCGGCTACCTCGAGGGCACGGACGTCGAACTAGACGAGGCTGGATACATCGAGACTGTCGGTGAATCCGGCGGCGGCCAAACCGAGACGGGCGTGGCGGGCGTCTTCGGTGCCGGGGACGTTGTCGACCACCACTATCAACAGGCGATCACCGCCGGCGGAATGGGGTGTAAAGCCGCCATCGACGCCGACGGCTACCTCGAGGACCTCGAACGAACCGAGGAGACGGCCGACGCCCCCGCTGCGGACGACTGATCGTGACCGGTGTCGTGACGACGTCCGTGGATCGCAGTCGTGACGACACCGCAAGCGCCTTCCGTCATCGTCCGAAGATCGGTGTATGACGGACGATAGAACCACGTTTCGCATCGACGGCGACGGAAACGAAGACGAGGTCACGCTTCCGAGCGAGATGCTCGAGTTGATGCGGGAAGGCGACGAGTCCGATCCGGAGATCGTCGGCGACCTCGCCCTTTTTTCCTGTGCCCAACGCATCCACGCGACGGTCCACCACGCCGAGGGGGGCGATACGGACCAGTACCGCGAGATAGAGGAGACGACCATGGAGCTTTTCGAGGACCGCTTCGGCGCGAGCTACGCCGAATTGACCGGTCACGACCACTAGATCGGCGTCCGGACCGCCACCGATTTGATGCCCCTGCGTGAACCGACGGTCGATGAGTGATGAGCTCGCGACCGACGTGACGCTTGTGGGGGCACTCGCCGTCGGTATCGGGACGATGATCGGTGCCGGAGTGTTCGTGTTGCCCTCGCTCGTCGTCCGCGAGGTCGGGGCGGTGTTGGTGGCCGCGTTCTTACTCGCTGGTGTCGTCGCGTTCCTAAATGGGTTGGTCGTCTCGGAACTCGGAACCGCGCTCCCGGCGGCGGGCGGCAACCACCGGTGGGTGACGAAAGCGCTTGGGCCGCTTTTCGGGACGGTCGCCGGGATCAGCGACTGGCTGGGGCTGACCGTTGCGACGGCGTTTTACGCCCTCGGATTCGGGGTGTATCTCGATCTCGTTGTCGGGTTGCCGACGCTCGCGTCCGGCCCGTTCACTCTCTCCCCGGCCGCGTTCGGCGGCGTCCTCGCCGGGCTCCTCTTTGTCGGAATCAACTACGTCGGCGCGCGTGTCACCGGCCGTCTGGAAGCGGTGTTCGTCGGCGCAATCCTCGCCGTTTTGCTCGGATTGGTCGGCGAGGGCGTTCGGACGGGGGCCATCGGACAGTTGCTCCCCGAACTCGGAGCCACCCCGATCGTTACGGGGGCGGCGCTCGTGTTCGTCTCGTATCTCGGCTACGCGAAAATCGCGACGTTCGGCGAGGAGCTGGTCGATCCGAAACGGACGCTCCCGCGGGCAGTTCTCGGCAGCGTCGTCGTCGTGACCGCGCTGTACGTGACGCTTATGATCGTCATCTCGGGATCGGTGGAGTACGGCGCGCTCGCGGATGGGGAGACGGCCATCGTCTCCTCGGCGTCGTCGATCTTCGGGGAGACGGGCGTCTCCGTGCTCGTCGCTGTCGGCCTCGTCGCGATGGCGACGTCGGCGAACCTCTCGGTCGCCGCCTCCTCACGCGTCGCGTTCGGGATGGGTCGTGAGGGGCTCATCGCCGGATGGTTCGATTCGGTACACACGCGTTTTTCGACGCCGTATCGCTCGTTGCAGGTGACCGGGGCATTGGTCGTCGTCCTCGTCGCCGCGGGGGATCTGCTCACGCTGGCGCTCGTCGCCAGCGCGCTTCATCTCGTCGGCTATACGCTGCTTGCGGCCTCGCTCGTCGTCTTCCGGCGGGTACCGGGGTACGAGCCGGGGTTTCGGCTTCCGGCGTATCCGGTCGTTGCGCTTCTCGCCGCCGGCGCGTCCGCCGCTCTCGTCGTGGCGATGGGACCCCGGATCGTGGCTTTGACCGTTGCGGTCGCCGTTGCCTCGGCCGTCTGGTATCTCATCTACGGGCGGATCCACGCCACGGAAGAAGGGATTCTGCCACGATACATCGGCGAACAGTCGGCCGATTTCCCCGACTTCGCCGTTGCGGCAGCCGGGATGACACGCCCCGAAACGATCGGCCATCGGACGCTCGTTGCGCTCTCGAACCCACGCACAGAAAGCGATCTGATCGCGCTTGGCTGTGCGATCGCCGCCGCCGAGGACGGCGAAGTCCTTGCGGTTCATGTCGTTACGCTTCCGGATCAGGTACCGCTTGCCCGCGGTCCCGCATATCTCGAAGTGATCGGTGACGACCCTTCGTCGCTTTTCGATAGCGCAGTCGACGATTCGATCCTCGACGTCCCCGTCGACACACGCGTCGTCTACTCACACAGCGCCGCGGAGGAGGTGTTCGAAACGGCCAGACGAAACGACGTGGATTCGGTCGTCATGGGGTGGCTCGAGCGATCGCCGTTCGTGGCCGGACGCGCGGAGACGGTCTTCGACGAACTCTCGCGGACGCTGCCGTGTGATACGCTCGTTCTCAAAGACGAGGGGTTCGATCCATCCCGGATCCTGATCCCGACGGTCGGGACCGAAAACGACGCGCTCTGTGCGGGCGTTGCCGGCGTCCTCCAGCGAACGTTCGACGCCGAAATAACGCTTCTACACGTCGTCGACGGCGAGGGAAAACGGGAGGGCGGCGAGCGGTTTCTCTCCGATTGGGCCGACGAACACGAACTCGACGCTAAAAGAATCGTCGATACCGGCGGCGATGTCGAGAGGGCGATCGCCGACGCGGCGGCCGATCGAACGATGTTACTCATCGGTGCGACCGAACGCGGGCTGTTGTCACGGCTCGTCAGGCGGACGCTGATTTACGATGTCGTCGACGAGGTCGACTGCTCGGTTCTTCTGGCCGAACGGCCGACCGACCGACGACTCCGGGACCGGCTGTTCGGCTGATCCCGCTGTCGCCTCCGACGCCGAGGGATACACGCTGATCGACCGCTCTGACCGTTGGATCCATTTTTATATATCCGATCGTCCGGTTTTATACATCCGATCGTCCGTCCACACCCTCAGGCCGACCCGGTCGTCTCGTAGACGATCGTGACACCGATCTCTCGGCCCGTTTGCTCCCGTATCTCGGCCTGTACCCGTATCGGCGCGTCGGCGTCGTCGGTGTCGGCGTGTACAGTCACCGAGGTCGGCGTCGGCGAGACGAAGTCGGCGTCGTAATGGACGGAAACGGCTCGAATCTCCCCGTCTATCGTCTCCTCGATCGCCTCGTCGACCGTCGATTCGAACGAGGCGTTCGCACGCGCCTCGCTGGAGGCGACGACGAGAAACGATGTCAAAACCAGTATCGCGAGGGTAAACGCCGCGAAACGCTCGAGTGTCGCCCGCCTCGCCCGCGACTCGTCGTACCAGTGGCTCGGCCGGTAGCGTTTCACCCAGATCGTGACGATCCCCGCGGCGTTGATCGACAGCAAGTTGACAGCAACGAGAACCCCCGCCCCGACGGAGAGGATCGGATCGGCGTAGGCGATGCCGAGACCGACGCTTGCGGCGGGCGGAATCAACGCAACGGCGATCATGACGCCGACGAGTGCCTCATCGGCACCGGACGTAAGCGAAAGCGATCCCGCGGTTCCGGCCCCAAGCGCCACGACGAGCGCGAGGATGCCGGGGTGGGCCCGTTCGGCGATCTGCTGTATCAAAAGCAACTCGAGCTCGGGCCGAACAGTAACTCGGTATCCGAGCGAAAAAACCGTCGCAGCGGCGATCGCCAACAGGAGGCCGATCGCCTGCGACCGGAGCCCGTCCCAAAACAGGTCTTCGTCGTTGATGACGGTCCCGACACAGGAGGCCATCGCGGGGCCGATAAGCGGCGCGATAACCATCGAACCGACGACGACGGCGGCCGAATCCTCGAGCAGTCCCGCGGTGGCGACGACGGCGCTGATGACGGTGAATACGAGGTAGTTCGGCGTCGACCGCGAGAGGTTTCTCGCCTTCGTCCGGAGTTCGTCCCGCGAGATCCGCTCGTCGGTTTCGGCGTCGCCGTCGGCGTTTTGTTTCCGTTCGAAACGCTCGGAGACGATCGTCTCGACCTCGGAAACCATCGTGTACCCCGACTGTTCGACGCCGACATCGCGGAGCCGTTCGAGGACGTCCTCGACGTCATCGGCGTCGGCGGGGATGAAGACGATATCGGAGTAGTCAGCTTTCGACGTCTCCTCGGCCATCGCGTAGTCGATGTCTGCGTCCTCGAGCGTGGCGACGACCACCTCGTGTTTGCCCCGGGGAACGAGCGTCTGGACGAGCCGCACTCAGATCACCGTCCACGAGAGGACGACGCCCGAATCGATCCGCTCGACCGAATCCAACTCGAGTTCGGGAAACCCTTCGAGGAACCCCTCGCCGTCGGCGAGCGTCGGGGCGTCACGGCCGCCGATAACGAGGCTGCCGACGTAGACGGACAGCTCGTCGACGAGTCCGGACTCGAAAAGCGAGAAGATCAACTCCCCGCCGCCCTCCACCATCGTCCGATCGATCCCGTTGTCTTCGAGCGCCGAAAACGCCGCGGAAAGATCCACGCGCGTTTCCCCGGCGGCCAGAAGCTCCGCTCCGGCCGCACGGAGCGTCCGTCTCCGGTCCTCGGAGGCGGCCTCGCTCGTCAGGACGTACGTTTCCGGAGCCCCCGCCAGAACGTCCGCGTCGGCCGGCGTCCGGCAGTTCGAATCGACGACGACGCGGGCCGGCGGCCGGCTCTCGGCGTTTTTAAGCGACGCGCGGTGGGTCTCGTCGTGTCGGACCAGCGACGGGTCGTCGGCGAGTACCGTCCCGACGCCGACGACGACCGCGTCGGCCTCGGCGCGGAGCCGATCGACGCGGGCGAAGTCCCCCTCGCCGCTTATCCGTATCTGTTCGCGCCGCCGCGAGGAGAGTTTCCCATCGGCGCTCATAGCCGCGTTGACGGAGACGTGCATGGCAGATCTGTGTCGGCCGCGCTCAAAACAGTTTGTCGTTCGAGCCGGTTACGTCCGTTCGTCCCCAGCGCCGTCCGTTTCGTTTTCCCGCGGGATTTCGCCGCTTGCCCGCATCGCCCCTCGGCGAAGCACCCCACGCATCGTCCGCGCCTCCCGCCCGGTCGGGTGGGCACGCGACAGCAACCGCCGGAACAGCCGCTCGGTCTTGGGGATCTTCTCTTCCGGGTGTCCGATGTCGTGGAGGTAGTCGGAAAACGTCGCGTAGAGCCCCTCTATCTCGTGTTCATCGGCTCGCTCGTGGGGTTCGGGAGGGTGTTGGGTCTCCTCGACGGTCAGTTCCCGGAGTTCGTACAACACGATCGTCGCCGCCTGCGCGAGGTTCAACACGGGGTAGGCTCCGCTGGCCGGGATCGAGCAGATCCGGTCCAACTCGGCGAGTTCGTCGTTCCTCAGCCCGATGCGTTCGCGCCCGAAGACGATACACACGTCGGCGTCGAGAGCAGCTATCTCATCACACAGTCCGGACGGCTTTATAAACGGATATCTGACGTGGTTTCTCCCGTCTTGGTTCGTCGTTGCGGTGCAGGCGATCGTATAAAAGGAGTCGGTAAGATGCTCGAATTCGACGGTCGTCGCGTTCGGCAGGACGTCCTCCCGGGCGTGGCCCGCAAAGCCGTAGGCCTCCCCGTCGGGGTCGAGATCCGGCGGATCGACGAGATACAGCTCCGAGAGTCCGAAGTTCTTCATCGACCGGGCGATAGTCCCTATGTTACCGGGGGTTTCGGCCCCGACGACGGCGACGGCGATGTCGAGCATTACCCCTTCGTTCGGTTCGGGGTTTTATAAGGGCGTCCGTCGGCAGACGGGGCGTATCACACTGACGAACGAACGGACACGCGGCGCAGGCGCATCGAACGCTTCGACGGAGCGAGCGGCGGCGCACGCCTGCGTCGGGTCCCTTCGATTTCGTCTACCGGTATCAGTCGTCGACGTTCCCGACGCCGTCATCGGGTTTCGTGTCGTCCTCCTCAGCAGTAGCGACCCGTTCCATCGCGACACCGGCGACGCCCGCGGCGGCGAGGCCGATTCCGAGCGCACGGAGTTGACGGATGTATTCGGGCTTCGCGTCGAGGTCATCGGCGTTCTCGAAGTTCTTGCCGATCGCCTTCTTTATGAAGACGATCGATAGCTGCGGCACGAGCGCGGTCAAAAGCCCCTGTGCGATCGCCCAGTACGATCCCAGCGTGCGGCATTTCGAACAGTTCATACACAGCAATCTAACGCGGTCGGGTTGGTAAGGGTTCGTTAGGGTGCAACGATCCCCGATACTCTCCCCCCGCGGGGTCGAAGCATCCACCCGCCTACGCTGTCGGAGGTTTCATCAGTAACGCCCCCACCCGCTATGGATTCCGCTATCGGTCGGTTTTAACGCTAACCGGACCAACAGTATGTATGAGAACGGTCGACGCCGCCGGCCTGAAGATCGGTGACGAGTATCCGCCCCGGATTATGGGCGTGTTGAACGTCTCGAAGGAGTCCCCGTACGACCCGAGCGTCTTCGACGATTCCGGCGAGGCCGCCGCCTACGTCGACGAGGAGTTGATCGACGAGGGTGCTGATATCGTCGACGTCGGCCTCGAATCGGCGAACAAACGCTTCGAGGTGCTCTCCGCCGAAGGCGAGCTCGATCGACTGGAGACGGCCGTCGAAACGCTTGAGTCCACCTCCGGCGACGCGGTCTGGTCGATCGAAACGAGGTATCACGAGGTCGCCGAGGCCGCCCTCGATGCCGGCTTCGATATGGTCAACGACATCTGTGGCTTCGCCGATCCGGAGATGCCGGCCGTCTGTGCGGAGTACGACGTCGCCGTCTCGAAGATGGCATCGCCGCCGGATCTCGAACGTCCGGGTGCGATCGAGGACGTCGACGACATCTACAACGCCCTCGAACGGAACGGGTTCACGGAGAAGACGATCGTCGATCCGGCCTTCGGCGGGTGGTCGGAGGAAAAAACCACCGACGACGACCGCGAGACGTTCGACCGGCTCCGGGAGTTCCGCGGCTACGGGCGACCGATCCTCGTCTCGATCAACCGGAAGAACTTCCTCCGGGAGATCGCCGGCCGCGACACCGAGGCGGCGCTTCCCGTCTCGCTGGCGGCAACGTCGATGGCCGTCGAGCGGGGCGCACACATCGTCCGGACCCACGACGTCGCGGAGACGCGTGATGCTGCGCTCGTCGGCCACGAGTTCACCCCCGAGCGGAGCCACGACCGGGATCTCGGGATCGAGGAACTCGACGTGCGGACGGACCGGGAGTTCGAACGTCACCTGCGGCGGATCGGTGCCGACACCGGCGACTCCGGGGCACCGTCGGCGGTCACACACGCCGTCGAACTCCGGCTACCACGCCCCGAGGCCGAAGCCCTCAGTCGGGCGGCCGTCCCCACGGATGTCGCCGTGTACACCGGCGACGGACAGCTGCTCGTCGGCACGGCTTCGGCGTTCGAGACGCTCCGTATCGAATTAGCCGACGCGCAGGGGCCGGCTACAACCGCGGTAGATCGGATCTATGACGATATCGTGGCGTCTGACGGATGACACACGGGCGGCTTACGGTACAAGAAAGCTTATGCCAGATGCACCGGAACTCCCGATTGGAAGCCCGAAGGGTACATCCGGGTAGGGGTACCTTGGTACGCTTCGGGCTCAGTCTTTATACCCGTTAGCAGCTATGCTGTACACCGACTGGGAACCGATTTACGCCTCGATACTCGCCGATTTCGGCTACGGCCGCCTCGGCGACGAGCGTGCTCGCGACCGCCTGGCTGCGACCCTCGGGGACGGACCCCCGCTGTCCCCGGCCGACCTCGATCTCGACGGGACGGTTGCGGTCTGTGGCGGCGGACCGTCGCTGTCCGAGGAGTTACCGCTCGCCGAGGACGCCGACACCGTCGTCGCCGCCTCGATAGCCGCGGACACCTGTTTGGAGGCGGGGATCGACGTCGACTGTATGGTGACCGATCTCGATAAGAACCCGGAAACGGCCCGGGCGCTTTCGAAGGACGGAACGCCCGTTGCCGCACACGCACACGGCGACAACGTGTCGGCGATCGAGCGGTGGGTACCGACGTTCGACACCGCCGCGGTACTCCCGACGACGCAGGCGGCGCCGGCGCCGCCCGTCCGCAACCCCGGTGGCTTCACCGACGGTGACCGGGCGGCGTTTCTCGCCGACGAATGCGGCGCCGAACGGCTCGTCTTCCCGGGGTGGTCCTTCGACGATCCCTCGGTCGGCGCGGAGAAGGCACGCAAGCTCCGCTGGGCCGAACGGCTGCTCCGATATCTCGAAAAACGCCGGGACGAACGGTTCGCCGTCCTCGATGGCCGACGCGACGGGATCGAGTTTCCGTGGGCGTGAACTACCCCTGCCTACTCGCCCGCTGTTGGGACTCGTTGAGGCAGGGGCTTCCTGTTTCGACGACGCGACTTGCAGATACTTCAAGCGTATCCGTAGCGGTCGCAGTCTCCGCAGGCGTACCTTCGGACTAACGGCGGAACGGCCGCTGTCGGCGATCGGCGTTCGACGCCCGTACTAGCCACCGTTATACCGCCCGAGCTTCTGATTTCCGTATGGGTTTCCATACGTTCGATCCGGACCGGGCCGACGAACTCGAGGCCGATTCGAGATACCGGTGGTGCTCCGGGGAGGAACTGTTGGCGCTTGTCTCGCCCGCGTCGGGCGAGACGATCGCCGATTTCGGCAGCGGGACCGGTTTCTACACCGATCTGGTGGCTCCACACGCCGCCCGCGTCCACGCCGTCGACGCACAACCGGAGATGCACGACCGATACGAGCGGAAGGGGCTTCCCGACAACGTCCGGACCGTGACAGCGTCGATCGGATCGCTACCGTTCGACGACCACACGCTCGATGCGGCCTTCACGACGATGACGTATCACGAGTTCTCGGGGGCGGACGCGATCGCCGAGATCCGACGCGTCCTGCGGCCGGGCGGTCGGTTCGTGATAGTTGATTGGTCTCGCCACGGCCGGGACGCGGCCGGGCCACCGCTCGATGAGCGACACGGTCTCGAACACGCCGTGTCGGCGCTGAACGACGGCGGTTTCGCCGTCGACCACGCCGTCTCGAGAACCGAGACGTTCGTCTGTCGGGCGAGGCGGGAGTGAGACGGTGTTCGCTGCCTCGAAGCCACCGGCGACTGGGTTTTCCTCCCGTAACGGCCAGTAGGTTTATTTTCCGGGCCGGGATCACTCTGTAGTGGGTGAAACCGTGTCAGACAGACGGCAGACGTACAGACAGGAGGCGGCGGACGTCGCGAGTGAGTTCCTCGACCGGGACCTACTCGAGGACGACCTCCGAAGAGAAGTCTCCGCGCATCTCGCCCGGGGAGAGCCCCTCGAGGCCCTCACACGGATCAGAAACGCCCGCGACGGTGAGGCATAATCGGCTATACGCGTATCGTAACTGCTCCGGGCTCGATACCGGATACGGCCCTCAGCCGTGGAGAACGTCCCGGATCTCATCGAGACTCGCCTGCTCGGCGACGAGTGCGACCTGGTCGCCGGCTTCGATCTCCGTCTGTGGCAGCGGGATCGTCATCGGCTCCCGCCGCCGGCCGTGTGCGTACAGCCGCGCTCCGCCGGGGAGATCGACCTCGACGACGCGTTTCCCGACGGCCGGTGACCCCGCCGGAATCTCGAGGCTCGTCGCTGTGAGATGTTCGGTCAGATCGCCGAGGACGTTCAGATCGCCACCCAGCAAGGCGGTTTTCGCCCCCGCGGCACCCATTCGCTCGGGGTAGACGACCTCGTCGACGTCGGCCGCGTACTTCCGGTATATCTCCTCGCGGTAATCCTCGTCGATGCGGAGCACCGTCCGGCACTCGTGGCCGTTGGCGATCATGCACGCGGTGAAATTGACGTTTAGATCGCCCGTGAGGGCTGCGAGGGCATCCGTGTCCTCGAGTCCTACATCCGTGAGAACCCGCTCGTCCTCCCCGTCGCCGACGACGACCTCGTGTCCGCGGTCGACGGCTGTCTCCGCCTTTGGCTCCTCGGATTCGACGATCACGACCTCGTGTCCCTCCGTCGAGAGGATATCAGCGGTTCGGGCCCCGACACGACCGTAACCGACGATGATGAACTTCATGCTCGTGGTATGTCACCCCACGACAAAAAGCTGTGTGTCGCCCCGCCGCCGTCGGCGGATCAGCTCCGACCGACGACGCGGGTTTGCTCGTGCTCCGGAAACACCGCCTCAACAGCTTCGGTACCCCACTCGGATTCGATCCGCGCCCGGAGTTCGGTCTCGTAATCCCCTTTCGGTATCTGCTCGCTCGGCCCCGATTCGATGGCCAGGTGCCGCTCGACGAGACGGTCTATCGCCCCACGGCCGAACCCCGAAAGCGGGGCCACGTAGTCGACGCCGTGGCGATCCTCCAGGCTCTGTGCGATGGCCCGCGAAACCGTGGGCACTCTGTCGTCCCGGCGTGTCCCGTCGGCGACGACGTCGTACTCGGCGGCGACAGCTTCAAGCGCCGCCTCGTGGACGGCCTGGATCCCGGCACGCGGGAACCCGTCCTCGCGCATCCGTTCCGTCGCCTCGCGCGCGAGCTCCCCGTCGAGTTCGATGGCCTCGAAGGGGAACCCGAGCGCCTCGGCGGCGTTTCGGGCGTGTTTCCAGTCATCGGTGATCCCGAAGTGTGCGGTCACGAGCGTCACGTCGTAGAACCGCTCGAGCAACAGCGCCGAAAGCGAGGAGTCCTTCCCGGCGCTGAACAACAGTCCGCACTCCATTACCGGCGCTGGATGTCGAAGCTCTTCGATTCCGGTTTCATCTCCTGGAGCAGTTCCTTCATCTTCTCCTCGTCTATCTTCCCGTTCAGACGGCCGCTCTGTGCCAGGGCGACGATCTGCTGTTCGACCTGCTCGCCGAACTCCGGTTTCGACATCTGGACCGTGTTGAGCCGCTTTCTCGCCCCATCGGTCAACGCCTTCCGAAGCATCGCCTTCTTCTGTGCTTCGGCCTGCTGGCGCTGGGCCTCGGCGGCCTCGGCTTCCTCGCCGCCCTGCTGTTCTTTGAGCTGTTCCAGTTTCTCCTCGCGAAGCTCCTGAAGTTCGTCGTCGTTTGGTTCGCCGCTCATACCCCTATGTTATCGGTGCGGACACAAAAACGGTTACCACTCCCACCGCCGCGTTTCGAAACGCTACGAGTCCGGCTGCTCTTCGCTGTCGTCGGCCACCACATCGACCCCGGCGACGCGATCCGTCCCGTCGAGCCGCATGACGACCACGCCCTTCGTGTTCCGGCCGACCTCCGAGACCTCGTCGACGCCGGTTCGCATGATCTGTCCCGATTCGCTCATGATGACGAGCCCGTCGCCCTCGGAGACGGCGTTGATCGAACAGACCGGCCCGTTTCGTTCGTCGGTTTTGATATCGACGAGACCCTTTCCGTATCGGGACTGGCGGCGGTACTCCGAGAGGGCAGTTCGTTTCCCGTAGCCGTTCTTCGTCACCGTCAGGAGGTGTCTGCCGTCCGCAGCCTCGGCAGCCACAAGCCCGGCAACCCGGTCGTCACCACGCAGATCGATCCCGTTGACACCGCGTGCGGACCGACCCATCGGCCTGGCGTCCGATTCGGCGAACCGGATCGTCATCCCGTTGTGGGTTCCGATCAGGAGATCGCCGTCGCCGTGCGTGACCTCGACATCGACGAGCGAGTCGTCGTCCTCGAGCCGGAGCGCGCGAATACCGCCCGAGTGGACGTTCTCGAACGCCGAGACGGCCGTCCGTTTTATATACCCCGCTTGCGTCGCCATGGCGAGATATCCGTCGTCGATGTCATCCGTGTTGACGACCGCGGTGATCTCCTCGCCGTCGTCGAGGTCGATGATGTTGACCGCCGACGTGCCGCGTGCGGTCCGGCCCATCTCCGGTAACTCGAACACTTTCAGGCGATACACCTGCCCCTGATTGGTGAAACAGAGCAGATAGTCATGCGTCGAGGCGGTGAAGACGGTCGAGACTCGGTCGCCCTCCTTCGGGCGCGAGCCGATGATCCCCTTGCCGCCGCGGTGTTGGGGATCGAACTCCGAAAGCGCCATCCGCTTGACGTAATCCTCCTCCGAGACGGCAACCACGACCTCTTCCTCGGCGATCAGATCCTCTCGGGTCACAGAGCCGGCGTCCTCGATGATCCTCGTCCGCCGGTCGTCGGCGTACGCCTCGCGGAGCTCCCGGAGCTCCGTTTTGATGACCCCGAGCAGTTCGCTCTCGTCGTTGAGGATCGCCTCGAGGCGTTCGATCTCGGCTTGGACGCTTTCGTACTCGGCTTCGATCTCGCCGGCTTCCATCGAGGTGAGCGAGCCGAGTTGCATCCGGACGATGTGTTCGGCCTGCGCCTCCGAGAGCTCGTAGGCGTCTCTGAGCCCCGACATCGCCGCGTCGCGGTCCTCGCTTTCGCGGACGATCTCGACGACGTCTTCGACGTTGTCCAACGCGATGAGCCGTCCCTCGAGGATGTGGGCTCGGTCCTCGGCCTCGTCGAGTTCGAACTGCGAGCGCCGCCGCACGACCTCGCGGCGGTGGTCGACGAACGCCTCCAGTAGTTCCTTCAGGTTCAGGATTCGCGGCTGGTCGTCGATCAAAGCCAAAGAGATGACCGAGAAGGTGTTCTCGAGGTGGTGTTCGAGCAGCTGGTTTCGGACCACGTCGGCGTTCGCGCCGCGTTTACAGTCGATGACGACGCGGACGCCGTTTCTGTCCGATTCGTCGCGGATATCCCTGATCCCCTCGATTTTCCCGTCGGTTACGTCGTCGGCGATGCGTTCGATCCGTCGCGCCTTGTTCTGTTGGTACGGGAGCTCTGTGATGACGATCCGGTCGCTGCCGGTCTCGTCGTACTCGGTTTCCATCTCCGCGCGAACCCGGAGCCGGCCGCGGCCCTCGGTGTAGGCGTCCCACAATCCCTCGCGGTTGACGATGTTCGCCCCGGTCGGGAAGTCCGGACCCTTGATGTGGCCCTCGGAGTCGGGCGTGTCGATGAGCTCCGACACCGAACACCGTGGGTGGTCGATGACGTGGATCGCCGCGTCGATCACCTCCCCGAGGTTATGCGGCGGGATGTTGGTCGACATCCCGACCGCGATCCCCGAGGCCCCGTTGACAAGCAGGTTCGGGAACGCCGCCGGCAACACCGCGGGTTCGGTCAGGCGATCGTCGTAGTTACCCTCGAAATCGACGGTGTCTTTGTCGATATCCGCGAGCAACTCCTCGGCGATGGGAGCCATCCGTGCCTCCGTGTACCGCATCGCAGCCGGCGGGTCGCCGTCGACGGAGCCGAAGTTCCCCTGGCCGTCGACGAGCGGGTATCGAAGCGAGAAATCCTGTGCCATCCGCGCCAACGCGTCGTAGATCGCCGAATCGCCGTGGGGATGGTAGTTCCCCATCGTGTCCCCGACGATCGAGGAGGACTTCCGGTGGCCCGACCGCGAGGAGACGCCCATCTCGTTCATCGCATAGAGGATCCGCCGCTGGACGGGTTTGAGGCCGTCTCGAGCGTCCGGCAACGCACGCCCCACGATGACGCTCATCGCGTAGTCGATATACGATTGCTCCATCTCGTCCTCGATGCGGACGTTTCGAACCCGGTCTGTGGGAACGTCGGGCGCGTCCGGCGTTTCGGAGCTCATATATCCACCCACTCGGCGTCCTCGGCGTGCTCTTTGATAAACTGCTTTCTCGGCTCAACAGCGTCACCCATCAACACGCTAAACATGCGGTCGGCCGCCGCAGCGTCCTCGATCGTGACCTGCTTGAGGATCCGGTTGTCCGGATCCATCGTCGTCTCCCAGAGCTGTTCGGGATTCATCTCACCGAGACCTTTGAACCGTTGGGTCTGCGATGGGTTCCCGTCACAGGTCTCCTCGATTATTTTCTCGCGTTCGGCCTCCGTCATGGCGTCGTACGTTTCACCTTTATATCGGATGCGATACAGCGGCGGTTGGGCCGCGTACACGTAGCCGGCTTCGATCAACGGCGTCATGTGCCGATACAGGAACGTCAAAAGCAACGTTCTGATGTGGGCTCCGTCGACATCGGCATCGGTGTTGTGTGCACAGATACCACCCATGCCGGCGACGAAGTTCTCGTCGTTCGCCACCGAGAAGTCATAAACGTACTCGCCGGACGGTTCGACTTCCTCGATGGACCGAACCGGTAGGCCGACGAGATCGTCGGAGATCGCCTCGTACGAACGGTTCGCCGGATTCTCCCAGCCTGCCTCGAGGTGCGCCCGGATGGTATCCGCCTTCCCGTGGTCGGCCCAAACCGCCTCAAGCGATCGGAGTCCTGCCTTCGAGGTGACGGTGATTGTGTATTGGTCGTTCGTCGACCGGATCTCCCGACCGCGAATGGTTTCGTCAGGCAGCTCTTCGGCGTCTACGACCGACAGCGAACCGAAGACGCCACGGGCGGACAACAGGTACTGGAGTCCGCTCGCGAGGTTCCGCGACGTGGTCGTCCAAGTTACTCTCGATTCGGAGACCGAACCGTCGCCGAAGAGATAGCCGCGCAGAAACGCCGACTGTAAGCCCTCCGAAACGTCGAAGACGAGATCGGGTATCGTCTTCTCGGTCGCGGTGTCGGCCTCGATTCCGAACACGTGCTTCCAGACTACTGTGGCGGCTCTGTTGACGAGCTTCACCTCCCCGATATCCTCCTCGTACTCGCTATACTTCGCGCGAATTCCGAACACATGCTCGAACGCGTCGCGATACCGCTTCCGCAGCGACTGGTTGTTAGCACCCATCGCCAGCCGGATACCGTTCCGAGGCGAGCAAGAGCCCTCCGCCGTATAGAACCCGAGCAGTTCAAGGAGCGTTTCGTCGATGGTAACGTACCGATCGATACCGTGGTCCGCGTAGTGTTCAGGTGTAAGCTCGACGCTTGCTCCCTCCGGAATCCGTTCGATGTCCGTTTCGGTCAGTTCGCTCACTCGAACGTAGTCGCGAACCCGGTTTGCTGGCGCGTTCCCGTACTGCTCGTTCCATCGCTGCTCGAGCAGCGAATCGCCCACGGAAACGTCCTCCATGACCGCAGCCGGTGAGACATCGACTGCCTCACAGTACGCCCGGAAGTTCGAAACTGTCGGACGCGACTCACCACGCTCCCACTGGGAGATGGTTATCGGCTGTGCAATCCCGACCGCTTCACAGACGTCCTGTTGTGTGAGACCGGCCTCGGTCCGCCGTTCCCGGAGATCTGTCCTGACCGGCTCGGGTGCATCTACCCGAGGTTCGGTCCGGGAAACGGTTCCACCGTCGGTAGCGTACTCCTCACGAACGTTCCGTTTGAACAGCTCCTCGATGCCGGGGCCGCGCGCATACAGTTCGGAATCGAAATCATCCGCGTGTTCGACGAGTTCGGCGAGGAGGTCAATTCGTTCGCCGCCACGATCGCCTTGAAGCGGGACGGAGCGCGGTGCGACGACGTGCTCCCCTGGCTCGATCTCATCTCCTCTGGTGAGTTCGACCCGTCCGTCACGTCGGACGAACACGCTGTGTGAAGCGGTTACCTTCAGCGTTCGACCGTATGCCGTTGTTATTTGATACAGCGGTTCGTCAATTTTGTGGCGGATAACCTGATCGATGGGTCTGAACTTCGTTTCGTGGTCGTCCCGCCCGAAGCAGAGTATCTCGTACTCCTCGTATCCCTCGCCGTCGGCTTCGATTACGCCGTCTATAAACGGCCCGATCTCGATGAACCGCGTCTGTCCGTCCGCGTCACGGACGAACCCGTGTTCTTCGCCGTCGACGCTCATCAGGATGATCTTCTCGTATCGCGCGTCCTCGATCGCGAACTCCTCGCCGATCCCGGTCCCGATCGCCGTGATCAGGTTCCGGATCTCGTTGTTCTCGAGGATGCGGTCGAGGCGGTGTTTCTCGACGTTCAGGATCTTTCCACGAATCGGTAAGATTGCCTGAAACTCGGGGTCCCGTCCCTGCTTTGCGCTTCCCCCAGCGCTGTCACCTTCCACGACGAATAGCTCTGCTTTCTCCGGGTTTTTCTCCCGACAGTCCGAGAGTTTCCCCGGTAGCGACGTCGATTCCAGGGCCGATTTTCGTCGTGTCAGCTCCTCGGCCTTTTTCGCCGCCTTGCGGGCTTTCGCCGCCTCGACGGCCTTCGAGACGATCGCCTCGGCGGTGTTCGGATGTTCTTCGAGATACGTTGTGAGCTCCTCGTGGACCGCACCCTCGACGATCCCCCGCACTTCGCTGTTGCCGAGTTTCGTCTTCGTTTGTCCCTCGAACTGCGGATCGGGGTGTTTGATCGAGATGACCGCTGTCAGCCCCTCGCGGATGTCCTCGCCTTTCAGCGTGCCGTCGAGATCCGACAACATGTCGTTGTCGGTCGCATAGCCGTTGATAACCCGTGTGAGTGCGGTCTTGAACCCGGTGAGATGCGTCCCACCCTCTCGCGTGTTGATGTTGTTGGCGAAGGCGTGAATCGATCCCTGGACGCCCGTCGTCGCCTGGATGGCGACTTCGACGCGGATCCCGTCAGCCTCGTCGTCGAAATAAACGACGTCGTCGTGGAGGACATCCCGTGTTTCGTTGAGATACCTGACGAACTCCCTGATCCCGCCTTGGTACTCGAAGACGGATTCGGCGTCTTCCTCGTCCCGTTCGTCACGGAGCGCGATTTCGACGCCGGGGTTGAGGAAGGCGAGCTCACGGAGGCGCGACTCCAGCGTCGAGTACTCGAACTCGCCCGTCTCGAATATCTCCGCGTTGGGCCAAAACCGTATCTCGGTACCGGTCGACTCCCCCGGTTCCATATCCCGTACCCGCTCGATGTCACCCTCCGGTTGTCCGTGATCGAACCGGTGTCGCCAGACGGCTCCGTCGCGTTTGATCTCGACTTCGAGCCACCTCGAGAGCGCGTTGACGACGGAAACGCCGACGCCGTGGAGTCCACCGGAGACCTGGTAGGATTTGCTGTCGAACTTCCCGCCCGCGTGTAGGACCGTCATTATCACCTCCACGGCGGGCCGTTCGTACTCCTCGTGGGTGTCGACGGGAATCCCTCGACCGTCATCGGAGACTGTCACCGAACCGTCGTCGTTTATGCGGACCTCGATGGTGTCGCAGTGTCCGGCGAGCGCCTCGTCGATCGAGTTGTCCACGACCTCATAGACGAGATGATGAAGGCCGCGGGCGTCGGTCGAGCCGATGTACATCGCCGGGCGCTTTTGGACAGCTTCGAGCCCTTCCAGGACCTGGATCTGCCCGGCGCTGTATTCACTATCCTGAGACATTTGATACCTAGCGGTCCTACCCTCTCCTGCTGCATAAAGCTTCCCGCGCGCGCGGGCGAGAAACGGCACCATTCTACCCAGCACGAACACAGCCGACAGAAACTATACCCATCGTGGAGTACGGCCGCTATGACCGGCGGCGCGCCCGAGTTCGATGACGGCGAGACGCTTTCGTTGACCCGAGAGGAGATGCGGACGACCTTCGAGTACCAGATCAACCGGCTCCAAGAGATCGACAGCAAAGCGATCGAGATACTGAAGGCGAACGTCCTCCTGATCGGTATCCTCGTCACCGCCGCGTCGATACTCGTCCAAACGGAGTTCCAGGTGGCCGCGTTCCTCAACCCCTTTACCGTCGCCGGCGGGCTGTTGCTTTTCGCCTCGGCTGTGCTCGCCGGCGTGACCTATACGGCGTCGAACCTCCGGGGCGGCCTCGACGCCGACGCCGTCGAGCGTGCGATCGCCGATCATGAACGGGACGGCGACGCCTTCGAAAAGCAGCTGTTACGGAGCTACGCCCGGTGGATCGAGTA
>OBKM01000162.1_pt1 | contig 32495 bp, 36 predicted proteins | sample 1519691 | NCBI WGS metagenome assembly OBKM01 (sample SAMEA37050418, study PRJEB22526) | metagenome | biome: saline pan; feature: lake; material: water | place: Egypt | collected 2015 | depth 0.5 m
AGCGCCGCCCCCGGAGCTCTGTCGGACGTTGCACTGCCGGACGACCGAGTGCGATGCGTGGCCGGCGGGTGCCGAAGAGACGCTTCAAGAGCTCGTCGGCGACGGGGCCTGAACGCGGTGTGTCGGGCGGGACGGCGGCCGCCGGTCATCGGTCGAACCCGTCGAACGTCGTCTGTTCGCCCCTGTCGGCCGACCCGTCCGTGGATGCGCCGTCGGAGTCATCGCCCGGATCGGGGACGGCCGCGCGGTCGTCGGGGGCGGGTTCGCCTGTCCGCCGACCGGTCCCGGTCGGCACCGCCGGCCCGTCATCGCCGGTGTCGTCGGGGTTCGTCGTCGGTTGTGAGGGCCGACGGGAGCGGGTCGTCTCCCTGTCCGGGTCGACGGCGTCCGATAACGAGGCCTGAACGTCGGGTGCCGCCGCCCCGGCGTCACGACCGTGTTTTTCGGCGATCGCTTTCGCCGCGCCGTATCCGCCCGAAAACGAGGCCCGTTCGGCGATCTCCGGCTGTGCGAGCATCGCGGCGGCTTCCGGGTGGAGACGCTCGTAGCGCGACCAAAACGCCTCGCGGCGAGCCTCGAAGTCGACGACCGGTCGCGGGTACACATCGCCGATAACGACCCCACACTCTTGTTGGACGGCGAGCGGCGTCCGCTCCGGCCGGGGGAGAAACTGACTCGGGAGCGAAGACAGCTCCGGGACCCACTCCGTGATCCACTCGCCGTCGGGGTCCTGATCCCGAACCTGCTTTCGTGGGTTGTACACCCGCTGGGCCGGTTTGCCGACGAGTCCGGCCTGGCTCTGCCACTGCGTGTAGTTGATGCCGACGTCGCTGTCGACGAGGTGGTGGTGGTACCAGTCGGCGCCGATCCACCACGGCTGGTGTAACACGTGTGCGAAGAACGACGCGCACATGGCACGCATCCGGAAATTCAGCCACCCCGACCCCGCGAGACAGCGCATCGAGGCGTCGACCATCGGAAAGCCGGTCTCCCCACGCTTCCAGGCCCTGACCAGCTCCGGGTCGTGGCGGTCCTCGTTGTGCCCCTCGAAAACGGGGTTGACCGCCGTCTCGGTCCATCCCGGCCAGTCGGCGAGTTTCTGGTTGTAGTGGCGGTTCCAGGCGAGCCGGTCTTTGAACATCTCGACGCCGCGACACGGCGGGGCGCGGTCCGTGACCGCCTGATACACCTGCCGGACCGAGAACAGCCCGAAGTTGAGAAACGGCGACAGCCCGCTCGCCCCCTTTCGCGCCTTCCGCGGGGCCGAGATGTGTTCGGGGTAGGCCTCGATCCGGTCGATAAAGGCGCCGAGCCGTTCCGCGGCGACCCGGTGGGTCCCCGTGGGCACCTTCCGTTTCGTCGGATCGACGTCGAACGCCACATCGACGGCCGCCGGCGTGACGCCGGTATCGACGCCGAGACGGGTGACTCCGTCCCAGTCGGGCCCGTGCTGTGTGGCGGTGAGCCACGTTTCGAGGTGGTCCTGCCAGCCGCGTCTCGACCGCTCGCGGCCGCGGACGAGCCCGTCGCCGGAGACGAACGTGATCGCATCCCCGCAGGCGTCGCGAACGCGTTCGTCCCGCCGCTTGCCGTACCGGCTCGTCGGCGTCGCCATCGTCACCACGTCCCACCCGGCGTCGACGAACCGGGAGAGGGCGGCCACCGGGTCGCCGTAGCCGATCGTCAGCCCGGTGCCGTCGGCACCCGCAAGCGGGGCGTCGCCGGAGCCCTCGCCCGCGTCGGGGCGGAGGCCGGCCGACTCGATCCGCCGTCGGGACTCCGGGGCCGGCCGGGTGGCTGTCGACCCCGGCGCCACCGCGTACAGCCGGTCGAGGCTCCCGACGACCTCGTGAAGGAAGCGGAGCCGGGCGTCACACGCCAGCCCGCCGTCAGCGTAAAAGGAGGGATCGAACACGAACAGCGGGCAGACGACGTCCGCCTCCGTAGCCCGCGCGACAGCGAGGTGATCGTCGAGCCGGAGGTGCTTGCGGTGCCACACGACCGTCCCCGTCGCGTCGGCCGCGTCGACGATATCCGCGGGCCGGGGGATCTCCGCTGCGGCCGGAACGGTCGTGTCGGCAGGGCTCCCCGCGGCGGCGGAGCGATCGTCCTCTCCCGTTTCGTCGCGATCCATCCGCTCGCTATGTTGTTCGGGCGGCTCGGACTTGAACCCTGACGTTCGGGACGTTGGCTGCAACAGAGCTTTGTCCCGGGCGGTCGAAGCCGGAGGCATGAGCGAAGACGAGGCGGACGCCCTCAGAGCGGAACTGGAAGCCGTCTTCGGCGACACGGAGTTCCCCGTCGAGGACCCGATGGAGCTGGTGCCGGCGCTCCCCGACGGCCCGGCGACGACGTTCGAGGCGGGCGAGATAACGGTCGAGGTGATGGACTTCGGGACTACATACGCCGACTATCAGGACTACCCCTACGAGACGGCGGCCGACCTCGTCGAGGATCTGATGACGGGCTTCCGCGAGGAGGGGCTGTTCGACTGACGGACCGACCGGAAACCGAGGGTGTGTAGAGCGTACGGCCCCGCCCGCGCGTCCGTGCCGACGAACGCTTCGGACGCTCCCAGCCGTCGGTGTTTCGCCGGAGGGGTTTTGCTCCGGGAAGTCGAACGGAGGGTATGCCGACCGTCACGTTTCGCGGCGAAGAGATCGAGTGCGAACCGGGCGCGATCCTGCGCGAGGTCCTTTTGGACGCCGACCGGTCGCCACACAACGGTCGTGCGGACCTGTTCAACTGCCGCGGCCACGGGAGCTGTGGCACCTGTGCGGTCGCGGTCACCGGCGCGGTGAGCGATCGAACGGGCCGGGAGAGCACACGCCTGTCAGTCCCGCCACACGATCCGGAGGCCGACCTCCGGTTGGCCTGTCAAGCACGCGTTGAGGGCGACGTGACCGTCGAAAAGTACCCGGGGTTTTGGGGCCAACACGTCGATAGAGTGCCCGAGTGAGTGGCCGCGCCGTTCGGCGACCATGGGATCTCGGTCGGCTGTTCGCCGGGCGGACGACGGGTGATTGATCGCGGTCGACCGTCCGGCAGGCACCCGTGAATATATCAGACACGCACCACGAGCGCCGCCTCGCAAACGCAACGGCCCTCACACTTCGGACAGGGTTCCTCGCGGTCCGCGATCGAGCGGGTGCGGACGGTCTCGTACCCGTGTTCGTCGAGCAGCCGTGCCGGCGAGTCGGGGGCGCCGTGGAACCAGGCGTCGGCGACGAACAACTCGACGCCGTTCGACTCGCCGATCGAATGGATCGCCCCCAGGAGTCGGCTTCCGATCCCGCTCCCGGTGTGGTCGGGGTGGACGTAGCCCGCGTGGACGAGGCCGTACGTGGTGACCGCCGGCACCGGGTCGACCGTATCGATGAGATGCATCGCGTCGCGCAGTTTCGCCCGGGAGGCGTACGTACTCAGCGCCATGACCCCGACCGGCGCACCGTCCCGTTCGGCGACCCGGACGAACGTCCCGGTCGACGGCGAGTCCGCCGGGAGGTCGTAGGACCATCCGTCGGCGAAATGCGCCTTTATAAACGAGGCGACCGCGTCCCGATCACCGTCGTCGAGCGGTCGAACCGTCGGCATACAGACACCGTCGGCGTCGATGGGACAAAACCGTTCGGAACGGGACCCTGCCGGCAGTCGGTTCGGCCCAGCCGGGGGTCGGATCGTGAGTCCGCGCGAACTTTTTACCCACGAACCGTCGAACCGTCGTCAACGTGGTAGTTACTGCACTGGTTGCGGTCCTCTTGGCCGCCGGGCTCGTCCTATGCGGCGTGACGGCGCTGTCGTGGTGGCGTGGCGGGTCCCCCGCGACGGACCGGTTCGCGGTCGCGGCCGGCGTGGCGGGAGTCGGCTCGGCGTCGATCGGGACCGCGTACCTCGTCGAATCGACGGCGCTCGTGTTCTTTTTCGTCACCGCGTTGGGACTCGCGCTCCCGCTGCCGTGGGCGGTGTTCGCGTTCGGGTACACGGGGATGGATCGGCTGCTCTCGCGCCCGGCGGTCGGGACGTTGGCCGTCCCGTCGGCGATCGGCCTCCTCGCGAGTGGCGCCGTGTTCCTCGGCGATCCGTCCCGGATCGAGAGCCTGTTCGGTGGCGGCGCTGCCGTCGCCGGAACGACCGTTCTCAGCATCCTCCAGTGGTTCACGCTCCTGTATGCCGGCGGGCTGTTGTTGGTGGGGAGCGGACTCGTCGTCTGGGTGTTCCAGCGGTACGACCACCTCGACTCGACGACCGGGGCGACCCTCGGCGTCTTCGGCACCGTTCCGTGGCTGTCGTTGCTCTTCGGGCTGCGGGCGAGTTCGCTCTCCATGCTGGCGCTCGGCGCTATCGTCGCGGTCGGCATGGCCGTCGGGGCCGGCGCGGCGGTCGCACTCGCCGGACCGATCCCGCTGTTCGAACGCGTGCCGGCGGCGGGGAGCGTGGGGTCGAGAACCGTCGTCCGGGAGTTGACGGACCCGGTGGTCGTTACGGACAGGGAGGGGCGGATCCTCGAAACGAACCGGTCGCTGCGACACGATCTGTCGGTCGATCCGGGTGCCGTCCTCGGCGACAGCGTCGGGGATCTGCTGGGGAAGCCGATCGACGAGTTGGGGGCCGACAGCAGGATCGACCCCGAGCGGGCGTCGGGGCGACAGCTCTACCAGCCCGCGGTTTCCGAGCTGACCGACCCGCGGGGGGAGCCGCTCGGGCACGCGGTCGTGCTGCGCGACGTGACCGACGACATAACTCGCCGACAGCGGCTGGAGGTGTTCAACCGGATACTCAGACACAACGTCCGGAACGATATGACGATCATCAAAGGGGAGGCGAAAAACGTCGACGCGCGGGTCGACGGCGAGGGGGTCGCCGAAAGCACACACAGCATCGTCGAAACGGCCGAGGGGCTCGTCGAACTCGGCGAGAAGGCCCGTGAGGTCGAGCGCCTTCTCGAGGAACCGCGCGACGAGTCCGGGGAGCCGTTTCGGCTGAAGCCGCTCGTCGAGGACGTGGCTGCGGAAACTACTGCCGGGCGCGACGGCGTGACCTACAAACAGGAGGTCCCCGGGCGGATCGCCGTCGAAGCGAGGGCGGAGCTGGTGCGGGTCGCCCTGTCGAACCTCCTCGAGAACGCGGTCGAGCACAACGACGCCGCGGATCCGATGGTGCGCGTCGAGGCCGAGTACGATCCCGGAGCGACGTATCCGCTGTGCGTGTCGGTCCTCGACAACGGTCCCGGGGTCCCGGAGACCGAAACGAGGACGATCGAATCCGGGACGGAGGAGCCGCTCCAACACAGCGACGGGATCGGCCTCTGGATCGTCCGGTGGGCGACGAACCGGCTTCGGGGGCGGGTCTCCTTCGACGACCGATCGCCACGGGGGACCGAGGTGTCTATTTACCTTCCCGAGGCCGGACGGCAGTGAACGGGTGGGCTTTCGCCTCGGCACGGGAGCGATGCGAACGAGAGCGGAGTCGCTGGGGACGACAGTCACACAGAGGGGCGGCCGATCGAAGCGACCAGGGGGCCATGCATCGGACCGCCTGCGCCGACGGTGGGTCCGCTGAACTCCTCGACGATCTCTAGCTCCCCTTCCTGTTCGTCCTCGTCCTCGTTCAGTTCCACCTGCAGATCGTAGGTACCGGCTGTCGACGGGTTGTCGACACCGCCGATGATGACAACGATAACGTCCTCGGTACTCGGTTCAGTGTACCCATCCCCTTCGAGTTCGATCTCCAACTCGCTCTCGTCGTCGTCGCTGTCAGTGTCTACGTCGTTGATATCGCCGAGGACGTCCAGATCCGAGTCCCCCGCCCGCTCGACATCGAACGTCTCTATGTCCGACTGCTCGATGTCTTCGAACATGTCGCCCCCGACCTCGACGGTGATGTCGATCTCGTTTAGGGAGTCGCCCTCGATGTCCTCGTCTTCGATCTCGAAGTAGACGCGGTATCGGACGTCCGTCGCGCCGGCCGTCGGGTCTTCGGGGCCGAACAGCGGGTCGTCGGCCCAGGGGTTCTCCGCCGGCGCTTCGAGGTTCGGCTCCTCTAGTTCCCCGCTGAACGCGAACAACGCTCCGGCGATGCTCGCCGAAAGCAGGACGGTGATGACGATCATGAGCGCCACCCCCACGACCGGGCTGATCGCTCGCTTCGGGGACCCGTCGTCGCCGTCCGGTGTCGGTCCCCGTTCCATCACGCGGAACGACAGGAACCAGTATAAAAAACGTACGCACAGAATCGTCGACCCACAACGCGGCGAGCGGCACCGATCCGGCCTCGGGAGACGCCGTCGGATCCGTCCGGGCACTCATAAGGGCAGTGAGGGCACGGCACAAGGTTGAACTGGCGTCCAGTCGAACCGAAAGCAAATGAGCACCGAGTTGTCCGAGACGGCCTCGGCGTACTACGAACAGAAACAGCGCCTGGAATCGAAACGGGCGGAGCTGGCCGAGACGCGCTCGGAGCTCTTCGGGACCGACTCCGAGGAGATCGAGGAGCGGGCCCGGTCGCTGTTCTCCGAGGCCGGCGACACGGACGGGGGCGGGCATCTCGGGGAGATCGAGGGGGTCCGCGAGGAGATCGCGGAGATCGAGTCGGAGCTCGAGGATCTCAGAGCGGAACTAGAGGACGAACTCGCCGAGATCCGGCTTCCGTTCGCGGAGACGATCGACGCCCGCGAGGAGCCCACGGAGGTCGCGTTCCCGTTCACAGAGCCGATCCCGGAGGGGGCTGTCGCGGGGATCGAAGACGTCGTCCGGCCGCATCTCGACGACGGGGCAGTCGAGCTCCGCCCGGAGGAGCTCGCCGTCGAAACCGACGACATCGGCGAGGCGATCTCGGAGACGGAGGCGTTCGTCACGGCGGTCAGGGAAAGCGCCAGCGAGGGGGACGGTGAGAGCGACCGGGCGCGGGGAAACTCGGGATCGGGGTCGATCTTCGGTTGAGCCGCTGGTTCGCGCTCACTCCGTCGCGGTGAGCGCCCGCCAACACCAGACGAAACGCTGGCCCGCCGTCACGTGGGTGAAAACGGCGAGAAAGGCGAGGGTCCACTCGACGAGCGAGAGGCCGAACCGGACGGGATTTATAACTGTCGCGACCGCCACGACGACGCCGACGAGCAACAGGATGTCGGCCCGGCCGAGCAGCCCGCCGTAGATCCGTTCGAGCCCGAGCGCTTCGGCCTGCGTGCCGAGATACGCCGTCAGAAGGACGCCGGTGAGCGCGACCATCCCGAGCTCGTACTGTTCGACGCCGAGTGCGAGCCCGCCGAGGATCAACACGTCGCCGTACCGATCGAGGACGTGATCGAGGAAGTCACCGGCGTCCGAGGCGGCGTCCGTCGCCCGCGCGAGGGCGCCGTCGAGCACGTCGAAGAAGCCGGTCACGAGAACCAACGCGGCAGCGACGGCGTACCACGAAGGGTCGGATCCGCCGAGGACGAGCGCGTACCCCCCGCCGGCCGCGGTCACGACGGAGAGGGTCGTGATCGCGTTCGGCGAGAGGCCGATCCGATCCGCCGCCGCGACGAACGGCGCGATGGCCCGACTGGCCAGCGGGCGGAGCCGATCGAGTGTCATCGCGGCCGGTCGCCGCTGCGGTCGGGGGGCATTCTTGTCCGACGGTACGGCCGGAGCTAATATAAGAGGCCGTGGTTACGAGGGACCTGCCAGCCACGCCGGCGATCGCTTCGCGGACGGAAGCAGGGGGTGACGTTACTCGATCGGTTCGCCGCCATCGCTCTCCACGCGTTCGGGGCTTTGCTGTGCCTGCACGCGATCGAGGTCCGGATCTGGCTGTGCTTGCACGCGATCGGGATCGTCGCTTTCCCCGGTAAGCTGCCGGGCGGCCCGCTCGATCTCCCGGATCTGCGCCGTCTGTGTCTGGTTCTCCGAGGCGACGCCTTCGATCTGTTCGGCCATGCCGTCGAGCTCCTCGACGAGCTCCTCGACCGAACTCGATATCTGTTCCGTCGTCTCCGCCTGTGTGTCCGTCGCGTTGGACACCTCCTGGACGTTGTGCGCCGTCTCCCGGGTCGCATCCAGGATCCCGTCGAGCTTCTCCATCGTCCGCTCGACCTCGGTCCGCCCCGTCTCGACCTTCCGTGTCACGTTGTCGAGACTCTCGGCCGTCTCGACTGTTTCCGCCCGCGCTTCCGAGACCGTGTCGTCGATCTCGGCTGCCCGCTGTTTCGCTTCCGACGCCAATGTCTGGATCTCCTCGGCGACGACCGCAAACCCCTCGCCGGATTGGCCGTCGTCGCCGGCGCGGGCGGCCTCGATGGAGGCGTTCAACGCGAGGATGCTCGTCTGCTCGGCGATGTCGTCGATGATGTCGGAGATCTCGGTTATGCTCCGCATCCGTTCCTCCATGCGATCCATGTTCGACGACACTTCCCCAACCGCGGTTTCGATATCGCCCATCGCATCGAGCGCGTCGGCCGACGAGTTACGCCCCGCCTCGGCGCGTCGCTCGGCTGTTTCGCTCGTCTCCGCGACGTTTGCGGTCGTCGACGCGATCTCCTCGATGGTCGCGCTCAGCTGTGCGACCTCCTCGGAGGTCGTTTTCATCGACTCGGTCTGTTCGCTGACAGTCGTACTCAGGGCGGTCGCCCGGTCGGCGACGTCGGAAGCGGTGTCCGAAAGCTCCGACACCGGCGTTTCGAGCTCGCGGTTCACCTCGACGAGGAGCCGCTTTCGCTCGTCCTTTGCGTGTTCGAGCTCCGAGATCATGTCGTTGAAGCCGGACGCGATCTCGGCCATCACCTCGGTTTCGCCCCCCGGCTCGTAGCGGCTATCGAGGTCACCGTCGGCCGCGGCCTCCATGACCTCGCTGAACCGCCTCGCCTCGGACTGGAGGTGTTCGCTGAACTCCTGTGTCTCCCGCTTTGCGGACTCCAGATCCTCGTTCGCCCGCTCGATCTCGTCGATCCGGGTCCGTATCTCCGATCGCATCTCGTCGATCGAACCGTACAGGCGACCGATCTCGTCGATCCGGTCCGTTTCGAGCGCGACGTCGAACTCGCCGTCCCCGATGCGTGCGGTTCGCTCGCTGAGGCGGGTCAGCGACATCGCGGCGTTCCCGCCGAGAACGGCACCGACGACCCCGACGTTGACGATGAACACGATCGCGAGCGCGACGAGCGCCCCGACGGCTCGGTCGCCGACGCCGGCCGCCGGGCCGTTGACGACGTATACCCCGAACCCGGCGGTGAACGCGAGCGTCGTCACGAGGGCGAACCCGATGGTCAGCCCGACTTTCGAGCTGTAGCTCCGGCGGATCCGGTCGGGGAGAACGGCGTTGACCCGCATCGTTACGCCCCCACCGTCCGGCCGGATCGTCGCTCGGCCCTCGGAGTCCCCTCCGGTTCGTCCTCTGTCCCGTCCCCGACGATGTCGTCGAACGCGTCGGCGTTGTTGAAGACGATCGCGACGAACGCACCCACAAGCAGTAACTCGACGTACATTATCGTCACCCAGTCGGTGAAGACGGTCGTCCACCCGAGCGTCCCGGGATGGACGACGACAGTCATGACCTGGCCGAACCAGCCGAGAAACATCGTGTGTTTCAGCTTGTTGTAGACGGTCGCCCGGGTCTTCGACTGCGCCGTGGCGGCCCGGGTTATCGGCGCGTACAGCAGGTACGAACCGACGAGCAAAAGCCCCGGACTGAGCAGGACAACCCACTGTGGAACCGTCGCCGTCTGCCAAGCGACGAACGTCATCCAGAGCTGTCCGACGATGGCGACGAACAGGGCGACCGACAGCCCGCGACCGATCCCCGACAGCGAGCTCGCGACGTAGATTATCGGGAGCCACATGAGCGTGTACCCGACGAACCGCGACAGCTCCATCATCAAAAGCGGGAAGCCCTGTTGTTCGAAGAACGCCTGAACGGTCGTCATCCCGACGTAGGCGAGACACATCGCCGTCGCCGCCAGAACCGCCGCATAGCCGTACCGACGGGTCGTACCGGGGAGCCGGCGGCTCGACACGAACGCCGTGCCGGCGAAGGCGCCGAAGAGACACATCGCGATCGCCGAAAAGTACACTAGCTGCACCATCTATCCACCCCTCCGAAACCGGCCCTGATCCGGTACGCCGAACCGGGCCTGCATCCGTTCCGACACTGACGCCCAAGACACGAGTTGTCGATCATATTTTGGGTTCACCCGGTGCTATTAGGCATTTTACTATAAATAGCGAGAGCGTTTCGGCGATTGTAATCCTGTGATCGCATCACACGATGATCGTCACTTCGCGGGCAGGTGGCGCAGGGGCTGGACCGTCAGGAATACGCTACCGTGGCGTGAACGCTCAACTACGACTCCAGTTCGGTGACGATCGCGCGCCGCTCGGCCTCGCTCATCGTCGACCAGGCGGCGATCTGTTCGAGCGTCCGGCCGCAAGCGCTGCAGGCACCGTCCTCGACGGTGCAGACGTTCACACAGGGGCTCGTCGTCATCGGATGTTCACACCGGATCGACGGGGCCGCATCACAATACCGTTTCGGGCGGGCGCCCGGGGAACGCGGCTCCCGCGCAACGTTCATCCGCGCCTCTCACCTATACGTCCCAATGGGAGCGTTTAGCCTCTACATCCGATACCGAAGCGACGCGGACCGAACGGCCGCCGAGTTCCTGGCGGGCCTCGTCGACGAGTACGACGGCGTCAGCCTCGAACCGAGGACCCTCGACGCCGAGGCCGACCCGGGGCTCGTCGTCCCCGAGAACGGCCTCGACATCGAGGACATCGACACGTTCGCCTCGGTGTTTACCGAACTCGAAGCCGATCCGGTGGTACACGACGTGAGCCTGTGGGGCCCGGGATCGACGCAGTTTCCCGTGCGAGTACACCACTACGCCCTCCGGAGCCTCTCGGACCCGGACGCCTACCGGTTTCACGCCGTCGACGACCGGGAGACGCTGCTCGTCTGTGAGAGCCCGGCAGCGCTCGAACGGGCGCGCGAGGAGATCGGCCCGGCCGGACTCGTGGAGGGTGGCGAGGCGAAGTTCTGACCCCGGTTCAGATGGCGAGGCCGTCGATAACGATCGCGACGAGCACGAGTCCGAGGTAGGCGTTCGATGCGTGGAACGCCCTGAAGGCGGCACTCTCGGAGCGTTCGTAGTGGAGGCGAACAACCATCCACAGGAAGATCGCCCCGACGGAGACGGTTGTGATCCCGTAGAGCCAGCCGAGATCCGACACCGCGGCGAGGGCGCCGGCGCCGAGTAGCGTCGCGCCGAGGTACAGGAGGATGTGTTTCCGCGTCTCGGTCTCACCACGGACGACCGGCATCATCGGGAAGCCGCCGCGTTCGTAGTCGTCGCGGTACGCCAAGGCGAGATTATAGAAGTGCGCCGGCGTCCACAGGAAGATGAGGGTGGCGAGGACGAGGCCGACGACCCCGACGGTCCCCGTGACGGCGGCGTAGCCGATGAGCGCCGGCAGCGCACCGGCCGCACCGCCCAGGACGGTGTTTTGGACGGTGTTCGGCTTCAAAACGAGCGTGTACACGACGCTGTAGAAGACGATCGCGGCGAGCCCGAGCGCGGCGGTGAGGAGGTTCACGGACAGAAAGGCCCACAGCGAGCCGACGGCGAGCAGGCCGCCGAACGCGAGCGCGTTCCGTACCGGGACCTCGTGGGTGGCGAGGGGGCGATCGGCGGTCCGGTCCATCCGTTTGTCGACATCGCGTTCGAGGACGTGATTGAACGTGCCGGACGCCCCGATCGCCAACACGCCGCCGCCGAGTGTCGCGACGACGGTCCGAACCGTCGGCGCCCCGGCGAGCACCATCCCGGCGCCGGCAACGAGACAGAGCAGCCACATCAGCCGGGGTTTCATGAGCCGGAAGTACGCGCCGACGGTGGCCTTGATCCGTGCCGCCCCCGACAGCGACCTCTGATGGGTCCCGGAGCCGTCGACATCCCCTACCGGTGGCCCCGGTTCGGGGGGCGTTTCCGGGGCGTCGTCGGTCCCGGTTTCGTCCTCCAACTGCCAGGCCAACGCGAGCACGAGGGCGCCGAAGATTGTCATCGCGACGAACAGGTGTGCGTTCTCGACGGGCGTGCCGGTCGCCACGACGGCGCCGACGCCCGATTGGACCGGGTACAGCGCCACCGCCACGAGGAGCGCGGCCCGGACTCGGCGGGTCGCGGCGGACCACCCGACTGCGGCCGTCACGAGGACGAGCAACCCGACGACGGCGGCGGCAAGGCGGTGGAAGGTTGCCACGAGCACGGCGGGCGTCGTGAGGTCGCCGCGACAGAGCGGCCACCCCCCACAGGCCGAGGCGGCGTCCGCGAGCGCCGCGGTCGCACCGACGACGACGAGCACGTAGACGCCGACGACCGAAGCGGCGAGCAGCGGGACGAACCGGGGCGATCGCATGGTACCGAAACTGTTCGTGTGCGCATACTTAGACCCCCCGTTTTCAGTGGATGCGGGTTGAGTCGGCACATATTTTACCCTGTGTTCCTACGGTACGAGCAATGAGAGGTGTGCGTATCCTACCGGTCGCGCTCGTCGGCGTTCTCGCGTTGCTCGCGGTGGAGCCGGCCGCCGCCCAGACGTCGATCCACGACGAGTTGATAACCGATCTCAACATGACCCTGTTGTACGCAGCGATCCCCATAACCATCCTCGTCGAGGCGGTTCTCATCTACGCCGTTATCAAGTTCCGGAACAACGACGACCCCAAGCCGACGGAGGAGAACCGCCGGCTGGAGATCACGTGGACGATCGCAACGGCAGTGGTGTTGCTCTTCGTCGGCGTCGCGTCGTACCAGGTGCTCGCGGTCGAGGAGATCGGCAACCCGATCGCGGACGAGGAACGCCTCGAACCGACGGTCTCTGAGGACCTCGAAGGGGCAGTCGGGCCCTACGAGCACGAGGACGACGCCGTCGAGATCGAAGTCGAGTCCTTCACCTACGGGTGGGAGGCGACATACGCCGGCGGTGAGGCCGACACGTTCGGCGAGATACGCATCCCGGCGGACAGGCCGGTGTATCTCCACGTGTACAGCTCCGATTGGCTCCACATGCTGGCCGTCCCGGAGGTCGGGATCAAACAGGAGGCGAACATGGGCGAGTACAACACGGTAAAGACCGAGGCATACGAGCCGGGGAGCCACCAGTTCTACTGCACGCAGTACTGCGGCGTCGGCCACTCCCAGATGAACGGTGAGTTCATCATTATGGACGGCGACGACTACGACGACTGGATCGACGAGCAGACGGAGTAGCTCGGGTCGGCCGTTTCAGGTGGGTTTTTGTTCCTCCACTCGAATCAGCGGGTATGAGTCTCGAAACTGACGACGGTCACGGGCACGGAGGGGCCGACCACCACCTGCCGGCCGTCGAGGACTGGCCGAAAGGGTTCGGTGAAGCCTCGTGGTGGCCGTTCATCGCCGCCATCGGCGGCTCCGGGTTCTACATCGGCGCGGCGCTTTTCATCCTCGGCCGGGGAGCGGATCCGATCATCAGCCCGATGGCCGGGCCGCTCGTGTTCGTCGCGAGCACGTTCGTGTTCCTTGCGGGCCTGTACGGCTGGCTGTATCACGCCTTTATCGTGAACTTCTGGGAGGGTGAAGCCGACGACTACGGGTTCCCGCTGAAGCTGACGATGCTTCTGTTCCTCGCCACGGAGGTCGCGACCTTCGGCGCCGGGTTCGTCTACTACTTCTTTATCCGGGCGGGTGCATGGACCGATCTGCCGCCGATCGTCGCCGACGGGAACGTGTTGAACACGCTCGTCATCGCCAACACGCTCATTCTGATCGCGAGCTCCGTGACGATGCACTACGCACACCACGCGCTGTTGAAGGACAACCGGAAGCGGTTCATCCGGCTCCTCGGGGCGACGCTCGGGCTCGGGCTGATCTTCCTCGCCGGGCAGAGCTACGAGTACTACGAGTTCATCGTCCACTACGGGTTCAGCATCACCGACGGCGCGTACGGGTCGGCGTTCTACGGGATGACCGGCCTCCACGGGCTCCACGTCGCCCTCGGAGCGGTGCTTCTCTCGATCGTGTTCGTTCGGGCACTGTACGGCCACTACTCCGCCGAAAAGCACGTCTCGATAAGCACCGTCTCGATGTACTGGCACTTCGTCGACATCGTCTGGGTGTTCCTCGTCATTGTCCTGTACGCGGGCGCGATCATCTGATTGCTGAAGCCTGTGGATCGATCGCCGAAGCCTGTGGGGCGGGGTCGTCCGAAGACCGCCGAACCCCGGGGACCGGGTTCGTCCGAACCGACGCGTCTTTGATCTCCCGCTACGAGGCGTGGGTATGGGAACGGAGCCGGAGCGGATGGCCGACGAGTACGACAAGACGAGCCCGTGGCCGATCGTCGTCGTTCTCGGGCTCGTATTCAGCGAGATCGGACTTCTGTTCGGGGTCTACCCGGTCGCGGTCGCCGGACTCGTGATGTTCGTCGGGAGCGTCTCGGGCATCGTACACGAGGCGGGATACGTCCTCTCCCCGTGGCGGTTGCTCGTCGGCCTCGGCGGGGCGCTCGCGGTTCTCGGGCTCGTGATCGTCTCGCTCCGGGCCGACGGCGGGGCGTCGGTGTTCGAAGCGGCTGCCGCCGACCCGTTCCTCCAGCGCGGGATCACGATGGCTGCGACCGGAGGGGTGCTCGCGGTTGCCGGGATCGCGCTGCCGCGAGCGCTGGACCGGTAACCTATTAGTAGCAGTCCTCCTAACCCGGATCCATGAGCGACCGCATGTTCGACCGCGACACGATGTTGGACCTCTCTGTCAACGTCATCCCGCTCGGGATACTGTTCTGTTTCGTCGTCCTGTTCGCCGTCGTGGCGCCGTTCCCGGCGGACTCGGCCGTTCTCATCGTCCAGATGAGCATCATCGTCGTCACCGGCATCGCACTCGCGATCCTGACGTACTACTCCGGGAAAGCGATCGAAAGCGGCGAGGAGGAGATGGACGAGTACATTCCGGCCGGCTACTCGCGGGCCGACGCGAAAGTCGCGGGCGTCCCGGGCGAGGAAGACGAGTCCTGAACGCGGTCGGTATATAAACCCATCCGTCGGTGGGGGACGGGGGATAACACAACCTTTCTGTACCACCGGTCCTATCGGTCGCATAGAGATACATGGCTGCAGAACAGCTCGCGCTGACGGTCCTCATGTCGGGGCTTCTCCTCGCGGCGTTCGGGTTCGTCGCCCGGCGGAAGGACTGGGGCGCACGTCTGCCGCTCGTCGGCCGCAAGCGGATCGCGACCGACGGCGGCCACGCACACAAACCGGCAGGTATCACACGCTGGCTAACGACCGTCGACCACAAGGACATCGGACTCCTATACGGGACCTACGGCGTCATCGCGTTCCTGTGGGGCGGGGCGGCCGTCATGATCATGCGGGTAGAGCTGTTCACGCCCGCGGAGGCGTACATCAGCCCGAACATGTACAACGCGCTCCTGACGAGCCACGGGATCACGATGCTTTTCCTCTTCGGGACGCCGATCATCGCGGCCTTCTCGAACTACTTCGTACCGATCCTCATCGACGCCGACGACATGGCGTTCCCCCGGATCAACGCGATCGCCTTCTGGCTGCTGCCGCCGGGTGCGTTGCTCATCTGGGCCGGCTTCTTCACCATTCCGCTGGATATCGGCGTCGGCCCCGCCGAAACCTCCTGGACGATGTACACGCCGCTTTCCGTCGAGCAGCCAAACCCCGGTGTCGACCTGATGTTGCTCGGGTTGCATCTGACCGGCGTCTCCGCGACGATGGGGGCGATAAACTTCGTCGCGACGATCTTCACGGAGCGGGGTGACGACGTCTCGTGGGCGAACCTCGATATCTTCACGTGGACGATCCTCACCCAGTCCGGGATCATCCTGTTCGCGTTCCCACTTCTCGGGAGCGCGCTCCTCATGTTGCTTCTGGATCGAAACTTCGGAACCGCCTTCTTCGCCGTGGAGGGCGGCGGACCGATCCTGTGGCAACACCTGTTTTGGTTCTTCGGCCACCCGGAGGTGTACATACTCGTGTTGCCGATGATGGGACTCGTCTCGTGGATCCTCCCGAAGTTCGCGGGACGGAAGCTGTTCGGGTTCAAGTTCGTCGTCTACTCGACGCTCGCGATCGGTGTGCTCTCGTTCGGCGTCTGGGCCCACCACATGTTCGGGAGCGGGATCGATCCGCGGATCCGCGCGTCGTTCATGGCGACGTCGCTCGCGATCGCCATCCCCTCCGCGGTGAAGACGTTCAACTGGATCACGACGCTTTGGAACGGAAACATCCGGCTGACCGCGCCGATGCTGTTCTGTATCGGCTTCGTCTCGAACTTCGTCATCGGCGGGATCACCGGCGTGTTCCTCGCCTCCGTCCCCGTTAACCTCCTGCTTCACGAGACGTACTACGTCGTCGGGCACTTCCACTACGTCGTCATGGGGATGATCGCCTTCGCCGGGTTCGGCGCCATCTACTACTGGTTCCCGATCGTCTCCGGCCGGATGTACAACCGGTCGCTCGCGAAGGCGCACTTTTGGCTCTCGATGATCGGTACCAACATCACGTTCTTCGCAATGTTGCTCGCCGGCTACTTCGAGATGCCGCGCCGGTATGCGACCTACGAGTTCAACCCCAGCCTCGCGCCGCTCGCGGAGATCACCTTCCTGCATCAGGCGATGACCGCCGGCGCGGTCCTCATCGCTGTCGGAACGGTGCTTTGGCTCGTCAACGTCGTCTGGTCGTGGAAGAAGGGCGGCGAGATCACCGACCCGGACCCGTGGAACACGAAGGAGTACGGCCTCCACGGCCGTGAGTTCGCGTGGTTCGAACAGAAGCTCGCGGCGGCGGACGGCGGCGAGGCGGAGGCCGTCACCGATGGCGGCGAGGACGCGGTCGCGACCGACGGCGGCGAGGAGAAAACCGAGTAACGCCGCCGGCCGTTCGTGGACGGATTTTCAGGGAAACGTCGGAACGCAGACAGCCACAGCCACCCAACGATGCGCGGACGATGGGGGACGCGAGCAACAGCGGCTCGCCTACGTCGAACTGACGACCAACACGATGGCCGTTGAGGCCATCAACAGGGCGACGCCGACGAGCACGACGAGCAGATACTCCTTCTCGGTGAACTGGCGGCGTTGTTCGGCCATACCTTCGGTTGAACCACCACGATCAAAAACGTTTCAAAAGCGGACGGGGGCGAAAACAAAAGCCTCATTCGCGCCGTTGCCGTACTGACGACCGTGACGAACACGGGGACCGGTATCGAAGGCGAGTGGGTCATCGTGGTGCTGTACGTTGTCGTCGTCGGCGTCGCCGGGTTCATGGGCGCCGCGATCGGGAGCATCGGGCTCCGGGACCTCGAAGCGATCTCGCTTCTCGGCCTCGTGACGTTCCAGCCGACCCCGCTCGGCCTCGCGGCCTTCGGCGTGACGACCGTCGGGCTCACCCTCGGAATCACGCTTGCGCTCGTCGTCTTCGTTTCGCGGAACTACGCCGACGCCTGAACGGTGGCTCAATCGTGGTTTTTGAGTCGCTCCGTCGTCTTCACGAGGGGATGGTGTCCGTAGTCGACCTCCTGTATGTCATCGATCGACCCGAGGTCGCTTTTGCGCGCGGTTTCGGCCATCCCGAGCTGGACCCGTTTGTCGAGGTTGATCACGTAGGCGTCCATCTCCTCGATGCCGAGCCTGGCCGCCGCCTTGACGCGGTGGTGGCCGTCCGCGAGGAGGTGTTCGCCGGCGTTGTCGATGACGACGAGCGGCTCCGCGAGCCCGTTCTCCAGCTCGTAGCGCCGCCCCTCCAGTTCGTCGGTATAAACCTTCGTCTGGGTCGGCGTCAGCGTCGAGAGCCCGATCGTCCGCCGCTCCTCCGCGGCCTCGATGCCGTGGATGTTCTCGAGCGTCCGCTTGAGTTTGCCGACCTTCTCCGGGGTCGCCCGTTCTATCTGTGATCGGATGACGTCGGCGTTCGAGATGATCCCGACGAGGTTCCCGGCGTCGTCGACGACCGGGAGCCGTTCGATCCCCGACCGAAGGATGACGCGCGCGGCGTCCGTGATCCCCATGTCGGGGTGTGCAACGATGATGTCGTCGGTCATGATCTTGAAGATCGGCTCGTTGTCCCCGACGAGGAGCAGATCGCGGGCGCTGACGAACCCCTCGACCCGCCGGCCGTCACAGACCGGAAGCCCGCTGTGGCCGTCGTTGCCGGCGATCCGCTCTGCGACCTCCGCGGCGGATTCGTCCGGCGAGACCGTCGCCACGTCGCGTGTCATGTAGTCCTTTACTGTGGGCTTTCGGTCGGCGGCGTCGTCCATTGTCGGACCGACGGCGCCGGCGAATAAAAAGCTCACCGCACGAGCCCCACCGACCCGTCACTCGGTGAATCCCTCGTCGGTGTATACGAACGGGGCGTAGTCGGGCGTGATCCCGAGCGCCTCGAAGAACCGATCGGTGATGACATCCGTGACGACCTCGCGTCGATCGTCCTCGGCGTCGTCGATGAGAATACCGATGGGGATCTGTGCGCCGGCCATGTCGGCGTGCCCGCCGGCTCCGCCGATCTGACTGAACGCCTCCCGGAGGATCTCCCCGAGGTCGCGGTCGACGCCCCTCGATCGCGCGGAAACGAACACCGTCTCGTCCGTGTATCCGAAGACGAGCGTCGTCGTGACGCCCTCCATGCCGAGGAGCCGGTCGGCGGCCTGTGCGAGCGCGTCCCGGTCGGAGATGCGACCGACACACGTCGTCAGGATGTCCCGTCTCAGGCTCCGGTTCGAGATCGCTTCCCCGACAGTGTCCAGCGTCTCCGCCGAAACGCTCGGGGACTCGACCTGCCTGAGACGCCCCGTGTCGACGACATCGATGATCCGGGCCGCGGCCTCGAAGTCGGCGACTGAGACGCCGCGGCTGAACTCCCTGGTATCGGTTCTGATGCCGTACAGGAGCCCGCTCGCGATCGGCTCCGACAGGGGGATGTCGAACCGATCGAAGTAGTCGACGATCAGCGTACAGGTCGAGCCGACGTCGCTCCGTAGGTCGACGAACTGCGCGTGGACCGGCATCCTGGGCGGATGGTGGTCGATGACGATATCGATCGGCGTGTCCTCCGGCAGTCCGTCGTTGACACCGGGGCGGGAGTGATCGACGAGGGCGAACGCGTCGAACTCGGCGAGGTCGTCCTCCGGGGCGACGTTCCGGAGGTCGAACCCGAAAAGGTTGACGAGCGCCCGGTTCTCCTGGTGGCTGATCTCGCCGTAGTAACACGCCTCCGCGTCGACGCCGAACTCGCCGGCGATGCGCCGCAGGCCGACGGCCGAGGCGATCGCGTCCGGGTCGGGGTTGTCGTGGGTAACGATGCCGAGCCGGCCGTCGATGTCGGCGAGCGCCCGTCGGAGCTTCCGGGGCCGGATCCCGGCATCGCCGGCCCGTTCGAGATACGCACGGCCGGTTTCGGCCGGGAGATCGAGGACCCGGTCGGCGTCGGTGGCGACGGCATCGCGGTCCGCGGGGGTCGAACCGCCCCCGAGACAAGCCAACACGAACGCGTCCGGGTACGCGGCGCGGGCCGTTCGAACGGCGGCACGGACCGTGTCGGCGGCGGGGGCGACGACCACCGAATCGATGTCGCCGGCCACGGTCCGGATGTCGTCGACGACGAGATCGGCCCGTCTGGCGTCGATCCCGGCCTCGCGGAGCGACTCGGCCCTGTCGGCGTCGGTTGCGAGGACGACCGTCGAGGCCGACCGCTCGGCGAGCCGTTCGACGAACGGACGCCCGACCGCGTCACAGCCCAACACCAGCCGATCCATACCGTCGGTCCGGGCCGGATCGTCTAAAGGGTGCTGAAGCCGATCCCGTTCAGAAAAGCGCCGCCGCCGCGTCGAAGGCGGCGCCGTCGAAGACGACGAGCCCCGGGAGCAGGAGGACGGTGACGACCGCCGCCGAGAGCACCGCGACGTACAGCGCCGTCGGATACCGTTCGATCGTTCGGTCCTCGATCGGGTCCTCGATCCACATCGCCCTGACGACGCGGCTGTAGTAGTATAGGCTCAAGGCGCTGTTTACCGCACCGACGAGAGCGAGCCACCAGACACCGGCGCCGACCGCGCCGGCGAACAGGTAGTACTTCGAGAGGAAGCCGCCGCCGACCGGCAGCCCGGCCAACGAGAACATGAACACGGTCATCGCCACGCAGGCGATCGGCGCCTGGCGGGCGAGCCCGTTGTAGGACTCGAACGTCTTTCCGATCTCCCAGTGTTCCGCGAGGCCGACAAAGAGGAACGCGCCGGTGTTCATGAAGCCATAGACGAGCAGGTGGAGCATGCTCGCGCCGAGGACGGTCGTCCCGGCGCCCACGCCGCCGACGCCGGTCAGCGCCGCTAGCCCTATCAACGCGTACCCGGCGTGGCCGATCGAGGAGTACGCGAGCATCCGCTTGACGTTCTCCTGTGTCGCCGCGGCGAAGTTGCCGACCGTCATCGTCACCACCGCGAGGATCTGGAAGAGAAGCACCCAATCGATCGTCGCAGCGACGTCCTGGATCGGGAACCCGACCGTGAGGACGCGGAAGGCGACGACGAACCCGGCCGCCTTCGATGCCGACGAGAGGAACGCGGAGACGGGCGCGGGAGCCCCCTCGTACGCGTCGGGGGCCCAGAAGTGGAACGGCACCGACGCCGTCTTGAACGCGAACCCGCCGACGATCATGAGAAGCCCGACGCCGAAGACGCCGGGGTAGGTGCCGGCCGCCTCGCCGGCGCCGGCCGCGACATCCGAAAGCAGCAGGCTCCCCGTCGACGCGTACACGAGCGAGATGCCGTAGACGAGGATCGCCGACGAGAGCGCGCCGACGAGGAGGTACTTGAGGGCCCCCTCGACGGAGCCGCGGTTGCCCTTCAGGTACGCGACGAGGGCGTAGGAGGGAAGGCTCGCGAGTTCGAGCGAGACGAAGACGACGGCGAGGCTGTTGGCCGAGGCCATGAGCGACATTCCGGTCGCGGCGAGGAGGACGAGCATGTAGTACTCGGCGTTGTGGGCCAGCCCGCGGATGTAGTCCGTCGAGGCGATCGCGACGAGGGCGGTGACGCTCCCGAAGATAAACGTAAAGATGAGGCTCATCCCGTCGACGACGAGCTGGCCGCCGAACAGCTCAACCCCGCCGTCGGCGGCGCCCGTCAGGAGCAGCGTCGCGGACGCCGAGAGCGCGGCGACGGCGCCGAGCGTCGAGACGCCGGAGAGCACCGCCCCGTTGGCGTCCTCGGGGCTGAACGCGTCGATCACGAACAGCGCGAGCGCCGCCGCAAGGAACGAGCCGACCGGCGCGAGCAGGAGCCAGTGGGCAGCCATCAGAGCTCACCCCCGAACTCGAAATCGACGATATCGACGGTCGCGTCCCGTATCATCTCGAAGAACAGGTCCGGGGCGACGCCCAACGCGACGATGAGCACCACGAGTGTCGCCAGCGGGACGATGTCGTGGAGCGGCGCGCGTTCGAGTTCGTACTCCGTTTCGAGGTGGAACGGGCCGAAAAGCGACCGCTGCATCGCCCAGAGCAGATAGCCGGCGACGATCACGATCCCGAACATCGCGGCGGCGGTGAAAAGCGGCGCGGCCGGCAGCACCGTCGACTCGAACGCGCCGATGAAGACGAACAGCTCGGCCATGAAGCCGGCCATGAGCGGCAGCCCCATGTAGGCGAAGGCTCCGGCGAGGAAGATCCCCGCGGTCACCGGCATCCGGGTGGCGAGCCCGGACATGTCGCCGATCATCCGGGTGTGGGTCGCGTTGTAGAAGACGCCGACGGTCATGAACAGGAGCCCGGAGATGAGGCCGTGGGCGACCATCTGAAACGTCGCGCCGCCGACGCCGTAGACGGTGTACGCGACGAGGCCGAGCACGACGTAGCCCATCGAGGAGACCGACGAGTACGCGACGACGCGTTTGAGGTCCTGTTGTGCCAACGCGAGCAACGCGCCGTAGATTATCGAGATCACGGCGATCGCGGCGATCGGGGCCGCGAGCGTCGCGGCCTGTTCGGGGAGCATGGTGAAGTTGAACCGGAGCAGGGCGTAGGTTCCCATCTTCAGCAAAACGCCGGCCAGGAGGACGGACACCGGCGTCGGGGCCTCGACGTGGGCGTCGGGTAGCCACGTATGGAAGGGGACGATCGGCACCTTCACCGCGAAACCGACGAACATCGCGAGAAAGGCCGCCATCGCGAGGGCGTCGGGGCCGATCCCGACGGTCGCGGTCCCGAGGGTGCCGAGTTGCCCCGCCCGGAGCGCCTCGGCGGCGGCGGGCATGCTCGTCGAGGAGATCGCGTCGCCGAGGCCGAACAGCAGCCCGAAGTAGCCGACGAACATCACCAGGGAGGCGATGTTCGTGTAGACGAAGAACTTGATCGCGGCGTACTTCCGGCGGGGCCCGCCCCAGACCCCGATGAGCAGGTACATCGGGATCAACACGGCCTCCCAGAAGACGAACCAGAGGACGAAATCGAGGGCGGCGAAGACGCCGACGAGGCTGCCTTCGAGGAACAGGACGAGCCCGTAGAACTGGCTTTGGCGCTCGTCGATCGGCGTCCAAGCGCTCACGATCGCGAGCGTCGTCAGGGCTGTCGAGAGGACGACGAGCGGCAACGAGATGCCGTCGAGGCCCATGTAGTAGTTGACGGCGTATGGGCCGAACTGCAGCCACTCGGCGAACGTCTCGTAAGCGATGTCGCCGCCGAGGAGGGCGTTACCGCTGCCGTCGAAGGCGAGATACATGTACAGCGAGAGCACGAGCGGGGGGATCGAGAAGCCAAGCGCGAGCCGCCCTGCGTGGCGGTCGGGGGCGACGAAGACGACCGCCGCGCCCAGGAGACAAAGCAGGATGAGCGCCTCGACGAACATTCAGAACCACCCCCCGAGGATCGCGAAGACGACCAACAGGGCGAGCAGACACAGGACGACGAGCGCCGCGTAGTTCGTCACGAGACCCGTCTGGATCCGGCGGATGCGACCGCCGGAAAAGAGGCTCACGCTCGAAACCGCGTTGACTGTCCCGTCGATAACGCCTTGATCGAAGGTGTCGGAAGCCGCGGAAACCCGGGTCGTAAGGCCCGCCGCGAGCCACACCTGATACTCGTCTTGATAGTAGTTGTTCATGAGAAGCGCACGTAGGCTGCCGAGTTTCGCGGTGTGTCGGGTCGGCGAAGCGCCGCGGTAGAGGCCGTACGCCGACCCGGCGCCGAGAAGCGCCAACCCGAGCCCGAGGCCGGCGCCGAGAAGCACCGTCGTCGCCTCGCTACCGACGAATCCGGGCTCGTAACCGGCGTACGCCGGGGTAGAGAGCAACTCGCTGTAGTGGCCGCTGTGGGTCAACAGGCCGACATCGCGGCCGAGGTACTCCGAGAGGAACGAGACCTCCAGACCGGTGAGCTTCTCGACCGGGACGAGGTTGAGCGCCCCCGCGACGACCGCGAGCACGCCGAGGGCCGCGAGCGGGAGTTTCACGTTCCAGCGGACGCCGTGGGGGTTCTCGGCGGTGTCGCTTCGGGGCTCGCCGTGGAACGTGAGCAGGACCATACGGATCGTGTAGAAGCCGGTCAGGAAGACGGCCCCCAGCGCCATCGCGTACGCGCCGAAAAGCAACGGACTGCCGCCGAGGGCGTGGACGAGGGTGTCGAAGAGTACCTCGTCTTTCGACCAGAAGCCGGAGAAGGGGAAGATGCCGGCGAGCGCCAGGGAACCGGCGAGGAAAGTGAGATACGTGACGCGCATCCGGCTTTTCAACCCGCCCATCTCCCACATGTCCTCGTTGTGGTGCATGGCGATGATGACCGACCCCGCCCCGAGGAAGAGGAGCGATTTGAACACCGCGTGGGTCGTCAGATGGAAGAAGGCGGCGACGTAGCTGCCGGCGCCCAGCGCGAGCATCATGTACCCGTACTGGCTGATCGTCGAGTACGCGAGCACCTGTTTGATCTCGTCTTTGACGACGGCCATCGTCGCGGCGAACAGGGCAGTGAAACCGCCGACGAAGGCGATGATCGCGAGCACCGTCGGCAACAGCGCGTAGAAGCCGTACATTCGGGCGATGAGGTAGACGCCGGCGGCCACCATCGTCGCGGCGTGGATCAGCGCCGAGACGGGCGTCGGGCCCTCCATCGCGTCGGGCAGCCAGGTGTGGAACGGGAACTGCGCGGACTTGCCGAGCGCGCCGCCCAACACCAGGAGGCCGAGGACGGAGAACCACATCCCGGCGTCGAGGCCGAAGAACGTCTCGCCGGCCGCCACGGCGTTCTCCGCCAGCGCCGGGAACCCCTCCGCGCCGGCGAAGTTCGCGGTTCCGAACGTGGCGAGGACGCCGACGACGCCGACGAGGAAGAAGTAGTCGCCGAACCGGGTGACGAGAAACGCCTTCTTCGCCGCCGACGGCGGACCCGCCTCGGTGAACCAGTGGCCGATGAGGAGGTACGAACAGAGCCCGACGAGCTCGAAGAAGACGAACGCCATGAGCAGGTTGTCGGCGATCACGAACGCGAGCATGCTCGCGGTGAACAGCCCGAGCCCGGCGTAGTACCGTGGGAGGCCGGGCTCGCCCTCGTCGTTCATGTAGCCGAGCGAGAAGACGTGGACGAGGAACGCGACGAGTGAGACGATCACGAGCATCGCCGCCGAGAGCTGGTCGATCAGGATGCCGAAGGTGAGATCGAACGTCGCGTCGGCGTCGACGAGCGTGTACCACGTCTCGTTGTGCGGCTCCCCGGAAACGAGGAGCCACCCCAGCGTCGCGAGCGAGAGCCCGAGCGTGCCGGCGGTGGCGAGTATGCCGACGACGGCGCCGCGTTTCGGCAGCCGGGAGCCGAAAAACAGCGCGATGGCGAACGACGCGAGCGGGAGCAACACGACGGCCGGAGTGAGTTCGTAGACGAACGACATCTTATCGCCTCAGGGTCGCCGCGTCGGTCACGTCGACGTCGCCGAAGTTCCGCTGCAGTACGAGGATGATTCCGATGCCGACGGCGACCTCGGCGGCCGCAAGCGCCGTCACGAAGAGCGCGAAGGTCTGTCCGGTGACCGTCCCCCAGTAAAACGAGAAGACGATCAGGTTGATGTTGGCGGCGTTGAGCATCAACTCGACGCTCATCAGAAAGACGAGGGCGTTGCGGCGGGTTAGAATGCCGAACAGGCCGGCACAGAACACGGCCGCGGACAGGACGAGATAGTACTCGGCGGGGACGGTTTCGAGCACCATTCAGCTATCGTCCTCCTTTTTCGCCAGCATTATCGCGCCGTCGAGGGCGGCGTCGAGGACGACCGCGATCGTTATGAAGGCGACGAGAAAGCCCTCGCCGTCGATGTCGCCGCCCGGCAGGTTGAAAAGCGCGTAGCCGATCGAGGCGGTGACGGCGCCGTCGGGGAACGGCTCGGCGGTGCCGAACCCGGAGGTCGCGAACACGGCCGCCAGAAAGGCGAACAGCCCGACGGCGAGGAGGCCGATGACCTTCTCCCCCCGGTAGAGCCGCGGTCGCGTCGTCATGTGGCACCCTCCGCGTCGGCGGGCGGATCCTGTCTGACGAGCATGACCGCGAACGTGATCAGGATGAGCACGCCCCCGACGTAGACGAGCACCTGTATCGCCGCGAGGAACTCGGCGCGTAACATCACGTAGTGGACCGCGACGGAGAGCAACGCGGCGGCCAAAAGCAGCGCCGAGTGCCATACGTCACGGGCCAACACGACCCCCACGCTCGCCCCAACGGTGACCAGAGCGAACAGAAGAAACGCCACCAGCTCGAACGATACTACAGCCATTGTGCCAACGTGCACACGGCCGCCTTTTGAAGATTTCCGTTCCGGTTCCGTCGTCGGGGACGGGACGCCGTCCGGCCGGTTTCGACCGCGGTCAGTTGACGTCGACGATCTCTATTTCGAACGTCAGCGTCTCGCCCGCGAGCCGCGGGTTGAAGTCCACCCGGACGACATCCTCGCCGGCGTGGATGACCTCGCCGTGCTGTCCGTTCTGTGCTTCGAGGTACGCACCTTCCTCGGGGGTCTGTCCGCCGAGCATCGACGTGAGTTCGTCGGTTTCGAACTCCTGGACGTTCTCCTCGGTCCACTCGCCGTAGGCCTTCTCCGGCGGGATCGAAAGCGTCGTTTCCTCGCCCGCCTCGAGGCCGATAAGCCCCTCCTCCATGCCCTCGATGACCTGTTCGGCGCCGACATCGACCGTCAGAGGTGCGTACTCCCGATCCGGCTGGCTGTCGGCCAGTCCGACCTCCTCGGCGACGGATTCGCGGGACGTGTCGAAGACCGTCTCGTCGTCGAGTCGTCCGGTATATTCGAGCGTTACGGAATCGCCTGTAGCTATCGTCATACACGTATCAGGGCGCCCACACGGAAAACCCGTTTGAATGGGCTCCGAGCCGGGCGCCGACGGGGCGCTGTCACCCGTCGGGGTCCGACGACGGCCGGTAGCGCCGGCTCACTGCTCGCCAGTGGCCCGAGCGGACCCGCCGGAGAGTCACGGCCGCCGGCACGGCCGCCTCGAACAACAGCGCCAGGTAGAGCCCGACGACGCCGACCCTCGTGACGGTGCCGAGGGCGGCCGCCGGCAACGAAAAGACGTACAGCCCGACGAGGGCGGCGTAGAAGGGGATCCGCGTGTCGCCGGCGCCGCGGAGCACGCCGGTCGCGGAGGCCTTCACGGCGAGAGCGATCGCGCTGATCGCGGCGACGCGGACGAACGTCGTCGCGGCGTCGACCTCCGCGGGTTCGACGAACAGCCCGGCGATCGGACGCGCAAAGAGGAGGACAAACGCCGTTGTCGCGAGGCTGATCGCCGCCGACAGCCGGACGATCGCGTCCCCGTATGCCGTCGCCTCGGACTCGTCGTCCGCCCCGAGCCGCTGGCCGACGAGCGTGCTTGCGGCGATGGAAAAGCCCCACGAGATGCAGTCCATGAGCCCCCGAATGCGGCGTGCAGCCGCGTACGCCGCGACGACGACCGGGCCGAACGTCGCCGCGATCGCCAAAAGCGGGAACGTCACGATCCCCTCGGCCGTCCGGCGGGCGACGAGCGGGGTCGACACCGACACCAGATCGGACATCGTTCCGGCGTCGACGTGTGGCCGCTCGGCGCGCAGCGGGACCGGAAGCGAGCCGCGGCCGCCGTAGGACAGCCCGACCATGCCGGGGACGAACGCGACTGTGACGGCGGCGACGGAGACGGCGGTCCCGACGGCCGCGCCGGCGACGCCGAGCCCGAGCCCGAAGATCAAAACCGCCGAGAGGGCGACGTTGAGGAGGGCGCCGACGCTCCGGATGACCATCGGCGTGAGGGTGTCGCCGATGCCGGCGTACGTCCGGCTGGCGATCATGTTGAGGAACTCGAAGGGGAGCCCGAGCGCCGCGATGGCGAGATACGCCGCGCCGTGGCCGACGGCTGTCGGCCCTGCGTCCCCGCCGACGAGGGCGACGAGCGGTTCGGCGCCGAACACCAGCGCGGCGGTAACGGGGACGGAGACGACGGTCGCAAGGAGCACGCTCTGTTTGACCACGAGCGACGCCTGCCCGGAGTTGTCGGCCCCGTACTGCTGGGAGACGAGGGCGACAGTGCCGCCGGCCAGCCCGATCGCGACGAACTTCCCGAGCAGCCAGAACGCGCCGGCGAAGGCAAGCCCCGCGACGGCCGCGGAGCCGAGGGCGATCCCGACGAGCGCGAGGTCGACGGCCTGCTTCGACATTATCGCGAAGCCGGTGACGATCCGGGGCCAGGCCAGATCCGTCACGGGGCGCAGCCGACGCGCTTCGATGACGCCGGCGCGTTCGAGGGCGACGCCGATCCGGTTCACACGTCGACTCGGGTCCGCGACCGTTTGTCGGTGTCGACTTCGGCCAACGGTGTCGGGGCGCTACGGCACGGATAATAAAAATAAACGAAGCTCGTCCGGGACGAAGAACCGATGCGCCGATCTCAGTCGGCCGCCGCGACCGGCCCTTCGGTGACGTCCTCGACGGTCCGGAACTCGCCGTCGTCCTGCTCGAACGCCATCCGGTCGCGCCAGACGAAGTAGACGTACGGCGTCTTGGCGACGACGTCGAGGTAGGCGATGATCATCGCGGTACCGACGACCGAGACGGTCCCGAAGCCGGCCGGGCTGAGGATCCAGATGAGCGGGTACGCGAGCCAGAGCAGGCCGACGTGGTTCTGCAGCACCTTGAACAGCCGGCGTCGGCGCGGGTGGTCGTCGACGTACTTCGGGAAGACGCCGTACAGCACCCCGAGCAAAGCGAGGTGGAACCCACCGGAGATAGCGAAGCCGATCCACGTGGCGATCCCGGTCGACAGCGTCGCCCACAGCCCGACGGCAATCATGCCCGCGTCTGCGGCGGCGGCGCCGAAGATCCATTTCCGGGGCGCGCCGGCGACGTAGCCGACGTACCCGACGAGGATCGGCGTCGTCAGCAGCCAGTCGATGTACCGGAACAGGTAGACCTCGTTGTCGCCGACGGGGACGACTCCGACGTCGAACAGCATAAGCAGGTACGAAACGCCGGCGATGGCCGGGATGGCGAACAGCCAGGCGAACCCGCCTTCCGCGCTGTCGGCGTCGGAGCTAAACAGCGCAAGCGCGATCCCACAGCCGGCGAGAAAGCCGACGACAGCGATGGCGTAGCTGATCGATATCGCCGAGAAGCCGGCGATCTCGACGCCGCTCATGTGTCACCACCGTCCGTGAGAGCCGCGGCAGCGCCACCCGCGCCGGGGTCGGCACCGGCACCGCCGATGTCGAAGGTGTCGAGCTCCGCCGCGAGGTCGTCGGCGTTGCGGTCGAACTCGGAGAACGCCTCACGCATCCGTTCGACGACATCGCGTTGGTTGTCGATCGAGCCGGTCACGTCCTCGGCGATCGACTCGACGTCGGTGCTCGTGTCCGCCGCCTCCTCGATCGCGGCGGCGGTTCGTTGGACCGTCTCGGCCTGTTCGGAGGTCGCGTTGTCGATCTCCCGGACCCCGTCGTCGATATCGTCGACGGCGCCGACGATCGTGTCGAGCTCTTCGAGGGCGGACTCGACCGTCTCGGCGCCGCGACCGACGCGCTCTCTGGTCGTGCGCACGGATTCAGTCGCCTCGTCGGTCTCCTCGCGGAGCTGTTCTATCATCTCGGTGATCTCCTCGGCGTGTTGGCGGGTCTCGTCGGCGAGGCCCTTCACCTCGTCCGCGACGACGGTGAACCCGTCGCCGGCGTCGCCGCCGCCCTCGCCGCCCGTGTCCGCCCGAGCGGCCTCGATCGAGGCGTTCAACGCGAGGATGTTCGTCTGGTCCGCGATGTCGTTGATGACGCCGGCGATGTCGGTGATCTGCTCCGTCGTGCCGGTCAGCGACTCGATCCGTTCGACGGTCTGGACCGTCTCCTCCTCGATGCGCTCCATCTCCGCGATCGCCTCCTCCGCGGCCTCCTGTGCGTCCCGCGTCGCGGCGGCGGCCTCCGAGCTCGTCGTCGCGAGCGTGTCCGTCGTCGCGGCGATCTCCTCGGCGGTCGCGGAGGCCGACTCGATCTCGCTTGTCGTCGATTCGAGCTGTTCGCGCTGTGTGCCCGCGGTGTCGGTGATCTCCTCCGCCGCGGCGACGGCGGCTTCGACCTCCGTTTCGGCGTCCGCGCTCAGCGACTGCAGGGTTTCGCTGTCGCTTTCGATCCGGCCGGCGAAGGCCCCGACGGAGCCGAGCGTCGTCTCCAGATCGTCGAGCATCCGGTTGAACGCCTCGCCGATGAGCGCCATCGATTCGTGGCGGTCGTCGACGTCGACGCGCTGGGTGAGATCGCCGTCGGAGGCCGCCTGCATCGTCTCGGCGTACCGTTCGGCGACGACGCGGTACTCCTCCGTGAGCTCGTTCGCCTCCGCTTGGGCCTGTTCGGCCTCCTCGCGCAGTTCGGTCGCGGTCTCGATCTCCTCCGAAAGCGACCGCCGCATCGAATCGACGGCGACGAAGAGGTCGCCGAGTTCGTCGGTTCGGTTCGTGGGCAACTCCGTGTCGAGGTCGCCCTCGGCGATCGCCTCGGTCCGGTTCCGCAACTCGGTGACGGAGGCGATGGTGCCCGTACCCGTGACCGAGCCGAGCGCCAAAAGCGCCGCCCACGTCATCGCGATCGTGGCCGTGACGCTCGCGGTCACGAGGCCGACAACCGTTATTGCACCCCCTGTTACTCCGTATCCGAGCAGCAGTTTAATACCGTACGACCCGCGTATCGGATTCGACATACCCGTTCGTACGGACGTATGAAACATAACCTCGGATCCAGTTCACCGACAGGTTACCGCCGTCGAAGTGAGGATTAATTATTTATTCCTCTAATTTCCGGCACAGAACCGTTTTAGCTGCCGATCGTGTCGGACACAGCTTGCAGCCTCACTCGCCGTGTTCCGCCTCACGGAGTTCGGTCTCGACGGTCTCGACGGCGCTCGCAATGTCCTCGAAGCGGGTCGTGCCGGCGCTTTTACAGCCCTGCTTCCGGTCGAGACGAACGGCGGCGTCGCCGAGGAGATCCGGCCTGATCGTCAGCTTCGCCGCCGCGCAGACGCCGTCTTCGCCGGCGATCCGGTACTCGACGATCCCACCGCCGTCGTCGGTCCGGTTCCACTCGCCCGGCGGGTCGGGAAGCCGTTCGGTTAGCCGGTCGGGGTCGACGGCCACGCTACGTGACATACCTGAGGTAGGCGCCCGAGCGCCAAGAAGGCGTCGTCGGAGCCATCAATCCCCGCGTCGTGCCTCGCCGAACCACGTCGCCGGCTCGGGGACGACCCCCGAGAGGATCCCGACGAGCAGCGAAACGTAGCCCACGAGTCCGCCCATCGTCGCCGCAAGGGGCGCGGGCCCGAAGCGTCGGCCGGCGACGAGCGCGCCACCGACGAGACAGACCGGCGAGCCGAACCGGATCGCCGGTCGGCGCCACAGCCGTCGCGCACGTGTCGGCCACCGGGCGAACACGGCTTCCACAGCGACCGCGGCGGCGACCCCGAAAACGAACGGTCCCGGCCGCAGGAGCTCCCGGGGTGTTCGTCCGCCCGCCCGGCCGGCGGCCAAGACGGCGAGTGTGGCGAGGGCGGCCGAGGCCGCGTCGGTGGGTCGCGTCGACACGTGTTCGCTCCGTTCGCGATTATTATAAACCTCCGGCGGTAGTTTATATACCGTCGATCAACCGGCAACGGTCGTGGGCGGACGAGGGGCTGATGCCCGTTGAGAACGGATTATCGAGTGATGACTGAGGCGTACCCGATCGCCGGTGTGGCGTCGCCGGATCCGTCGTACGGCCCCGAGCGGGTCGTGGAACTACAGCTGTCGGCGTTGGCTACGAACGACGAGCCCTTCGAGAACGCCGGGATCGCAGCCGCCTACAACTTCGCGTCCCCGGCGAACCGGCGTTCGACGGGGCCGTTCGACCGGTTCGTCCGGATGGTCACGGGGCCGCAGTACGCCCCGATGGTCGATCACGTCCGGGCGACGATGGGGCCGATGGAACGGAGCGGAACTCGAGCCGAGGGGCGTGTCACGATCACCGGCCCCGACGACCGGACCGAGACGTACGCGTTCGGGCTCTCGAAGGACCGGGAGGGCGACCTGGACGGGCACTGGCTCACCGACAGCGTCGTCCGCAAGTAGGTCGGCCGGGGGAACGGCGTATCACGCTCCGGGACGAATGGGGGGTATGACGCCGACACCGCGGACGATCACGGAGTACGACCGGGCGGCCCCGGACGGGGACACGACGGAGACCGCGACCTTCGGGCTCGGGTGTTTCTGGGGGCCGGACGCGCGCTTCGGCGCGATGGACGGTGTCGTTCGGACCCGGGTCGGCTACGCCGGCGGGACAACCGTCGACCCGACCTACCACGACCTCGGCGACCACACCGAGGTCGTCCGGGTCGAGTACGACCCCGAGCGACTCGGCTACGCCGACCTCCTCGATATCGCCTTCGACGCACACGACCCGGACCGACAGCCCGCCAAGCGGCAGTACCACGGCCTCCTGTGTCCCGAAACGGACGCCCAACGCGAGGCGCTGTCGTCGTACCTCGACGGGATCGGGCGTTCCCCGGAACGGATCGAAACGCGGATCGAACCCCGGCCGTCCTTTTATACGGCGGAGAGCTACCACCAGAAGTACACGCTCAGGACCGACCGGACGCTGATGGACCTGTTCGAGGCGGCAGGCTACGACGACAGAGGGATACGTGAGTCGCCGGCGGCCGCGAAGCTGAACGCGGATCTGGCCGGGAACGACCCCGCCCCGACCCCGGAGTTGGGGATCGGGACGGTGCCGTACCGGGAGGGCATCTCGGAGTGACGTTCACGGGCTGTCGCCGCCGTCGGCTGCGAGCGGTTGCCGCCGGGGCGGGTCCGTCGTCGACGGTGGTTCGCGGCCGATCCGGGTCGCGAGCGTGACCAGCCCGACGTAGATCGCCGCGGCGACGGGTGTCGCGACGACCGTGCCCAATGCGAGCTGTCCGGCCGTCGATCCGCCGATCCACAGTG
>OBKM01000163.1_pt1 | contig 32457 bp, 25 predicted proteins | sample 1519691 | NCBI WGS metagenome assembly OBKM01 (sample SAMEA37050418, study PRJEB22526) | metagenome | biome: saline pan; feature: lake; material: water | place: Egypt | collected 2015 | depth 0.5 m
GCCAGCCAATCGGTAGGGCCGAACAGGTCGGCGCCGCCCGTTCCGAAGTCGGTGCCGGCAAACGGGTTGGCCGTTCGGAGGTTGCGGTTGAGATCCGTAGAGAGATCTACCTGAGGAAAAACGGCGCCGCGTGCTTCCCGCACCTGAAGATCCGCGTCCGCGACGTCGAGCCGAGCCGATTGCAGGTTGCGATTCTCAGTTAGAGCGATGTCGATAGCCTCGTCGAGGTCGAGAGCGACCGGCTCGTCCTGATCAGCAAGCTCGTTGGCGGCCTCCGAAATCGGAGTTGTCGCCGCCTCTTCTGGAAGCGGATCGCCCGGCGGATCTTCCAGATACTCGAAATCCTGGGCGATTCCACTCGATGACAGAGACAGGGCCATCGCCAGAAGCCAGACAATGATAAGTGTGCGGTTGGCAGCCAGCATAGTCGGTTGAAAAGATGGTGCGGGGTAATGCGTTGACAGAAGGAGACAGGAGCTACTCGTCCGAGGCGGGAGCGGCGCTGAGGCCGTCGAAAAAGACCGTCGTCAGAAAATCGGCGGCTTGCTCTGGATGGCCGGTCAGCGCGCCCGCATATCCCTCTTGGGGCGGAGGCCCGTGGGCTTCGGATGCGAGAGACGCGCGGTGCACAAGCAGACCTGTCAGGTTTTCGAGCATCATGTACGCCGTGGAGCGTACCGGAAGAGCGCGAATGGATTGGTTATCTGTGGCTTCTTCTATGGCCGGAACGAGGGCGTTGACCATGCGCTCCTGCTGGCGATGGAAGTAATCGACGTGGTCGTCTTTGTCCGAAAAGGCCAGCTGGTAGGCCTCCTTGACCAGGATGAGAAATAGATCCTCTTGCTCCATAAAAAACTCAAAGCACTCGACGATAAAGTCGTGATAGGCCTCGCGCAACGATGATCCATCCGGCGACGCCACGTCTCCGAAAGAGTTCTGGATGATCGCGTACAGATCGTCGTACAGCTCGTCAAATATGGCGAGCAGGATCTCTTCCTTTCCCTCTTCGAAGTAGTTGTAGAGGGTTCCCTTCCCAAACTCGGCGCGCTCGGCAATTTCGCCGAGAGTCGCGTTCGCGTATCCTTTTTCAGCGAAGACGGCCTTGGCGGCACTCAGCATAGCGCGACGACGCATGAGCCGCTCGCGCTCGCGGCGCGATAGCTCCCCATCGCCCTCATAGACAGACTCCATTCCCTTGATAAAACGAGTCAGACAGAATGTGACTGGTCAGTCACTTTGTGAACAGGACGTCATTAGACGGTAGATCGTTACGCTAAGATGTGAAGACCATATGGGTCTGGAGTGAAAAACCAAACATCTTCGCAGGGGCGGAAAGACGTTGTCTCCTCGTCCACCAAGCCCCGCGCAAACAAAACCTGCGCGAACAAAACCTGGGCAAATAAAAAAGGACATCCTTTCGGATGCCCTTGATTGCTGCTGTCTCAGGTAGAGGAGGAGAGTTAGACGTACTCGCTGAACTGATGGGCGTGCAGGTATTCGACGACGTTCTTTACCTGCTGCGTGCTTTCGCGATTGCAGACCAGCACGGCGTCGTCCGTGTCGACCACGACCGTGTCGTGAATGCCGACGAGCACGATGAGCCGATCCCCTCCCTGAACCAGGCAGCGGCTCGAGTTGTGCATCAGCACGTTGCCTTGCAGGGCGTTGCCGTGCTCGTTTTTGTCGCTTAGCTCGTAGACAGCGCGCCAGTCGCCGACGTCGCTCCACTCAAAGGTCCCGGGCACGACGTACACCTCGCTCGCCTGCTCCATTACGCCGTAGTCGATAGAGATGCGCGGGCTGTCCTGGAAGGCCTGTTCGAGCACCTCATGCTCGTTCTCCTGGCCGATCGCCTCGCGGGCCGGCTCGAAGGCTTCGTAGGTGTCGGGCAGGTGCTCCTTGATTTGACCCAGAATCGAGTCGGCACGCCAGATAAACATCCCGCTGTTCCAGAGAAAGTCGCCCGAGTCGAGAAACCGCTCGGCCGTGGCCAGATCGGGCTTTTCGGCGAACGTGCGCACCGGAAACGCCTCCGGCTCGGCGTCGGGCGCGATGGCTTCCTCCGGCCCATCGAACTGCAGGTAGCCGTATCCGGTCGCAGGATGGGTGGGCTTGATGCCAATGGTGACGAGCGCGTCATCCTCCTGCGCCTTCTCGACGGCCGTGTCCAGCGACTCGTGGAAGCGACGTACGTCCCGAATAACGTGGTCGGCCGGGAGCACGATCATCGTAGCGTCTGGGTCGCGCTCGTGCAGCTCCACGGCGGCGTAGGTGATGCAGGGCGCCGTATTGCGACTAATAGGTTCGGCCAGAATATTTTCATCGGGAAGAGCAGGGAGCTGCTTCTTCGTCTTCTCGACGTACCGCTCGTGCGTCACAACCAGGCAACGCTCCGGCGGTACGAAGCCCTGCAGGCGCGCCATCGTGTTCTGGATGAGCGTGGCGTCTCCGAAAACATTCATGAACTGCTTCGGATGAGCTTTGCGACTTTTGGGCCAGAAACGCGTTCCGATGCCTCCGGCCATGATGACAGCATAGGTCATAGATCGACGTCAAGGATGAGCGAGAGGAGAGATTGCGAAGAGGTCAGGCGTAATCTAGTAAACAGCGCATGCAGATGCAGGCGCACGGAGCGTCACCTGGGCATGACGTGCGACCCAGTCGCCGGCTGCGTACAGATGCCGTGGATCGAGCGCAATTCGATGGGGGAAACCGCGCAGGACATGAATAGCAAGTACAAAGAGACGTCCGAGGGCAGCTTGGCCGTCACCGGTCAACGTGACGGAGGGCTAAGCAGAGCGACGAGTCGACTGGGCTTCTGATGAGACGGTCAGCGGTCGGAGCTGGTGGTAGAGGTAGCTCCAGATCACATAGAACAGAACTCCGCTGATAAGTCCCGCGAGCGGATCAATGGCGTAGTGAAACCATCCATACACCGTCGACAGAACAATCCCGGCGACAATAGCAAGCAGGAAGACGTGCGTGAGGGCGCGCATCGGTCGCAGGAGCAGGTAGATGCCTACTCCCATACCTACGTGAGAGCTTGGAAAGGCAGCTGTTCGGATGGTGCCGGGCTCTCCGATCAAATACACCCACTCGACCATCACAGTGAGCAATCCGGCGCTGGCAAATCGATCGCCCCGTTCAGCCATGGGCCCCCCTGCCGGGAAGAGCATGAAGACCACCATGTACGTCAGGTACATGCCTGTGAAGATGAACGCAAACCGAGGGGCTTCATCCGGGCGCTGGGCCAAGACCCATACGTAACTTCCGACAAGCAGGGGGAAGTAGGCCAGGTAGGCGCCGTGAAAAATCTCGCTCCAAATGGCTCCGCTGAGCCAGGCAGCGAAGTATTCGTGCGGGTGGAATCCGAAAAACGCTTGGTCCCAGGCGGCCAGGAGCGGATCAAATGTATGGTCTCCGTGGAGTAGGATAGCCACTGCATCTGTGCTCCAATAGAGCGGCACGAGGAAAAGAAGAGGGTAGCCCCACCGAAGCCAGTAGAAGAAGGGGAGTGAATCTCCTCGACGAATAAGAAGCCACACTCCGACAGCAGCTGCCCCATGGAGGGCTGAGTAGATTACGTATGTGGCATCCCAGGCGGCCCCGATGAGCAAAAAGGCCGCAGCAATCCCCGCGTAGACGAATACAAGGTAGTCAAATAGGCGGAAGGAGAGAGCCATGACATTCCGAAGATAAAAGAAAGCGCGGAGAGAAGATAGAAGTCAGCGGAGGGTATTATAACGCAGACTTGGGAGCGAGCCGAACGTCAGTGCTGAGAAATGCATCATGTTCTGCGTAGCAAAGCATCAAGAAGTTCGGAGTGGGTTGGAGACGTCTTAACTGATGCGCCACCAAATATAATAGCCACAGAATCCGATGAGCGCAACGAGTACGAGGAGAAGCCCAAAAAAGCGAATAGACATGGATAGGTCAGCAGCAGGTTGGGGGGAACGTCAGTGATCGGCACATTGAGGGTCGTTTGCAGGAAAAGGCTGGGGTGATCCTGCTCGCTGGAAGAGAAAGCCGTCGGATCCTACGGCACGCTCTTTAGTCTCGCAGGTTCGGTTTTTCATTACGGAGTTAATCGAAGAAAGCCAATCCTCTTCCAATTGCAAACCACCGTTCTTGCAAGTTTTGGGAATGTAGGAATCGAAACTACAGCGCGGCTGTAGGATGCCTCACACACATGGAACGTGTTTAAACGTATTTTCTTCTAACAGAGGTTTCCCACACAAAAGTCAGATACCATGGGCCAGGATCAACCAGAGCAAGATCAGTTCGTGTCACTCGATATTTCGAAGCCCATCTGGGAGCGCGTGTTTGTCGTGGCACCGCTCGTTGTGGTCGGAACGCGGGAGGGAGAGGGCTTTGACCTGGCGCCCAAGCACATGGCCATGCCCATGGGGTGGGACAACTTCTTCGGCTTCGTGTGCACGCCCGACCACGGGACGTATCACAACGCAAAGCGATCGGGCAGCTTCACGGTCAGCTATCCCCGGCCCGATCAGGTAACGATGGCGAGTCTGACGGCATCGCCGCGCTCGGGCGGCCCCGACGGCGATCAGCCGGTGCTCGATCAGCTGCCCACCACGGAGGCGTCGACTATCGATGGCGTGTTCCTCGAGGACGCCTACTTGATGCTGGAGTGCGTGCTGGATCGCGTCATAGAGGATCTCGGCGAGAATAGCCTGATCATTGGCCGCGTTGCGGCTGCGCATGTGCACGAAGACGCGCTCCGCACCTCCGATCAGGATAACCAGCGCCTCCTACACGAGTCGCCGCTGCTGGCATATCTTCATCCAGGGCGGTATGCGACGATTGAGGACACAAAGGCGTTTCCGTTTCCGGCCCAGTTTAGGAAGTAGAAGAGGTACACGATTCGTATGATTGACGTTGATGCTCAAGATGTTGCGACCCAGGTGCGTAAGTGCCGCCCGTCTATGGTGCGGGTGCTCCAGGAGATGGTGCGGACGGAGTCGCCGTCCGACGTGCCCGAGGCGCAAGCGGAGATGTTTGACCTCGTAGAGCAGGTCCTGCGACCCACGAACTACGAAACGACCCGGCTGCCGGGACAGGAGACGGGAGGGCAGCTTTATGCGCGGCCGTCGAACCCCGAAAAGGGACGCCCAATCCAGCTTCTTCTTGGACACGTGGACACCGTATGGCCCGTTGGCACGCTGAACGAGATGCCTGTCAAAATAGAAGATGGATGCCTGTACGGCCCAGGTACCTACGATATGAAAGGCGGCATCGTGCAGATGATCTACGCGTTGCGCGCGCTGGAAGCCTTAGATCTGGACCCGCCCGTTACGCCCGTCATATTTCTCAACTCCGACGAGGAGGTGGGAAGCTTCGAGTCCCGCCCTCGCATTCGCCGACTGGCGCGCGTGGCCAATCGGACGTTCGTTCTGGAGCCTTCCCTCGGGCCGGGCGGCAAGCTCAAGACAGCTCGCAAGGGCGTGGGCCGCTTCACCATCACGATACAAGGCGAGTCGGCCCATGCCGGTTTGGATCCGGAAGGGGGAGCGAGTGCTATCGTCGAGCTTTCGCACGTCGTCCAGAAGATGAATGCGCTCAGCGACGTCAAAGAGGGCATCTCCGTAAATGTCGGTACGATTGAAGGCGGGCAGCGTCCCAATGTGGTGGCTCCGGAGAGCCGCGCCGTCGTCGATGTGCGCGTGCGCACCCGAGAGGATGCCCGTGCCATCGAAGAACGGATCCGCAACATCGAGCCCACCACGCCCGGTGTGGAGCTTGCAGTGGATGGAGACATCCGACGCCCTCCGATGGAACGCACGCCTCGCAACCGGGCGCTCTGGCGGATGGCGCAGGAGGCAGGTCGGAAGCTGAATATCGAGCTGGAAGAGGGAAGAGCGGGAGGAGGATCGGACGGCAATGAGGCCAGCCTATTTTCCGCCACGCTCGATGGACTCGGCCCCGTCGGGGATGGAGCGCACGCAGACCATGAGCACGTGGATCTGGATAAGATGATTGAGCGTACGGCGCTGCTCGCGGTTCTCCTCATGGCACCTCCGCTTTCGTCCGTTTCAGGAACAGCAGCTACGGATCGGAAGCGGCAGAAAGCATAAGCAGGCTCTACCAGAAGCCGACTCTAATGCGCTCTGCTTCCCTCGTGTACTCCTCCAACATGAGGCGCAGCACCTCTCCGGGAGCAGTGCCAGGATGCGCCATTACCATGTGGGGGGGCGAGCCGAGGATTGGTCAGAATTTGGAGAACCGTCCTGCCGGCTGAGCGGTCTAACGGCTGAAGCCTGTTTTTCTGAAAGTTTCGTCTTTGCGGCCTGCACAGGAAGGGTATGGCCCATAGCTTAGACTTGCTATCACCTGATCGCGCGTTGAGCGACCTATTCTTTTAGACCCCATGTCCGGTGCGGAAGCTCGTCTACCATTGTTGCAGCGCCTGGGCGCGTTCTGGACGATTCCGAACGCACTCAGCTTGGCCCGGCTTGTGCTCGTCGTGCCGATCACGTATCTCATCTGGATCGATGGTCCGCTGGACTGGCTGTTCGGGCTTATCGTTGCGGCCATCCTGACGGACTGGTTCGACGGGCGCGTGGCGCGCTGGTCGCACACCGTATCGGCATGGGGCAAGGTGCTGGACCCCATCGCCGACAAGTTTGCGGCTCTCATGACGGTGTCGGCGCTCGTCTTCCGCCAGGCCGAACCGACGCTGCCGCTCTGGTTGCTGCTGCTCATCGTAGGGCGCGACCTGGTCATTGTTGGGGGCGCCACGGTTGTGGTGAGAAAGACGGGGCGCATCATGGCGAGCGCCTGGCTCGGAAAAGCGGCGACCCTGGGGCTCGCCCTCACGGTGCTAGCCGCCGTCCTCAAGGCCGACGATCCCATCTTGCAGGCCTGCATCTGGATTGCAGCCGTGCTCCTGGTGCTGTCCGTTGTCTTCTACGGAGCCCAGGCTGTGCGCCTCATCCGCGCCGCGCGTCGCATCCCCCGATCCGATGAAGAGGAAGCGCCTGTCGAGGCGTCCGCGGCAGAGGGCGAGGCGTCGCCTGAAAAAGAGGAAAAGCCGCAGTCCGTAGAGGAGTAGAGGGAAACGGCGGGGTCGATGGGGGGTTTAGACACGCACAGATAGTACGTATGACTTCTTTCAGCAGAACCTATAAAATTGCATGGGCTTTCTGGATCGGTTTACAAGTCAAACTACGGAGGACGAGCAGGAAAAGCTCGACGAGGGGCTCGAAAAGACGCGCAATAGTTTCTTCGGGAAAATCAACCGAGCCCTCCGCGGAAAGGATACCGTCGATGCTGAGGTGCTCGACAAACTGGAAGAGGCGCTCGTCACGAGCGACGTAGGGGTCAACACGACGCTCGACATCATCGATCACGTGGAGGAGCGCGTGGCGCGCGACCAGTACGTGTCGCAGGAGGAGCTCAACACGCTCATTCGCGACGAGATCGCGAAGCTTATGCTGGACGACGAAGCGGAGCGTCCGGCCGACTTCGACGCGCCGCTCCCCAACAAGCCGCACGTCATCATGGTGGTGGGCGTAAACGGCGTCGGGAAGACGACGACCATTGGCAAGATGGCCCATCGGTACAGGCAGGCCGGGAAAAGCGTCGTGGTGGCGGCGGCCGATACCTATCGCGCAGCCGCCATCGAACAGCTCGACATCTGGGCCGATCGGGCCGGCGTGCCGGTCGTAAAGCAGGAGCGAGGCTCCGATCCCGCGGCCGTGGCCTACGACGCCGTCGAGTCCGCCGAAAGTCGCGACGCCGACGTGGTCATCATCGACACGGCCGGGCGCCTTCACACGAAAGGGGGGCTCATGGATGAGCTTGCCAAGATTAAGCGAGTCATCGGCAAGAAGCGGGAGGATGCGCCGCACGAGGTGCTCCTCGTGCTCGACGCCTCGACGGGCCAGAACGCCATTCGCCAGGCCGAGGAGTTCACGGAAAGCGTGGACGTCACGGGGCTGGCGCTCACCAAGCTCGACGGCACGGCCAAGGGCGGCGTCGTCATCGGCGTTTCGCACGAGTTCCAGGTGCCGGTCAAATACATCGGTGTGGGCGAGGAGATCGACGACATTCAGGTGTTCGATCGCAAGGGATTTGTCCAGGCGCTGTTCGGGAATTGAGAGCTGACCATTCGACATTAGGAATTTGTAATCATCAATTTCCCATTCCATGCGTCTCGTATTCATGGGCACGCCGGAGTTCGCGGTGCCCTCGCTCGAACAGCTCGTCGCTCACGATTATACGCCCGTAGCTGTGGCGACGGGACCCGACCGGCCGCGCGGTCGAGGCCAGGAGGTAACACCGACCCCCGTCAAAAAGGCCGCGCAGGAGGCAGGTATCGACCGCATCCTGCAGCCGGAGTCTGTCAAGGAAGAGGCATTTGCGGAGGCAATTGGGGCGCTGGAGCCGGACGTCATTGCTGTCGTCGCCTTCAAGATTCTTCCACCGGCCGTCTTCACGCAGGCTCGCGAGGGGGCGTTCAACCTGCATGGCTCGCTGCTCCCTGAATATCGCGGGGCGGCGCCCATCAACTGGGCCATCATCAACGGCGAGACGGAGACCGGCGTCACCACGTTTTTTCTGGAAGAGAAGGTCGATACCGGCGACATCATCCTGAAAAAGCAGATGTCCATTGGCCCGAACGAGACAGCGGGCGAGGTGCATGATCGCATGAAGCAGCTCGGCGCCGAAGCTGTCGTCGAGACGGTGCAGCAAATCGAACAGGGAACGGTTGATCCGCAGCCGCAGGCCGATAGCCAGGCGTCCCCAGCTCCGAAGATTCATCGGGAAGACTGCGACATTCCCTGGGAGAAGTCGGGCGAGGATGTGCATAACTTCATTCGCGGACTGTCGCCATACCCGGCCGCGTGGACGATGCACGGAGACACCCGCCTGAAGGTGTACCGCTCGCGACGTCCTGACACAGACAGCGTCGGCTCAGACACCACCGGCGCTCCTGGGACAGTGCTCCGCGCGGACGATCGCCTCGTGGTGGCGTGTGGAGAGGGAAATGTGGAACTCACCGTCCTGCAGCAGCCGGACCGCCAGCGTCTCGACGCTGCGGACTTCTTGAACGGCTACACGCTAGACGTTGGAGACCGCCTTGGAACGTAAGTGATAGGCGCTCGCGGGCTGAAGACATAAATCGATGCAGGTTCTGAGAAAAGCTCCGTTTCGCTACTAACCAGCATTGGCACGAGAGGCTGCACGCATGTCGGAATTGAATTTAGCAGACGTAGAAGAACGTGTTGAGCGTGAGAGCGCCTTTGTCGACGACCTGATCGATGAGATGAGCCGCGTGGTGGTGGGCCAGCGGGCGATGATCAAGCAGCTTCTCATCGGACTACTGTCGCGCGGGCACGTTCTGCTTGAGGGCGTGCCCGGACTCGCCAAGACGCTCACCGTTCGATCGCTGTCCAGCGCCATTGGCGTCTCGTTCCAGCGTATCCAATTCACGCCGGACCTGCTTCCGGCTGACCTGCTGGGCACGCTTGTCTACAATCAGAAGGAGGGCACCTTCACGGTCAATAAGGGCCCCATCTTCGCCAATCTAATTTTGGCTGACGAGATTAACCGCGCCCCGGCCAAAGTGCAAAGCGCGCTGCTCGAGAGCATGCAGGAGCGCCAGGTTACAATCGGGGACGATACCTTCCGGCTGGAGGAGCCTTTCCTCGTGCTCGCCACCCAGAACCCCATCGAGCAGGAAGGCACGTATCCGCTGCCCGAAGCGCAGGTCGATCGGTTCATGCTGAAAGTCAAGGTATCCTATCCCACCCGGTCGGAAGAGCTCGAGATTATGCGGCGGATGGCCCAGACAGACGAGGGCCCGTCGGTGCGCACCGTGGTCGCTCCCGAGCAGATCTTGGAGGCGCGGCAGGTGCTGGACGACATCTATGTTGACGGCCGGGTCGAGCAGTACATCGTCGACCTCGTATTTACTTCGCGCGAGCCCGCGAGCTATTCGCTCGGCGAGCTAGACCCACTGATCGAGTACGGCGCGTCGCCGCGCGCGAGCATCAACTTGAACCTGGCAGCGCGAGCGCATGCGTTTCTCCAGCACCGCGCATACGTGACGCCCGAAGACGTGCGCACCGTTGCGCCTGCGGTGATGCGACATCGCGTGGTTTCCACCTACGAAGCGGAGGCTGAGTCGATCACCTCGGACGATATCGTCCAACGCATTCTCGACGCCACGGAAGTTCCCTGATCGACCTGTTTTCAGGGGGTCGGGCACCGACTCGTCATCTCATAAAGGCTCGAAGATTGGGGGGGTAGGCGTCCGGTTCGTATCTGGCGTGCGAGCCATCCGATCCCAGACGTACCTGGAAGCGGTTGTCGACGCCTAGGACTCCGACAGAAAATATCCGACAAGGAATATACGCGCATCCACATGATGGAAGAGACATATGGTGGAAGAGACGCGCGAGATTCGAGGAGCGGGTTTGCCCGTGGTGGAACTACCCATCCGTTCGAAAAAATATCACGGTTATTTGCGAGGTGATCGGCCAAGACTCAACTGCTCCGCCAGCACGGGTACGACCCGGCTAAAGGGCGTGCCGGGCGTCTGCGGGAGCGCATCGGGGGGAGGATCCACCGGTATCGTCTCGAGGCGTCGAGTACTTCGGAGAAATTACGGGTGAGCTGGAGTTTGGAGGGGTTGTTGCAGAATCAAGAACACACGTGTACGGCCGATAAATACAGTGAAGTTAGAACGATCGGGTCCAAAAACATTCCTTTGTTCTCTGATTAAATGGGAATTCTTCCCACGGGGGTTTGATTCCAAAATTGTTGGACGCTATGTTAGGTCGATCGAAGAAAACCGTCCGGGCTTTCGAAGTGTATCGATCTGCAGCATCGTTTACTCCGTAACGCGGACCCACCCTTGACTGACTTCGAGCCGTCGGCGCGAGACACCAGATGAGCGCATAACAGCCTATGGATGAAGGCAACTACTACTACGATCCAGAAGCTTGCACCTTCGTCAAGGTGGAGACTACCTGGAAAGACTGGCTTCGCAGAGGAGCCATCGGAGGGGGCGTTGCCCTTGTGCTCGCGCTACTTATGTTCTGGATCATGGACATGTACATGATCAGCTCGCCGAACGAGCAGGCGCTCGAGGCCGAGAATGAAGCGCTCAAGGAGCAGCTCGATCGTGCCAGCGAGCAGATCGACGTCTTTGCGGAAGAGCTGGACCAGCTTGCTGAGACGGATCGCGAGCTGTATCGGACGCTCTTTCAGGCCGAACCGATCTCCGAAGACGTTCGCCAGGTAGGCATTGGAGGAACCGATCCGTACGCCGAGTTCGATCAGTACGACGGCGACGTCTCCACGCTGCTTCGCGAAACCGCTCAGACGCTCGATGAGCTGGAGCGAAAGATGCAGCTTCAGAGTTCGAGTTTCCATGAGCTGGCCGAGCACGCGGAAGCGCATCAGCAGGAAATGGAAGAGCTGCCCGCCCTCATGCCGACGGAAGGGCCTATCATATCCGGATATGGGATGCGCTACCATCCTATCTTGGAAGTGCGTAAGATGCACCACGGCGTCGACATTTTGGTTGAGGTCGGAACGCCGGTTGTCGCACCTGGAGATGGTATCATAAGTGAAACCAACCGGACGGCGGCCTATGGACGGTACATCGATATCGACCATCCTGAGGCCGGGTACACGACGCGCTACGCCCACCTGTCCGACGTGTCCGAGGATCTCTACCAGGGCGCCCCCGTCGAGCGCGGAGATACCATCGGATACAGCGGAAACACCGGACGCACTACTGGGCCGCATCTTCACTACGAGGTCCGCGACATTGAGACTGGTGATTCATACGATCCCGCGCACTTTTTCTCGCCGGATCTCGATCCTACGGAGTATGGACGCCTCGTTGCGCGAACGGAGCAACTGAGCGATTCTTCCGGATAAGTGGCGCGGCAACAACGATATCTGCGAAAAGGGTTCCTGATCGACCAGGAACCCTTTCTCTGTTTATGCGAACACTACTCCCGTGACTCTTCCGGTCATTCGATGTTCGCTGTACTGGATCCGTGATGCCGTGTCCGATCGTCCTGCCCCACCAGAAGTATCGCGCGACGGCCGGTCCTTCCCCTGCATGTGGCATCACTGCGTCGCGTGGTGCGGGCTCCTCGTTGGACTTGTACTAATGGGGTGGGGAGCTGCGCCTGCTGTCGCGCAGGACGTTCCGATGATGGAGCCGGACGGCGAGTCCAGCGATCGACCCGAGGGCGGGCCGGTTGTCCACAGCGTTGAGTTTACGGGAGATACGCACTTTTCGAGCAGCGAATTGAGGCGCCACATTGAGACGGAGCGAAACAGGCGCTTCCTGCGCGTTCCTGGGCTGACGTGGTGGCGGTGGGTCTACGACATCGGCGATTCCGGGCTTCTGGGCGACCGAGTAGGCGATGTGCTGAAGTCGAGCGGCGAGCCGCCCGCCCGGTTGGACACCGCTCAGGTGGAGCGCGACGCTGATCGGTTGCAGCTATATTACCAGTATCAGGGGTTTCGAGCTGCACGGGTTGAGTCGCGCATCGAACCGATAGGAACAGGAGAGCGTGTGCGGGTCGAGTTTGAGATCGATGCAGGCGCTCCTACGTACATTCGCACCGTCACGTATGAGGGGCTGGACCAACTCGGGGATGAGCAGAAGCAGAGGGTTGGCCGTGAGTCGGAGCTGACGCCGAGAGAATTTAATCCCGATCGTCCGTTGCAGTACACGGTTGAAGACGAGCGTTACCGGCGCTCCAAACTGATTGATGAGCGGCAGCGTCTGCTCTCCCTGCTCCGCGATGACGGCTACGCTCGCATCAGCCGCGACTCGATTCGGGCTGTGATTCGCGGGGGCGCCCTGGATTCCGTCGACGTGGAGTTTCAGGTGCGAACAGGCGCGCGCTATCGCTTCGGAGACGTACACTTCAACATCGTCGGTCCTGAAAGCGACGCGCAACCCCGTACGGATACGCTCGACGTGCCGGTTGAAACCTATCGCGGGTATACGCCGACAGTCACGGCTCGCATTGAGCAGGAGCGCCGCCTCAGCACGAGTCTGCTGCGACGCGCGCTCCAGTTCACGCCGGGAGAGGTCTACAGTCGATCCGATCTTCTCGACACAAAGCGCCGCTTGGAAAGCACAGGCGTCTTCGCCTTCACGAACATCGCGCCGCAGGTCGATCTTATTCGCGTACCCGATGGAGAGGCGCTGCCGGCCGATACGACGGCCCCTGAGCTTGCCGAGACGAGCGAGCTTGAAGTGGAAGGCGAAACTGAGACAGGATCGCCGCCCGAGGCCGCGTCCTCTGATGCGCCGAGCGCTGAACCAATGCTACCTCATAACTTCGAGGCACGCACGCAGCCCCGCCACCGCGTCCGCGCTGAGACCTTCCTTATTCAGCGGCGCGAAGTGTTTCCGGGAGCGGAAGATGAGCTGGGCATAGGCGCCGGCGTGACCTACGAAAATGCCAACCTGCTTGGAGGAGGCGAGTCGTTTCAGATTCGCACCACCGGATCGATTGCATCCAGCTTCGATCCCACATTTGTGACCTCGGCGCAGGCTGAGGTTGGAGTCTCCCTCACCAACCCCTATCTCATCTGGCCGTTTGGAGGATTGGATGGCGTCTTCGACCTCGTGGGAGTGCGCACGCGCTTCTCGCTCGGCTTTCTAACGGCCAGCCGGTCGGAGCTCGGTCTCAATATTCGAGGACGGGGTAACGCGAATCTGCGACTGGAAATGGACCACACGCCAACGCTCACATCGCTTGTTGATGTGTTCGATGTGAGCCTCAGTAATCCGGACACCCTGAGCGGCTTCAACGAAAACTTCCTGGATCGCGTCATCGGCGATGAGGACGATCCCATCATCACCGATCCCGTCCAGCGCGGACAGGTGCTGGAAGACTACACCCAGCCGCAGATCAACAGCGCTTTTCGCTACACGCTTCGGTCGGAAGATGTGAACCCGCTGCGGCGCGAGCGGGGCCATAGCTACGAGGTGGCTGCCGAGGTAGGGAACACCATGCCGCTCCTGCTCGACCGATTCGTCTTCTCACCGGATACGCTTCGCAGCTCGCTTGGCGGGGTAGGCGGCAACGATCTGATTTATCGCCCGTACGTACGAGCAGTCACGGATCTGCGACGCTACCGGCAGAACGACGCCGGGTCCGTACTTGCCATGAAGTTTATCGGGGGACTCGCTCATCCCATCGGACGGCCTGATATCGTACCGTTTGACCGCCGATTTTTCAGTGGAGGGGCCAGCAGTGTGCGCGGTTGGAGCATTCGCGAGCTGGGGCCCGGCCGCGCCTCGCTCGAAGGAGCTCCCACCCGCGGTCCGGAGGCCACCAACATCTTGGGAGGCGACATCAAGCTGGAAGCTAGCATCGAGTGGCGCAGCCGCATCTTCCGAAACGTGCTCTCCGCCGATTGGCTCGGAGCCACCTTTGTTGATGCCGGCAACGTATGGTTCGGACCCCGAAACCCGGGAGATCCCGACGGGCGGTTCCGCCTGGAGCGATTTTTATCGGATATCGGAGTAGGAACAGGAGTTGGTGTCCGCGCCGACTGGGAGTATCTGATTTTGCGATTTGACATGGCATTCCGTGCGCACGACCCCTTGCCACAAAATGAAGGGTTCTTCCCCGATGGGCTGAGTCAGCCGCAATTTCACTTTGGCATCGGACACGCATTTTAGCTGCTCGAACCGCAATCTCGCTTGGTCCGGTCAAGCGACCGGCAGGACGCGAGTCGTTCCACGATATTGTTCACAGCATCTATCCGACACATGGCTACGCTACGCGCTCTAGCTCGGGCCCTTTGGCGTCTCTATCAGCGGATTTTCGCGCGCCAGGCGGATGCCCATACCCGAGAGGTGGTCGAGGTGCTCTCGCAGGTCCCGGCCTTCTCGACGTGCGCCCAGAGTACGCTCTACGAGGTGGCCGCCGTAATTCATCAACGCGACTACCGGCGCGAAGAGCATATGTATTACGAAGGCGATCCCGGGCTCGGCTTGTATATCGTTCAGCAGGGGCGCGTGCGTCTGTACGTGGAAGAGGCCAACGGAGAGCGGCAAAACGTCCGGGAGATCGGGCCGAATGAGATGTTCGGCATGCTTTCGCTGCTCGGCGAATTTTCCCGGCTCGAGACCGCCCAGGCCGTTACGGAAACGCGCGTTCTGGGCTTCTTTCGGCCAGACCTCAAGAAGCTCATGAAACGCAATCCGAAGGCCGGTGCCGACGTCACCATGGCGATTGCGCGCTCGGTGGTCCAACAGCATGTTGATCTGATCGAGCTCGTCGCCGAACGTACCGGACGGGCCTCCGCGCTCGAAGACCTTGCGCACGCTGCTGCCCAGTCGGCGTACCACGAGCCCATGCCCCAGTGAGCACCGCCTCAGACACTCAGCTCAGAAACTCAGTGCGGACGTTTGCCATCGAAGTATAGACACCGCGCGAATTCTGCTCCGCTCACTGCACGTTCCGGATCTGCACGGCCCACGGTCCCGTTGCTAATCCGCTTGTCTTCTCTGCTGTTTGGATCGCTCCATCAAGCTGAATGCAGCACCCGCTTGCACGACTTAATCACTTCTTCTGGAAGTACCGGTACCTCTTTATTCCGGGGCTGCTCTTCACGATGATCTCGGCGGGCTTCCAGATCACGGTGCCGATGGTCGTCCGGCAGGCGATCGACAGCGTGCCGCGCTTTGTGCGACTGCATGGCACGTTCGAAGGTACCCTCGCGCAGGGCTATCTCTACTCCTATTTCTTCGTCAGCCTGGCCATCTTTGCCGGCATCATCATTGCGCTGACGCTCATCAGTGGGGCGTTTAAGTTTTTGATGCGGCAGACAGTGGTCGTTGCCTCGCGCCACATCGAGTACGACCTCCGCAATGCGCTTTACGAGCACCTGCAGAAGCTCTCCCCCAGCTTCTATCAGGAGTACTCGACAGGCGACGTCATTACACGCTCCACCGACGACATCGAGAAGGTGCGGCGCTACATTGGGCCGGCCATCATGTATATCACCCGATCGGCGGTGATGGTGATAATTGCCGTGTCGGTGATGTTTGTGATCTCGCCGACGCTCACGCTCTACGCGCTCATCCCGATGCCGCTTCTCGCCATCTCGGTGTTTTTCCTGGCACGCATGGTGCATTACCGCAGCGAGCTGCTGCAGGAGCAGTACTCAAGCCTCACGAGCCGCGTGCAGGAGGCGCTGGCGGGCATTCGGGTCTTGAAAGCATATACGCGCGAAGAATCCGAGCAGCGCGCTTTCGAGCAGGAGAGCGACGAGTACAAGGACCGAAATCTCAGTCTGGCGCTCGTAGAGGCCGCCTGGCGTCCCGTGTTCGTCCTGCTCGTCGGGATGTCGACCGTGATCGTCGTATGGGTGGGCGGGCAGCTCGTTGACGAGGGCGTGGTGACGATCGGCAATATCGCTGAATATATCATCTACGTCGCGCTCATGACGTGGCCGGTGGCGTCCATGGGCTTTGTGATTACGATGGTGCAGCGCGCCTCGGCCTCGGTCATTCGGCTGAATAAGATCTTCGACACGGAGCCCGACATCACCGACGATCATCGCACGGACTCCTCGATCGATGCAATCGATGGCGGCATTGCCTTTCGCAACGTGTCGTTTCAGTATGACAGCGACACGGAGCGCGTCCTGCAAGACATCTCCTTTGAGATCGAACCGGGTGACACCCTCGGCATCGTGGGACGCACCGGCTCGGGCAAGAGCACGCTCGTGCGCATGATTCCCCGGCTCATCGAGCCTACCAAAGGACGCGTCGAAATCGATGGGCGGGACATCCGCAAGGTGCCGCTGGAAGTCCTCCGCGAAAACATTGGCTACGTGCCGCAGGAGGTGTTTCTGTTCAGCGATACAGTGGGCAACAATATCGCCTTCGGCGCGCTCGATGCCAGCGAGGAAGACATCCAAGAAGCGGCCCGCGAGGCCGAGCTGCTCGATAATGTGAACGACTTCCCTGATGGCTTCGAAACGTACGTCGGCGAACGTGGCATTACGCTTTCCGGCGGGCAGAAGCAGCGAACCTCGATCGCGCGGGCCCTCATTCGCGAGCCGAGAATTCTCATTCTAGACGACTCCCTCTCGGCCGTCGATACGAAGACGGAGCGCGACATTCTGCGTCACCTGGACAAGCGAAAAGGCAAGCAAACCCTCGTCATCGTGAGCCACCGCATCTCGGCCGTGCAAGACGCCGACCTGATCGTGGTCTTAGATCGCGGCCGCATCGTGGAGCGTGGCACGCATGACGAACTGCTCGACAATGGCGAGCTTTACGCTGACCTGTACCGCAAGCAGCTCCTTGAGGAAGAGATCAAGGATATGTAGGGGGCGGTGGGGAGTGGTTAGTGACGAGTGATCAGGGGTCAGGTATCGGCCTCTGAAGGATCAGGGAATGTTTGTTTGTAGGATTGTTGCCTGGAGATGGGGACGTGTCGCGAGGCGCCACGCAGGGGGGCATACAGTGAAACTACGAATCCTATGACGACGACGGTCATTCCGCTTGGTACGGCATCGGCCATTCCGGCGGCGGGGCGCCACCTATCGGCGCTTGCGCTGGAGCGGAAGGGGCGCGTGTGGCTCTTCGATTGTGGCGAGGGCACGCAGTACCGGCTCAAGGAGGCAGGCCTGAAGCGCTCGCGCATAGACGGCATCTTTATCACGCACTTTCACGGCGACCACTGGTACGGATTGCTAGGCCTCCTGTCTACGCTCGAACTGCTGGAGCGAGCCGAGCCGGTGACGCTGGTAGGGCCGACGGGGACGCGCGACCTCCTCCGCGCGGTACCAAGCGCGGATCCAGCCGATCGCTCCTTCCCACTCGAGATCGTCGAGGTGGACAAAGGATTTACACATGGTGTCGTGTTGGAGACGGATGAGCTCGTCGTCGAGGCGCGACCGCTAGAACACGGCGAGTTCGCGATGGGTTTTCGGTTTGAGGAGAAGCCGCGCCCCGGGCGATTGGACGCGGAGGCGGCCCGCGCGCTTGGAGTTCCGGAAGGACCGGCGCTGGGTCGGCTGAAGAGCGGTGAGCCGGTGACGCTGCAGGACGGCACGACCGTCCACCCCGAGCAGGTCGTGGGTCCGGAGCGTCCCGGCATAGCCGTGGCGTACGTGACCGACACGCGCCCCTGCGAGGGTGGGCGCCACCTGGCTGCCGAGGCGGATTTGCTGGTGCACGATGCGACTTTCGGCTCCGAGCTGTCCGACCGCGCCGTGGATACCGGGCACTCGACGGCGCGGGAAGCCGCCACGGTGGCGCGCGACGCCGGCGCCAAGCGATTGCTCCTTACGCACTTCAGTGCCCGGTATTCGGATCCCGCACCTCTCGTAGAGGAGGCGCGAGCCGTCTTCCCGAACACAGAAGCCGCCCGGGAATTGAATCGCTACGCTCTCGACCCGCGTGAAAAGGAGGAAGCTGCCTCTACTGAATAGCGCCCTCCGCTTCGCCCCACTGCATATTGCGCACTACTTGCCACCCACATCTAGTTCCCCTTGAGTACGAATAACGTTCCCCAAGAAGAGGAAGACCGGGATCCCCCTGGACTTGACGGGCGTCTTCTGCGCCGCATCGCGTCGTATCTGCGCCCCTACGCGTGGCTCGTAGTGATCGCACTCATCATCACGATCGGTGCGGCGCTGCTCGGGCCGCTGCGCCCCTGGCTTATCCAGATCGCCATTGACGACTATATCGTTACCGGCGACCTGGAAGGGCTCCGGCTCATCGTTCTGTTCTTGGTTCTGGCGCTTGTCGGTGAGGGCGTGTTCGCGTTCGGCAAAAACTACATGACGCAGTGGATCGGGCAGCACGCTATCTACGATCTGCGGACCGAGCTCTTCGACCACATCCACGACCAGCCCCTTAAGTTCTTCGATGAAACGCCGGTCGGCCGTCTCATTACGCGGGCGACGAGCGACGTGGAGACGCTCAACGATGTGCTTTCCTCGGGGCTTGTCACCATCACGGGTGACCTCTTCCGGCTCCTCTTCATTGCTGGCTTCATGTTCATGCTGAGCCCTATGCTGGCGGTGGTCACGCTGGCCGTCGTGCCGCTCATGGTGTGGGTAACCATCTGGTTTCGCAACAACGTGCGCGATCAGTATCGGGAGACGCGCAAGCAGATGGCTCGCATCAACTCCTTTATGCAGGAGCACGTGACGGGTATGCACATCGTGCAGCTCTTCAACCGGCAGCAGGAGGAGATGCGCCGCTTCCAAGATATCAACAACGACCACCGGGCGGCTCACATCCAGACGATTTTCTTCTTTGCTATCTTCTGGCCAGCCGTGCAGATCATCTCCGACATCGCGCTGGGCGCCATCATCTGGTTCGGTGGGCTCGGCGCGATGACGGACATCCTCACGCTCGGTATCGTTATCGCGTTCATTCAGTACGCCCGGCAGTTCTTCCGGCCCATTCGCGAGCTTTCGAATCAGTACGATACGCTGCAGAAAGCGATGGCCGGCGCCGAGCGCGTCTTCGGGCTCATGGATACGGACTATACGCTGGACGAGCCGGATGAGCCGGTGGAGATTGACGAGGTAAAAGGCGAGATCGAGTTCCGCAACGTCTGGTTTGCCTACGACGAAGTCGAGGATATCGACGACCCGGACGATCCCAACTGGGTGCTGAAGGATATCTCCTTCACGGCTCAACCTGGCGAAACGGTGGCGCTTGTCGGTGCTACGGGGGCCGGCAAAACTACGGTCATGAATACGCTGCTGCGCTTCTATGACATCGAGCACGGGCAAATTTTGATTGATGGCGTCGACGTCAAGAATCTGCGTCTGCGCGACCTGCGCCGCCACATCGGCATGATTCTGCAGGACGTCTTCCTGTTTTCGGGATCGGTAGAGAAGAACCTCACGCTCGACGATGAGACGATCACTGAGGAAGATATGAAGCGAGCCACGGAGATGGTGCAGGCCGACCAGTTCATCGAGCGGCATCCCGAGGGCTACCAGCAGGACGTACGTGAGCGCGGGTCATCGCTCTCCAAAGGGCAGCGGCAGCTCATCTCGTTCATCCGAGCGCTCGTCTACGATCCAGAGGTGCTGGTGCTCGATGAGGCGACCTCGAGCGTCGACACGGAAACTGAGGAGCTCATCCAGGATGCCCTAGAGACCGTCATGGAGGGGCGCACCACACTCGCCATCGCGCATCGCCTGTCTACCGTCCAGGATGCCGATAAGATTCTCGTGCTCCACAAGGGGGAAATCCGAGAGCGCGGAACGCACGAGGAGCTCCTGGCCATGGACGGGCTCTATCGCAGGCTACACGAGCTACAGTACCGCGAGCAGGAGCGTATCGCTGCGGCCTGAGGGGGCTGATTCCAGTTTGAGGATCCGCCCTCTGCGCCTGCAGAAAAGAAAGCCATTTCCTGCCGTTACTTATAATACCGAATCCAGATTGGACCTACGCGGGGATCTGTCACCTGGAGTCCCATCTACAGCTCGGTTGAGCGTCTTGCTCAAGATCCCCGAAAGAGTCTTCAATACATAGCCCAAGTTGTGACCTACACGGCAATCTGTCATCCCCAACTCGGTTCAGGGATCTCTGCGGGTCCGTTTTGGGTTGCTCGGAGAGATTCCGGATCAAGTCCGAAATGACATACGACGTGGGTCACATAAGATGATCTTCATGTAACGCTGGGGCTCGTGATTGCACAAATGGAACCAGACTCACAGCACAACTTTTCCTACTATCACGTTATCTTCTTGCTCTTCGATATGGACGAGAAAAATCACCAACACGCTCGATCCTCACGATCTGAGGATACCGCTGGCGGCAGTAAGGAGAGGGGGGCGGGACTTTTCTCGAACGCCACAGCAAAGCGCTCGAAGGTGGCGTACTGGGCGTACTGACTATCACGGCGAACTTCGTCGGCGTCTTGCTGCCCGGCAATCATGCATCGATGAAGCGCGCGTTCGGCGCACTGCTCGTATCGAACCGACGAGAGTCCGCCAGCGCGCGGTGCCCGTAACGCCTCTTCCGACTCTGACACTAAGCTTCACGTCGCGGCAATCTCGCATCGGACGTAGTTGTTGCCATCCAAACCGCTGAGCCTCGCACAGCCATTCTGTTTTTCAGCCATCGCCCTGCGCAGGAGTGGCGTAACAAGCGATACGTGCGGAAGGACTATGCGAAGAGCCGCCAGGTAGCCGACGTATTGTATCGGCATGCCGAGCAGGCTGCCGAGAGCAGTGGATTGCCCGTGCTTACAATGACCGGCGATCGGCAGCGCGGCAATAGTTTTGGAGAGCGGCTGGCCAACGCCTTCGCCGACGCGTTCGCGCAAGGCTACACGCACGTGATCGCCGTAGGCGGCGATTGCCCGCAGCTGCACGAAGTCGACTGGGACGATGTGACGCGCCGTCTGGAGCAGGGAGAGCCCGTGCTTGGTCCTACGCCCAACCGCGATGGCGCCTATCTGATTGGTCTTAGTCGGCGGGGATTCGACCGGCAGGCCTTTGCGGCGCTCCCCTGGCAGTCGCCGGCCCTGTTTGACGCGCTGGAAACCCACCTTGACGCATCGTGCGCAGAGGCGCCGGCCCTGCTCGCGCCGCGCGACGATGTGAACAACCATCGTGAGCTTGCGGCGCTGGTGCGCAAGTGGGCCTCGCCGCTGTATCTGCTCGTGCAGCTCCGTTCCATCTTCGGAAGCGCCATCTGCGCGACCTACATGGAGGAGCTCGTCTTTAGCACGCCTGTCTTTCGCCGTCGCCTCCGTGGACCGCCTCTGCGTGTGTAGCTGTCCGACGAGAGTTCAGTTTGGAAAGCTCTCGGCAAGACCGGTACCGGCTGTCGGCCGGTTCTGTGCACACGCTCATGCCTATCTACGAGATAGTCCATCCACGAGGTATATCTATGTCCACGCGACATTTCTGGCTTTTCGCACTCCTTTTCCTGCTTCCGATAAACACTGCTCTGGCCCAAGAGGCATCCCTCACCGTGCAGGTTGTCGACAACCTGACCCACGATCGCATTGCCGATTATGAGGTCACGCTCACAAACGAAGCGATTGGCTTCAGCGAAACACGAACCACCGACGACGACGGGCGAGTAACCTTCCGCGGACTGACGACGTCTGGCGAGTACGTCGCAGAGGCGCCAGATACGGACGCCTTCTTTGGGTCACAGAGCCAGCCCATCCGGCTCACGTCGGGGCAGCGCTCAAGCGTTATCCTCGCCCTGTTCTCCGCAGAGACCGTAGAGATGGAGGAGGTGGAAGTCCGTGACCGCTCGACTCAGATCAACACGGTTGACAGTGAGGTGGCGTCGGCGCTGAGCGCTCGCGAACTCGAAGAGATTCCGGTGGAAGGCCGCGACATCACCCGCGCGCTGTACCGCCTGCCTAACATTACGCAGGCCACGGGATTCTTTAACGAGGCCAATCCTATCTCCATCAACGGAGCCAACTCGCTCTTTATCAACTTCCAACTCGACGGCTTCGACAACAACGAGAACTTTCTTGGGCAGCAGGCCTTCCGCACGCCTGTAGGGGTGACCCAAAACATCAATACGTTGACGAATAACTTCGGCGCCGAACACGGCGAGACGGCCAACGGAATTGTAAACATCACGACGCGGTCGGGCAGCAATGAATTTGAGGGGGATGCCTTTTTTGTGACGCGTCCCGGCCCGCCGCTCGATAGCTCATCCCCATTTGCACAGCGCGACCTCTCTGGCAACCAGGTCAAGGACGGATTTACGCGGTACCAGGGAGGGTTCTCATTGGGCGGCCCAATCGTAGAGGATCGGACCAGCTTCTTTCTCAGCGCAGAGCACACGACGGACACCAAGGACAACCTCCTCACTGCGCCTGAATTGGGGGTGACGACCACGGTGCCGGGTACGAATCGGTTTACGCTGCTTTCCGGCCGCATCGACCACTGGTGGTCCGACAATTTCCGCTCGTTTATCCGGGCCAACGTAGGATTGGAAGAAATCGAGCGCCAGGGAGGAGGCTTGGAAGGGGGCGTCACGTTCCCCTCAGCGGGAAACGTGCAGGATCGGAATAGCGTCCGCGTGGCGCAGCGTCACATCTACGAGGGCGACACCTTTCTTTCCGAGACGGGCTACCAGTTTTCCCGCTTTCGGTGGCACTTTACCAACCCGAATAATCCAGATCTACCCGACGTGACCGCCCTCGGCCCAGATGGGCAGCCGCTTGCCATCGTGGGCCATCCGGGGTCTCAGTTCGACAGCATTGAAAACACTCATCAGTTCCAGCAGAGCTTCACCTTCTCTATCGGCGACCACACGATCAAGACAGGCGGTCAATTTAAGTCATCAGGCTTTAGCCTGACCGGCGGTGGCAACCCTAATGGGAGCTGGATTGTGCGATTGAACCAGCAGCAGGTCGATGACCTACGCGCGCAGGGGGTAGACGCGTCACTGAGGCCTGAAGATATTCCCGATGACGCCGACGTCGAGCTATTCTCTCAGGAGCTTCGCCCCAGCGCATTTGAGGATCGACAGAACATCGTGAGCCTCTATGTGGAAGATCAGTTCAACCCCACGGACCGCCTGAGCGTGAATGCCGGGATCCGGTGGAAGTACGATGACCTGACGCGCGCCGGGAGCACGAGCGGCGACTTCACCAACTTCGGCCCCCGCTTGAGCGCCAACTATCGCTTGAACTCAACCTCCTCGATTCGTGCCGGCTATGGAATGCACCACGATAAGATTCTCTATGCCGTGCACAGCGATGCGCTGCAGTTTAGCTCCGACTCGGAAGACTTCAAGACCCAGCTTCAGGCGCTCATAGACCAGGGCATTCTACCGGATGATACCGACCTGGACCGCGTAACCAATGAGGGAAACCTGTCGGCCTCTATTTCCGACGTCGATTTCCGGGATGCGCCTGAGCGGGCGCAGCTGCAAGATCAGCGAGAGGAGGTCTTCAGTAACGAGTTGCGCATTCTCAATCCCAATGGCCTGCAGAACCCGGTGTCGCACCAATTTATGCTGGGGTACCAGTGGCAGGTTGCCTCCGAGAGCCGCCTGAAGATCGATCTGCTTCATAACCGCACGTACAACCTCTACCGTCTGCGAGACCTGAACGCGCCTTCGCCGTTCACGATCACGCCAGAGGAGGTGGCAGCGGCAGAGGCCGATCCGGACCGAGACCCCTCGGACCTGCCGCGGACGCAGGAGGAGGCTGATGCGACGCGCCCGGTGCCGGTCGGCGAAGACGAAGAGGGTGGATTTGCCCTCATTGATGGCGAGAAACATCGGGGTGCAGCGCGCAGCGTTATCATGACAGAGACGGAAGGCCGTTCCAACTACTGGGCCGCCAACGTCACCTACGATCAGGAGCGGGGAGACCGCAACTATGAGATGCGCCTCATCTACACGCTCTCTCTGCTGCGCAATAACACCGAGGACATCAACTTCCGGGCGCGCGACGCCAATAACTTCGACGACGAATGGGCCCCAGCGCTCAACGATCGTCGCCACGTCATCAATGGGACCTTCACTTACTACCCGATCGAAGGCCTCTCGGCCACGCTCACGGGACTCATCCAGAGCGGGCAGCCCATCAATCGCGTTCCGGATGCTACCGTCTTTGGGACCGATGACCTGAACGGGGACGGGCGGTCCTTCTCAACCCAGTTCGTAGGTAACAGCGATCGCTCGCCGGGCGAAAGCCGCAACAGCGACCGTCTTCCCTGGTCGGTGACGTTCGACCTGAGCGTGCGCTATGGGTTCTCTGTCGGCACGGGTCGGATCGTGGCCTCGGCGGATGTATTCAACCTTTTCAATGCCGAAAATCTGGGCGGCTTCAGCGCCAATCTGACGCAGTCGAATCAGATCCAGACCGGACCGGCTAACAGTAGTCTGGAAATCCGGAATGTGGCTCCGCCTCGGCAGTTTCAATTTGGGCTGGAGTACCTGTTTTAGGTGATGAGCCGCGTCCCGCCCCGCGTCGACGTTCCATCTGTAGTTTGGCTGTACCATGCGCCTTCCACCCGGACGCTCTGTTCTTCTTCTGCTCTCCGTCATGATTCTGTGCGTCGCCTGCACAGACGGGGACACGACTGATGATGCTGTGCTGGACCAGTCGTGGGAGGAAATTGAGGACGAGGCCGCGGGGTCGTCCATCACGATGATGATGTGGATGGGCGACCCCGCGATCAACGACTACATGAGCGATTACGTGGTGCCGACCCTGCAGGAGCGCCATGATATTGAGCTTGAGGTTGTAAGCGGCCAGGGCAACCAGATTGTGTCCACGCTGCTGTCGGAGCTCGAAAGTGGCCGTACGTCGAGCCAGCTCGATCTGATGTGGATCAACGGAGAGACGTTCTTCCAGCTACGAGAGATTGACGCGCTCTTCGGCCCGTTCACCGACGCGCTCCCGCACTCGGCGTATGTGGATTACGACGATCCATTCATCGGAACGGATTTCCAGCAGCCGATTGAGGGCATGGAGGCGCCGTGGGGCAATGTGCAGTTTACGCTCATCTATGACGAAGCGCGGCTGCAGGATCCGCCGCAATCGCCGGAGGCACTGGCCGACTGGGTGCGAGACAATCCGGGGCAGTTTACCATTCCGGATGATTTTACGGGGATGACCTTCTTGAAGTCGTTGATGATGGCAATGGCCGGTCCGGAGACGCTCTACGGGTCGTTCGATGAAGAGACCTACGAGAAGTGGAGCCGCGAGCTGTGGGACTACCTGAACGAGCTTAAGCCGTATTTCTGGCGTTCCGGCCAGACTTTCCCGGGTAGCCTCTCGGAGCTGCACCAGTTGTTTGCCAATGGGGAGGTGGACTTCACGATGAGTAACAACGATAGCGAGGTCGACAACAAGATTGCTGAAGGCCTCTTCCCGGAAACGAGCCGCGCCTACGTGCCTGAGAGCGGCACCATTCAGAACTCGCACTACCTCGGCATTCCGAAGCACTCCTCGTCGAAGGAGGCTGCCCTGGTTGCCATCAACTTCATGATGTCACCCGAGGCGCAGCTTGAGAAGATGCGCCCGGACGTGTGGGGCGATGGCACGATCCTGGACATCGAGCGCCTGCCGGACGAGTGGCAGGCGCGATTTGAAGAAATCCCCGGACGCGAACGGGCGCCGGAGCGTGAGGATATCGAGGACCGCGCGCTCCAGGAGCTGGCCCCGGAGTACATGATTCGCCTGGCCGATGACTTCCGGAGTGAGGTGATGGAATGAGTCGAGCGTCTAAACAGGCCACGGGGCGCCAGGGCATCCGATGGACGCGGTGGATTGGTCTTGGAGTCGTACTGGCCGCCTGCGTGGTACCACTGGCGCTGGCACTCGGCTATGCTGCGCTCTACAGCCTCGGGCTGGTGGGATTGCTGAGCGATGGCTTTACGCTCGACAACTGGGCCGAACTGCTGACGGGAGAGTTTGGGCGGTCGATCGTGTTCTCCGCATACGTGGCGCTGGCCTCTATCGCGAGTGCATTAGGCGTGGCGCTTGCGCTGCTGTTTGCGGCCCGGCGGACGCTGGAACAGCCGACCGCCTACCGGCTGCTGTTTCTTCCGCTGACGCTGCCGCCTATCGTCGCGGGGTTCATCACACACCAGCTGTTGTCGGGTAGCGGTCTCCTGTCCCGCATAGCCTGGCATCTGGGACTGGTGGATCGTCCCGGGGCGTTTCCAGCCCTGGTGCAGGACCCTTACGGCATCGGTATCATCCTGACCCACACCCTGCTGGTGTTTCCGTTCCTGCTGCTGGTGCTTCTGAACCTGTGGCGCAACGAAAACCTGGGTGAGCTTTCGCGAGTGGCGGCCTCGCTGGGCGCCAAACGCCACCAGGTCATCCTGCAGGTACAACTGCCTCTGCTACTGCGTGGCATCTTTCCTCTGGCTGCTCTCTACTTCGTCTTCTTTCTAGGGGCATATGACATCCCATTGGTACTGGGTGCGTCGTCGCCTCGTATGATGAGCGTGCTCATTCTGGAGAAGCTGCAGCGTTACAATCTGGCCGACATCCCCGTGGCCTATGCCATGGCCACGTGGTACGCGCTGTTCTGCCTCATCACCATCGCCGCACTGTATAGCCGATTTCGGCGGAGGTACAAGCTATGACGACAGCGCAACGGCTTGGAGTCGTGCTGATGGGGGTGTTATTTCTGGTGCCGCTGGCCCTGCTGACCTACCTTTCACTGTCTGTCGAATGGCACTACCCGGCCATACTCAGCCATCCGTTCACCATACGCAACTGGCAGTGGTTCGTGCAGGGCGATGTGCTCCTCCTCCGCTCGCTGGGGCTCTCGCTGGGGCTCTCGCTGTCGGTGAGCGCTATTGCCACCACGGCCGGGTTCTTCGCCAGTCGCCACTTGGCGTACTACACGCGGAGCACGTACTGGCTCCTCGCCGCGTACCTTCCGTATGTCATTGCGCCCGTGATCTTTGCGGTAATGCTCAACGTGTATCTGCTGCGCCTTGAGCTGACGGGCACCGTGGCCGGCGTGCTACTGGCCCAGCTGGTCATCACGTTTCCATACGCCGTGCTCTTCTTCTATGGCTTCTGGAACGAGCGTATTCGCGCCCTGGAGCACCTCGTACGGACAATGGGGGGTGGGTTCGGCACGGTGCTGCGACACGCCCTCTGGCCGGCGGCACGCGGGCTGGCCGTGGTGTGTTTCTTTCAAACGTATCTTATTTCCTGGTTTGAGTATGGACTCACCCAGTTCATCGGAGTGGGGCAGGTGCCCACGCTTACCGTGATGGTGTTTCGGTACATTGACGAAGCCAACCCGTATCTGGCTGCCCTGGCGGGAGTCTTACTCGTAGCGCCGCCGGTGCTCCTCTTACTTATCAACCGTCGTTTTCTCGTACAACGCTTCTGGAGTCACGGATGATTGAATTGCAGGATATTCGGATGCAGTTCGGCGCGGAGACCGTGCTGGACGGCGTGAATGTGCGCATTGCCGACGGTGAGACGCTGGCGGTGCTCGGCGCCTCGGGCAGCGGCAAGACGACCCTGCTCAAGGTGCTGGCCGGTCTGCACGAGGACTACGCCGGTAGCATCCACGTAGACGGCGAGCCGATCGACCATCTGCCGCCCCAGGAGCGAGGCGTGGTGTATCTTTACCAGGAGGCGCTGCTATTCCCGCACCTGACGGTGCGGCAGAATGTAGCCTTCGGGCTAGATCTGCAAAACGGGTCGTCTGCCGAGGCTGAGGCTGCGGTAGCGCGCATGCTGGACGACCTGCAGATGGCCGAGCATGCAGACAAGTACCCGGCGCAGCTTTCAGGAGGGCAGCGGCAGCGCGTAGCGTTCGGCCGCGCAGCGATCATTCATCCCGCGATTCTTTTGCTGGACGAACCCTTCGCCAGCCTGGACTTCGAGACGCGCAACGAGATGCAGCGGCTCTTCAGGCGCATCGCCTCAACGCACGACATCACCACGCTTTTCGTGACGCACGACGCGAAGGAAGCCCTGCGCGTAGGCGACCGCTTTGCCCACATGGAGGGCGGCACCCTTGCCGTCTATCCGAACCGGCAGGCCTTCATTCGAGACGAAAACTCAAGCGTACAATCAGAGCTTGCGTTCTGGCAATCAATCGACGAGGAGCGCACAGAAGCTGAATAGCTCAACCGCATCTGGTTGCTGGTACAGCGCTCAAGCTCGTCTCCCGCAAGGAAAGCCGTGATGAGAGGCGGCTCTCGACGCATGAAGAACCCCACGGGGTTGGCGCGCATAGGTGCACTGAATAATTGATTGTCCTTCTCCACAGCCTCTCCTCCCAAACAGATGGATGTCGTCGCCGCTATTCTAGGCAGCGCTTTTCAAGAGCTGCCTCACCAACTCGACCTCGAGCCTCTCGAAATCGACACGCCGTGGGGACGGCAGCGCCTGCATCGCGTGCGAGACGCCGAGCGACCGGCATACGTCAAGTTTCGGCACGGATTGCCCCATCGGTTGCTGCCGAACCAGATCAACTACCGCGCCCAGGCGTGGGCCCTGCGCGAGGTTGGCTGCGATGCGCTCCTCGTGACGAGTTCCGTGGGCGTCCTTGATGCCGACGTGCCCGTTTACGAACCACTGCTCGTGAATGACTGCATCATGCTGGAAAATCGGCTGCCTGATGGATCGGCCTGCACGATGTTTGAAACGCCGAGCGCCGACCACGGACATCTGGTACTCGATGATGGCCTCTTCTCCAGTAAGCTGAACGAGCAGGTCTGTGACATTGCCGACAGGGTCAATGCGTCGATTGCCGACGAAGTTGTATTCGCTTACGTCGGCGGTCCGCGCGGGAAAACGACGGCTGAGAATCGCCTCTGGCCGAAGCTCGGTGCGCAGGTCAACTCGATGACTCTGGCCCCCGAAGTGGTGCTCGCCAACGAGCTCAAGATCCCCTGCGCAGGACTGGCCGTTGGGCACAAGTATTCGCTCCCTGACCATGACGTCCCGGAAGATCGCGCGGCGATGAGCGACACGCTCGACCGGTCTCGTCAGGAGCAAGAGCGCATCGTCATCCGTTTTCTGCGACAGGGAGCAGCCGTCCCATTCGAAAATCAGCTCTTTCAGTTTGATCGCACCTCAGAAGACGCACGGCCATGACGGATGATGAAGTTCTTTCCCATGTCAGGAAGCGCCTATCCGAGTTTACACCAACGGGAGATCCGTCCGAGCTCGCAGGGGGCAACCTAAACATGGTCTGGCGTGTGCCCGGCGAGCCATCGCCCGTCATCGTCAAATATGCGCCGCCGCACATCGCAGCCAACCCTGACGTGCCGCTCGATCCGTCGCGGCTGCTCATTGAGGCGCGCAGCCTGGAGCTGTTCGAACCGGAGGGGCCGCTTGCTGCGCTTTGTGATACGGAGCTACGCCCGCCCCATCCGATCGATGTTGACACCGATCCTCACGTTCTCGTCATGGAAGATGTAGGCGGCGGTCCTGATCTCGGCGCGTGGTTTAGAGCCGAGAGCGATTCGGGGGCGGCAAAGGCCATTGGCCGGCATATCGGAGAGTTTATCGGCACGCTCCACGCGCAGACGGAGAGCCGTGAGGCATTTGCCAACGCCTTCGACAACCGACCGATGCAGGAGACGCGCCATGCCGTACAGTACGAGCCGGCGCGCGACTATCTGGCCGCGGCCGGCGTCAAGGATGCCGACATGTTGGGCGACCGAACCGAGGCGCTGGGGAAACGTCTGCTGGAACCGGGCCGATGCTACACAATGGGCGACCTGTGGCCGCCATCGGTGCGCATAACGGAGGACGGACTGCGCCTTATTGACTGGGAGTTGGCGCACTACGGCCAGCCCGCGCAGGACGTCGCGCATTTCGTTGCGCACCTCTGGATGCAGGCGCATCGGGCACCGGACGCATCAGCGGCGGAGCGCATTCGCGCGTGCCAACGGGCGTTTCTCAGGGCATACCGAGCGGCTGTCGGAGATGCAGCCGACGCGCTGCTGGATGAAAACTCCCTCCGCGATTGCGCCATCCACTTCGGCTGCGAGATCCTAGCGCGCACCACAGGTGCTTTCCAGGAAGGATATCTGTACGAAGGGTTGTCGCCTCATCACGATGCCATACAAGAAGCTGTATCCATGGCGACCGAGCACATCCGCGATCCGGATGCTCCAGATACGTTTGCTTCGCTACGCCGATGAGGACGGCTCCGGAAGGGCATTGCGGAAGGCTTCGGGCAACGGCTTGGGGCGCTCCGTTTCGGCGCTGATCCATACGAGCACGGCTTCGCCCTGCGCATAGAGCGTGGATCCGTCATCTTCCACTCGCACCTCGTAGTACGTCTTCAGACTTGTCTGTCCGGGCGGATCCGCATATATGTCGATCTCCAGCGTGGCAGGGTACGGAAGGGGGCGTCGGAAGTCGCACGACGCATGCGCCACCATCATGCCCACCTGCTGAAGATCGAAATCCTCATCCATCGACTGGAGCCACTGCACGCGCGCCTGCTCGAAGTAGGTGAAGTACCGGCTGTTGTTGACGTACCCCATTGCGTCGACGTCACTCCAGCGGACGGGCACCTGAGTGGTGAACACGTGAATCTGGCCAGCGCTATCGGACATAGGTACGTCGAGAGGTTGATGAAAGGGGATGACGGGCGCGAACGCCGGTCCCTAGTACAGCGCCATATCGAAGGTGCGGCGATGCTCTTGCGTGGCCGGATGGTCGCTGCCGAGCAGCGTAAAGAGGGCCACGCAGGCCTTGCGAGCGCCATCGTCGTCGTAGTCGCGATTCTGGCGCACGACATCGATGAAGCGGCGAATGGCTACGTCGAAGTCCTCATCGGCAAGCGCTTTGATGCCTTCCAGATAGGTGTCGCGCACTGGATCATCAGGGAGCGAGGAGGGGTCCTCGTTCAGTTCGAGCAGGCGCGCGACGGTCTGCACGGATTCCCGAATCTGGCGAAGCGAGCCGTCGGCAATATCGGCGTCGGCGGCCAGCGCTTTCGCGCGCTGCGGGTCGCGAAATGCCAGCGCCTGCGCCAGGTGCACCTTGATCTCCGGATCGTCTGGCTCCTCGTCGAAGAGGGGCCACAGCAGCTGCTCGGCAGTCTCTGCGTCGCCCGCATCGAGCGCCTCTTTGGCCTCCTCCAGCTGATTTTTAGACTCGCTAGGCACGTTTTCCTCAAGCCACTTGCGGATCGTATGTTCGGGTTTGGCACCCGTGAACTCAGCTACGGGCGTGCCTTCGTGGAACAGCTTGACGGCAGGAATGCCACGCACGCCGTAGCGACGCGCCGCGTCCTGATTCTCGTCCACATTCACCTTCACGAGCCTCCAGTCGTCGGCCTCCTGAGCGAGACGCTCCAGCACCGGACTGAGCTGGCGGCACGGCCCGCACCAGGGCGCCCAGAAGTCGACAAGGACCGGCGTCTCCTGGCTTTCCTCGATAACGTCCTGCTGAAAATCCTGTACTTCAAACGCCATGGTATCGTCGCGGCAGTTGAACGTTGGTGACGGTGATTATACATGCAGGTAACGAAAACGGTGCCTCACCCTGAATTATGCCATTTCGACGGATCCGTTCGCGCGTCGAGCAATATTCACTTTTGTTCAGCAAACATCAATTTTAGTCCTAGCTAAACTTAATGCGGCGGCATGCGTGTGAGTGTCCGTGTTTCAGTAAACATTGCCATAACCTGTTTCGGATATGCGACCCTGGATGCTTGGATGGATGCTCGCCGGACTCATTGCATTTGGATTCGGATGCGAGTCGTCTAATCCTGACGATCCCGACCCTTCAATTGAGGTCGTGACCACGACGAACATCGTGGGAGACTTGGTCGAGAATGTTGGTGGAGAGCATGTGCGCGTTCAGGCGCTCATGGGACCTGGCGTGGATCCCCACCTCTATCGGGCCAGCGAGGGGGATGTCTCCCGCATGAATAACGCGGATATCATCATCTACAATGGCCTTGATCTGGAGGGACGGATGACCAACGTGCTCGCCCAAATGAGACAGCAGGGAC